>Ga0105355_10002954_pt1 | contig 15092 bp, 14 predicted proteins | sample GOMGulsemesocosm_2_FD_83508 | JGI IMG/M metagenome (GOLD analysis project Ga0105355, IMG submission 83508) | Methane-oxidizing microbial communities from mesocosms in the Gulf of Mexico - GOM9C Gulf of Mexico | ecosystem: Environmental > Aquatic > Marine > Cold seeps | place: Gulf of Mexico... | reverse complement strand
TTTCCGCCCAGCTGGTGGGGATTTCTGCACGGTATCGCACCGGCGGGATACGTTCCCATACTTTAGGTTCCTGAATGCGTTTGGCTTTTGCGGGACGGGTTAGGCCATCATTAAGCTCTACTCCCTTGCGTAAAGCTTCTAATGCCTCATTGCTTATAGCACCTTCTACCTGTACCCAGTAGGTTTTCTCAAGTTTGTGATTGGGGTGGGCGATGCGGTGTTGCAAACGACCATCATCGGTTAGCAGCAGCAGGCCTTCTGAATTGTAATCGAGGCGGCCAGCTGCGTAGACGTCTGGCTGATGTATAAAGTCAGCTAGGGTGGCGCGGCCTTTCTCATCGGTGAATTGAGAGAGTACATCGTAGGGTTTGTTGAACAGAATCAGGGTGCTCATGACGGATAAATATGCTCAAAAATCCAGACATTGTACAGCTGATGGTTGTATAAATGTCTATGTGAGTCGGTTAATAGTTTGGTTGTGGGTTAACACCGATGCCAAAGCAGACGCGGATATTTAGTACTGACATTAAAATCGGGCTTGTCATCTTATGGTGGCATGCCATTTGTAATTCGAATTCTGAAAATAGCTTGAAATTGTGTGGGGAAGTGCTGGTCATTATGTAGTATTCGCGCCCAAAGCAAGCTAGCATAAGGCTATAACGCGTGTGGCCCAAACATCTGGCTAAGTTGATGCGACAATGGCGCAGAAACAACACATAAAATTGATGACATGCCCGGATTTATTGGAGAGTGTTAATGGCATATAACAAGATTTCTATTCCTTCAGACGGCGAAAAAATTACCGTTAATGATGACCTGTCCCTGAACGTTCCAAATCGTCCAATTATCCCTTTTATTGAAGGTGATGGTATTGGCGTTGACGTTACTCCACCCATGATTAGCGTTGTGGATGCAGCCATTGAGAAAGCCTACGATGGCGAACGCTCTCTAGCCTGGATGGAGGTTTATGCCGGCGAGAAAGCTGTAAACACCTATGGCGGTGATGAGTGGTTGCCTGTTGAAACATTGGAAGCCTTTAAAGAGTTTGTCGTGGGTATTAAAGGGCCTCTCACTACGCCAGTGGGTGGTGGTATTCGCTCTCTTAACGTGGCGCTTCGTCAAGAACTTGATTTATACACCTGCCTGCGTCCTGTGCGTTGGTTTACTGGTGTGCCAAGCCCGGTGAAAGAGCCAGAAAAAACCGACATGGTAATCTTCCGTGAAAACTCTGAAGATATTTACGCGGGTGTTGAATGGGCTGCGGGTACGCCGGAAGCTGATAAGCCGATCAATATTCTGCAAACCGAGTTCGGCGTTAAGAAAATTCGTTTCCCTGAAAACTGCGGCATCGGTATCAAACCGGTTTCCAAACAGGGCACCGAACGCCTGGTGCGTCGTGCAATTCAGTACGCCGTTGATCAAGATTTGCCAAGTGTGACGCTTGTTCACAAAGGCAACATCATGAAGTTTACTGAAGGTGCTTTTAAAGAGTGGGGCTATGAACTGGCCGTTAATGAATTTGGTGCTACACCATTACATGGTGGTCCTTGGCAGGTAATTAAAAACCCTAACAATGGCAAAGAAATTGTTATTAAAGATGTGATTGCTGACGCCATGCTGCAACAGATTCTATTACGCCCGGAAGATTACAGCGTCATTGCTACCTTGAACCTGAATGGCGATTTTATTTCTGATGCGCTGGCTGCCCAAGTAGGCGGTATCGGCATCGCACCTGGCGCAAATATCAGTGATCGAGTGGCTATTTTCGAGGCAACTCACGGCACAGCACCTAAATATGCAGGTTTGGATAAGGTGAATCCGGGCTCGTTGATTTTGTCAGCAGAAATGATGTTGCGCCACCTTGGTTGGGGGGAAGCAGCGGATTTGATTATCAAAGGCATCGACGGTGCTATTCTTGCTAAAACCGTTACCTATGATTTTGAGCGTCTAATGGATGATGCAACCTTGCTGTCATCCACTGAATTTGGTGATGCTATTATCGCCAATATGTAGGCTTTAAATTGGTGATGGTAATCGCCTGATAGACTGTCTTAAAGCCCGGTTTTAACTGGGCTTTTTGTTTTTTATAGGCGAAGTGATTTTCAAATTACGCGATTTTCGCGCGATACAGCGTCACAATTGCGGTCTAATTACTTATAATGTGTCTATCAATTGTTTCACTCAGCAGTATTTTTTGAAGAGCTATGCGTAAAATTCAACAGATTGAACTAACATTAAATCAAGACCATCAAAGTGATGATGGTAATCTGGCGGTTGAGCAGGCCAAGCCTAAGCTAAAACCGCCATCCATGTATCAAGTTGTCATGTATAACGATGACTATACGCCGATGGAATTTGTAGTCGAAATTCTCGAATCTTTCTTTAGTTTGAACAGAGAAAAATCCACGCAAATTATGCTAACAGTGCATACTCAGGGCAAAGCAGTTTGTGGGGTTTTTACACGTGATATAGCGGAGACAAAAGTCACTCAGGTTAATCAGTACTCCAGTGACAATGAGCATCCTCTGTTATGTGGTATGGATAAGGTTGAATAGCCATTCGTAAGAGATAAGAGAGACGTATATGCTAAGCAAAGACCTCGAAATCACCTTGAATATGGCTTTTAAGGAAGCTCGCGATAAGCGTCATGAGTATATGACAGTCGAGCATCTATTATTGGCCTTACTTGATAATACCGCTGCGGCAAATGTACTGCAGGCTTGTGGCGCAGACCTTTATGAGTTGCGTAAAGAGCTCAATGCATTTGTTGATTCCACTACCCCCATTATTCCTGATACCAGTACCGAAAATGAGACTCAACCTACGTTAGGTTTTCAACGTGTATTACAGCGTGCTGTGTTTCATGTGCAATCATCCGGTAAAAAAGAAGTTACCGGGGCTAATGTGCTGGTGGCTATTTATAGCGAACAGGAAAGTCATGCCGTTTACCTACTGAAACAGCAGGACATTAGCCGCATTGATATCGTAAATTATATTGCGCACGGCATATCTAGGGTGTCTGGTTCTGATGAAGAGCAGGATGAAGGCGTAGCCGAACAGAGTGAGGCTGAGATCATTGGCGATGAGACAAAACAAAGCTCGCTTGATAGCTTTGCTACTAATCTCAACGACTTAGCGCGTAAGGGTGAGATTGACCCTCTTATCGGCCGTAGCCATGAAGTAAGCCGTGTCGTGCAGATCTTGTCACGTCGCCGCAAAAACAACCCACTGCTAGTGGGTGAATCCGGTGTTGGCAAAACCGCCATTGCTGAAGGTCTGGCAAAGTTGATTGTTGATGAACAGGTGCCAGAGATTATTGCTGACGGCGTTGTTTATTCGTTGGATCTTGGTGCTCTGCTAGCTGGTACTAAATACCGTGGTGATTTTGAAAAACGCTTTAAAGCAGTGCTCTCCGAGCTGAAAAAACAGCCTCATGCCATTTTGTTTATCGACGAAGTACATACCATTATTGGCGCTGGCGCGGCTTCAGGTGGGGTGATGGATGCCTCAAACTTGCTGAAACCGTTATTGAGCTCCGGCAAGGTGCGTTGTATTGGTTCTACGACCTATCAGGAATTCCGTGGGATTTTTGAGAAGGATAGGGCGTTAGCGCGCCGTTTCCAGAAAGTCGATGTAGATGAGCCGAGTGTTGAAGATACCTATAAAATTCTTAAGGGCCTTAAGGAAAAATTTGAAGAGCATCATAAGATTCGCTTCACAGATCCTGCCTTGCGCAGCGCGGCCAAATTAGCGGCTCGTTATATTACCGACCGTCAGTTGCCAGATAAGGCTATTGATGTGATTGATGAAGCGGGTGCACATCAGCACCTACTGACGCCAAGCAAACGTAAAAAAGTGATTGGTGTTGCGGAAATTGAGCAGATTGTCGCTAGCATTGCTCGTATACCAGCACAGAGTGTATCGGCATCTGATCGTGATTCTTTGAAAAACCTGGATCGTGATTTGAAGTTAGTGGTTTATGGTCAGGATGAAGCCGTTGACTCCATTAGCAGCGCTATTAAGTTGTCTCGAGCTGGTCTTAAAGACGAAGAAAAACCGATTGGTTCTTTCCTGTTTGCAGGCCCTACCGGGGTAGGTAAAACCGAGTTGACTCGGCAGCTTGCCAAAATCATGGGTGTTGAGCTATTACGTTTTGATATGTCGGAATATATGGAGCGTCACACCGTTTCACGTTTGATCGGTGCTCCTCCCGGTTATGTCGGTTTTGATCAGGGTGGTTTACTGACGGAAGCTGTATCTAAGCAGCCGCATTGTGTGTTGCTGATGGATGAAATTGAGAAGGCGCACCCGGAAGTATTTAACCTGCTGTTGCAAGTCATGGATCATGGCACGTTGACTGATAATAATGGCCGTAAAGCGGATTTCCGCAATGTGGTGCTAATTATGACCACGAATGCGGGTGCGGAACAAATGAGTCGTCGCTCTATCGGTTTTTCTCACCAGGATCACAGCACGGACGGTATGGAGGCGGTGCGTAAGCTTTTTACTCCTGAATTCCGTAATCGTCTAGACGGTATTATTCAATTCGGTGCGCTGGATCCACAAGTTATTGAGCACGTAGTGGATAAATTTATTGTTGAGCTGCAAATGCAGCTGGACAGTAAAAAAGTCCATATCGAAATTGATAACGAGGCGAGAGCCTGGCTGGCACGAGAGGGTTACGATGAGAAGATGGGGGCACGACCTATGGCGCGCTTGATCCATGAAAAACTCAAAAAACCATTGGCCGAAGCTATTCTGTTTGGCGAGTTGGAAGCCAAAGGTGGTGAAGTGATTATTTCAGTGAAGGACGGTGAACTGGATCTGGCTATCGAAACTGATGAGCCTGTTGCGGCGGACTGATTTTCTGCACTGAATACTAAGCTAACAAAAAGGCCCGGAGCTAAAACTTCGGGCCTTTTTTATACGTCTGAAAGTCCTGTCTGCGTTAGAGCGCGGCAGGAACTGTTCGAATCTAGCGGGCGCGGTAGGTAATGCGGCCTTTTGTTAAATCGTATGGAGTCAATTCAACGGTTACTTTATCGCCAGTTAGAATCCGGATGTAGTTCTTACGCATTTTGCCTGAAATATGAGCAGTCACAATGTGGCCGTTTTCAAGTTTTACGCGGAACATAGTATTAGGCAAGGTGTCGATGATTTCACCTTCCATTTCAATCTGGCCTTCTTTTGCCACTGATTAACTCTCCAAAAATTGAGTAATTCATAAAAATAGGCGTGCATTCTGCCTAAATGCGCCTGACTAAGCAAGCCTTGAAAGACAATCCCTGTAGCTCTTCTTTATTTCTGAGATTAGGTCAGTGCAGTCCAGCGATCGTTTATAAATAGCTCGACCGGGCGGTAGTCTATCTTGTAGCCCATTTTTTGGCAGGCTTTAATCCAGTAACCAAGGTATAGATAGTCCAAACCGGCTTTTTGAGCGTGTTCAATTTGAGACAGTATTGTGTAAACCCCATAGCTGGCGCGCGGGTTATCTGGATCAAAAAAGCTATAAACTGCTGAATAGGCGTTATCCAGTAAATCTGTTACGGCAACGGCCACCAGTTTTTTGTCATCGCGGTATTCAATGAAGCGAGTATCAGCTTCAGAGTTTGTTAGAAAATCAGCAAACTGTTCCGGTGAGGGTGGGTACATATCACCGTCTTTATGCCGTGCTGAAATATAGCGTGCATATAAATCGTAACGCTCGTCATTTGAAGTAGCATCGCAGATTGATGCTGTTAGAGCACTATTGCGGCGTAATGTGCGGCGTTGGTTGCGGTTTGCTTTGAATTGATTGACAGGGATGCGGGCCGGGACACAGGCACTACAGTTGTCACAATTAGGGCGATAGACAAAATCACCGCTACGACGAAAACCCAACGCGGCAAGTCGTGACTGTGAGGTTTTGGTTAAGGTTGTTTCCGGATCCACAAACAGGGTACGCGCCTGCTGGTTTTCTAAATAGCTGCAATCGTGCGGCTGGGTCTGAAATAATTTCAGCTCCTGATTGCTGTTGTTTTTATTATCACTCACAGGTCAGAATTCCAGTTGGAATGTTGAGGGTCTTCAATCGCATCATCCAAATGTGAAATAAACTGCTGCCTGGCAATGGTTTTTGTGCCGAGGCTCTGCAGGTGCTCGCTGTCAACCTGGCAGTCAATCAAGTTAAATTGCCATGCTTGTAATTGTTGGCATAACTGGTGCAATGCGATTTTTGAGGCGTCGGGCCGGCGGCTAAACATGGACTCGCCAAAAAAGACTTTTCCCATGGCGATACCATAAAGCCCTCCGACCAATTCTGGTTGTTTGTTTTCAAAATCCCAGACTTCGACACTGTGAGCAATGCCCAGAGCATGTAGCTGTTGGAAGGCTGATATTATGTCAGAGGTTATCCAGGTACCTTCCTGATCAGCACGTATATCGGCGCAGTAGCTTATAACTTCTATAAAAGCCGTATCAAAAGTGACCTTGAACGGAGTTTTACGTAGTGTTTTTTTCAAACTGCGAGAGAGGTGAAGTTGATCTGGGTGGAGCACGCAACGTGGATTGGGAGACCACCACAAGATTGGCTGATCGTCTTCGTACCAGGGGAAGATGCCGCGCCGGTAAGCGTTTAGCAGGCGTGCTACTGATAGCTTACCACCGACGGCTAATAAGCCGTCAGGCTCGGTGAGCGCCAATTCCACATCGGGGAACTGGTCGTCGTTGTCATTAAGCCACGGGATGTCAGGCATAGGGTCAATATACTGTGTTTTTTGACGTTTTGCTTAGTTGCTGGCAGCAAATATGGACAGTGTGGACGCAGAAACGGCGCTTAATGCGCCGTTTCCTTGTAATGCATTGCTGAGGCATTCAGCTTGATTTAGTCATCAAGGAATTTTTCAGCATCTAATGCCGCCATGCAGCCGAAGCCAGCAGAGGTAATGGCTTGACGGTATACCTGATCCGCCACGTCACCAGCGGCAAAGACGCCTGGCACGCTAGTCGCTGTGGCATTGCCTTCCAGACCGCTGTGGATCTTGATGTAGCCGCTGTTCATTTCCAGCTGGCCTTCAAAGATTTCCGTATTAGGACGGTGGCCAATGGCAATAAAGACGCCGTCAACGTCGATTTCTTGAGTTGAATCATCCAGCATGCTTTTTAAACGCAGGCCGGTAACACCCATGTCGTCACCAAGGACTTCATCCAGAGTGTTGTTCCAGACAATATTAATATTACCGTTTTGCTCACGTTCGAAGATTTTGTCCTGCAGGATTTTTTCAGAACGCAGGCTGTCGCGACGGTGAACGAGTGTTACTTCGTCAGCAATATTAGCCAGATACAGAGCTTCTTCAACGGCTGTGTTACCGCCACCGATCACAGCCACTTTCTTTTTACGGTAGAAAAAGCCATCACAGGTGGCACAGGCGCTAACGCCGCGGCCCTGGAATGCTTCTTCAGAAGGCAGGCCCAGATATTGAGCCGAAGCACCCGTAGCAATGATTAATGCATCGCAAGTATAGGTTGCTGAGTCGCCGGTCAGTGTGAACGGACGTTGTTTGAGGTCAGTAGTGTGAATGTGATCAAACACAATTTCTGTCTCAAAGCGCTCGGCGTGTAGACGCATACGCTCCATTAGGTCAGGACCTTGCAAGCCTTCGACATCACCAGGCCAGTTATCAACTTCGGTGGTGGTGGTCAATTGGCCGCCAGCCTGCATGCCAGTGATTAAAACCGGGTTAAGGTTGGCGCGTGCCGCGTAAACAGCCGCAGCATATCCCGCGGGGCCAGAACCAAGGATTAATACTTGGCAATGTTTTACTTCACTCATGGGGATATCTCCAGACCAAATTAAGTTGAATACAAACAAGAGACCTGTGCGCGAGCCGGAGTTTTATTTTCTGGCAAGGCAATACGATGGTGTTAAAGGTCTCAAGTCAAAATTAGCCCTGAATAATAATTGATCTGAGACATAAAAATAAGCGTTAAGGTAGATAAAATTTATTGTGATGGATGAAGCGAAATAATTTCTTAAGTTTCGGTACGCTTGCCGCTATAGTTGTCGGTCTTTAACAGGAATCTGATATGCAGTTCATTTTATACGGCACTGATTTTTGTCAGCTATGCGACGAGGCGCTTGAATTGGTCGAACGAACGCTGGAGGGCAAGGATTATCAGCTGACGATTGTGGATATCAGTGAGGCGGATGAGCTAATGACAAAATATGCTTATAGCATCCCTGTTTTAAAACGTTTGGATTATGAAGGGACAGAGCTGAATTGGCCCTTTATCGAAAGTGATATTTTGAGATTAACTGAATAACGCTCGAACTTTATCGCCGTCAGAAAATCACAGTATTTTCGTTAATACATCACTTAATAGTAGTGCAACCATGGAATGCAGCATGTCCCAGTTTGAATTTGATCTTTTTGTTATTGGTGCCGGTTCTGGTGGGATGCGTGCAGCACGCATGGCTGCGAACAAGGGCCTTAAGGTCGCCATTGCGGAGGACATGTTCCTGGGTGGCACCTGCGTTAATGTTGGCTGTGTGCCAAAAAAGCTGTTTGTCTACGGTGCGCATTATGCCGATGACTTCCATGAGGCGCAGGGCTTTGGTTGGAATGTTTCTGAAAAACCATGTTTTGATTGGCCTATTTTGAGAGATAATAAAACTCAGGAAATCAAACGCTTAAACAGTGTTTATAAGGGTTTACTTGATAATTCAGGTGCGACACTTCTGAATGGTCGTGCCACGGTAACCGGTGCCAATGAAGTCGAAGTAGCGGGGCAGCGTTACAGCGCTGAGCGTATTTTGGTGGCAACTGGCGGTTGGCCTTTTGTACCTGAGTTTCCGGGTTCCTCCCATGTTATTAGCTCCAACGAGGTGTTTGAACTGGAGACCTTTCCCAAGGATGTCATCGTGGTTGGTGGCGGTTATATCGCCGTTGAGTTCGCCGGTATTTTTAACGGACTGGGCGCTAACACGACACAACTTTATCGTGGTGAAATGTTTCTGCGTGGTTTTGATCAGGATGTGCGTGAATTTGTCGCCGAAGAATTGACTAAAAAGGGCATCGACCTGGAATTCAATTGCGATATCGCATCGGTTGAAAAACTGCCCAATGGTCGTTTACAAGCAAATCTCAATAACGGTGAAACCCTGGAAGCCGATCAAATTCTCTTTGCCACAGGCCGAAAAGCTAAGACAGCCGGTTTAGGGCTTGAGGAGGCGGGTGTTGAGCTGCGCAAAGATGGCTCCATTGTAGTGGATGATTTTTATCAGACCTCAGTGCCGTCTATCTTTGCGTTGGGTGATGTGAAGGGTGGCATTCAATTAACGCCTGTTGCACTGGCTGAAGGTATGACCTTCCTGGCACAGCAATACGAAGGGTCACAAACAAAACTCGATTATGAGTTGATTGCCACGGCTGTATTTTGTCAGCCAAATATCGGTACTGTTGGTTTATCTGAAGAGCAGGCACGCGAGCAACTGGGCGATATTCAAGTTTTCCGTTCATCCTTTCGCGCAATGAAGCACACCCTAAGCGGCAGCGACGAAAAGACATTGATGAAAATGATTGTCGAAACAGCCACCGACAAAGTGGTTGGGCTGCACATGGTCGGTTCTGATGCTGGCGAAATTGTTCAGGGCATGGCAATTGCCATGAAAGCGGGTGCCACCAAGTCGGTGTTCGATACAACTATAGGCATTCATCCGACCTCGGCTGAAGAGTTTGTCACTATGCGAACGCCCGTTTAGCGTATGAATAATACAGAAGAATTGATCGCGCCCATTTTGGGCTTCCTGTACTGCCGAACGCCGGATAGCTGGATAGAAGAGGCTGTTAAGCAGCTTGAAATCATCTTGAATGATCACGCGGCCAATGAATTAAAGGCCGCGCAATCAGCCATGACCTTAATTGCCCGTAACCCGCTTAAGCAGGATGTACTGAATAAAATGTCACGCTTGGCGCGCGAAGAGTTGGTGCATTTTGAGCAAGTGCTGAAGATCATGAAAAAGCGCGGCATCAAACTGCAAACGCTTAAAGCCAGTAGCTATGCTGCGAAAATGTTTAAACACATGCGTAAAAGCCAGGATGATGCACTAACGGATACTCTGATTCTGGGTGCGATTATCGAAGCTCGTTCCTGTGAGCGTTTTGAGAAGCTGGCACCGCATCTGGATGCGGATTTAGAGAAGTTTTATATATCACTACTGAAATCAGAGGCGCGTCATTACAAGGATTATCTGGATTTAGCGCAGACCTATTCAAAAGAGCCAATCGAAGAGCGTGTCGATTTTTTCTTGGCGTTGGAAAAGGAGGCGATTTTATCGCCGGACCCGTTGTTCAGATTTCACAGTGGTGTGCCGGTGGCGAAATATGTATATGAGCCTGATTAGTATTCTTTTCAAGTTTAGCGTTTAATCGCCAGCATCTGTGTCGCGCCGCGTTGAAATTGGTAATCAACGCTTACCAGTGCTGGAACAAAGCCAGATTCTTCTAATGCTTGTATCACTTTACGAAGGTGAACTGATACTTCACCATTTAATGCCAATAACGGATAAATCCGAACTTCTCGTGCTACTCGGCAAAGTTCTTTGATTGACGCTATGTGTACATTTAGACTGACATGCTCACTGTAAAGAAACAGGTAATGTGAGCATAGGGCTAGATCAAACTGGTCATCACTAAAGCTCAGTGTTGGCAGCGATTCGTTGACGTAGCGGCCAGATCGCTTTCCGTTTTCGTAATCAGTGATAAATCGCGCCATGGCCTGCATTCGATTTTGCCCAAGCGCTTCAACTGACGGAATGCTATCCCAGAGATATTGATCTTTGTTTGCCTCCATTTGAGGCATAACCTTGTCGTACACTTCCGCGATGCGGTTTTTTAATGAGTCTGTATCAAACCGATAAACAGGATCAATGGATATGACGTTGCCACCACGGGCTGTCAATTCGGCATTGAATGAAGCAGGGCCGTCGCCGCAACCTAGAATGCTTTTTTGCAGATCGGAGTCCGTAAGAGAGAACATCTTTTGATATTCTTCAAAGCAGCGCCCCCAGGGTACGATATTATTTAAATCCATAATGAAATCCGAATCCTTCCAGAATAAAGAGGCGGGAGTTTTAAATCTTAAAGCGCAAAATTTTCCAGTTTGTAACCAGCTTCATCAAAGGTTAGCTTCCAGCCAACTGAGTGCCAATCACCTAATACAACTCGTTCAGCCGTTTTACCGTTAACTTCCAGCTGGTGAACAGCGGGGCGATGGGTGTGACCGTGAATCAGTAATTGCACATCCTGTTCGGTCATTACCTTTTCAACTTCGGATTGCGTTACATCCATGATTTCGTATTGCAGTTCGCTGGTTTTTTTCTTGCTGGCGGCACGAATGCTTTCAGCAATAGCGAGTCGTTCCTGGAACGATTTGCTGAGGAAGTCTTTTTGCCAGTCCGGGTTACGGACCATGTTTCGGAAGGCTAGATAATCAACGTCTTGAGTGCACAGGGTATCGCCGTGCATGAGCAATACTTTGCGGCCGTAGAGTTCGAGCAGGGTCGGGTCTTCGAGTAATTGGCAACCCGTTTGCGTACAAAACTGTTCGCCCATCAGGAAATCCCGGTTACCGTGCATTAGGTAAACGGGAATGCCTTTGTCTGTTAAAACACGAAGCGCTTGCTTCACGCTATCGACGAATGGGTGCTGCAAATCATCACCGATCCACGCTTCAAAGAAGTCGCCAAGAATATAGAGCGCTTCAGCCTGCGGTGCGTCATTTCCCATAAAGCGGAAAAACGCCTGCGCAACTTCTGGTCGCGCAGGGTCGAGGTGTAGATCGGCGATGAAGAGTGTTGTCATATCGGTATTTCTTAGTCTTCAACAATCTCAGCAGATTCAATAATCATATCTTCAGCTGGCACGTCTTGATGACCGTTGCGAGATGTGGTGCTGGTGCTGCGGATTTTATCAACAACATCCATGCCTTCAACCACTTCACCAAATACTGCATAACCCCAGCCTTCAGAAGTTTCAGCACTGTGATCAAGGAAGGTGTTGTCTTCAACGTTGATGAAGAACTGTGAGGAGGCTGAATGAGGAACCATTGTGCGTGCCATAGCGAGGGTGCCTCGCAGGTTGCTGAGGCCGTTGTTTGCTTCATTTTTGATTTGAGTGCGAGTTGATTTTTCCGACATGTCAGTGTCAAAACCACCACCTTGAACCATGAAGTTTTTAATGACACGGTGGAAAATCGTACCATCGTAAAAACCTTCTTTTACGTAATCAATGAAGTTTTGAGCAGAGATAGGCGCTTTCTCTGTGTCTAGTTTGATGCTGATGTCGCCTTGATTGGTGTGCAAAATGATCATTGAATCGCTCCTGAGCGTAAATTTTATTTAATCGATCTTTATATTTTTGTCTTTAGGGGTATAGCGGCAATGCGTGATGCCGCTATAATACGGGGCTTTATTTGGCGCGCAAATTTTGCCGCATTTGCCTATGGCTGTATGAGTGTCTGATAACAGGCCCAAAGATACGCGCCGAACCTCAAGATCGCAACGGAGAAATTAGCTTTTTAACGCTATGACTAATACCGACACCAACACTAAAACAAACGCTGAAGCGGATACTGAAACGGCCATTCGCAGTAATTTTATTCGCAATATTATTGATGCAGATTTAGCCGATGGCACTAACACTGAAGTGGTTACGCGTTTCCCGCCGGAACCTAATGGTTTTCTGCATATTGGTCATGCCAAGTCGATCTGTCTAAATTTTGGCATTGCCAACGATTATGCCGGTGGCAAATGTAACCTGCGTTTTGATGACACCAATCCGGCTAAAGAAAGTGCTGAATTCGTTACAGCGATTAAGAACGATGTCAGCTGGCTTGGCTTTGAGTGGAACGGCGAAATCAAATCGTCTTCGGGCTATTTTGATCAGTTGCATGAGTTTGCGGTTGAGCTTATCAAAACTGGTAAAGCCTATGTGTGTTCGCTCAATGGCGATGAGATGCGCGAATACCGCGGCACCTTAACTGCACCAGGTAAAGACAGCCCATACCGCGAGCGTAGCGTTGAGGAAAACCTCGACCTGTTTACACGTATGCGTGAAGGTGAGTTTGCTGATGGTGAGCATTCTCTGCGTGCCAAGATTGATATGTCTTCACCGAATATCAAAATGCGTGACCCGGTTATTTATCGTATCCGTAAAATCGACCATCACCAGACGGGTGATAAGTGGTGTATTTACCCGATGTACGATTTCACTCAATGCTTGTCGGATGCACTTGAAGGTGTGACTTATTCACTGTGTACGATGGAGTTTGAGGACAACCGTCCTTTATATGACTGGGTGTTGAATAACGTCAGTGCGCCGTGCAAACCACGGCAGATTGAATTTGCGCGTTTAAACCTGAATTACACGCTGACCAGCAAACGTAAGCTGAAACGTTTAATTGATGATGAAGTGGTTGCCAGCTGGGATGATCCGCGATTGCCGACTATTTCCGGTCTGCGCCGTCGCGGCTATACACCGGCTTCAATTCGTAACTTCTGCAGCGCAGTAGGTGTGACAAAGAGCGATGGTGTGGTTGATGTGGCGATGTTGACCCACGCTATTCGATCTGACCTTGAAGAAACAGCACCACGCGCTATGTGTGTATTACGCCCACTGAAACTGGTTATTACTAACTATCCAGAAGGGCAGGTTGAAGAGTTGTCTTCACCAGCGCATCCTAACCATGAAGAAATGGGCGTGCGTACGCTGCCATTTAGCCGTGAAATTTATATTGAGCAAGAAGACTTCATGGAAGAGCCTCCATCTAAATACTTCCGTTTGGCTCCTGGCAAAGAGGTGCGTTTGCGTAACTCCTATGTGATACGTTGTGATGAAGTAATTAAAGATGATGCCGGTACAGTTGTTGAGCTGCGCTGCAGCTACGATGAGAAAACGCTGGGTGTCAATCCTGAAGGCCGCAAGGTAAAAGGTGTGGTGCACTGGGTATCAGCCGCTCACGCGGTCGACTGTGAAGTGCGAGTTTACGACCAGTTGTTCCTGGCTGAAAATCCGGATACAGAAGATTATTTGGAAAATCTCAATCCCAATTCATTGGAAATTCTGACCGGTTGTAAAGCCGAGCCAAGTCTGGGTAATACGCAGCCTGAGCAGCGTTTCCAATTTGAGCGCAACGGCTATTTTTGTGCTGACCGATATGATTCAACCGCTGAACGCCCGGTATTTAACCGTACGGTGGCATTGCGTGATTCCTGGGCCAAGATTCAGAAAAAGAAGTAGGGAGTAGTAGCTCATGTTGCAGATTCATAACTCCCTGACGGGAAGCAAAGAAGAATTTAAACCGCTTGTGGCTGGCAAAGTCAGCATGTATGTATGCGGTATGACGGTGTATGACTACTGCCATATTGGCCACGCACGTGTGATGGTAGCTTTTGATGTGATTACCCGTTACCTGCGCCAACAGGGTTATGAGGTAAATTACATCCGCAACATCACCGATGTGGATGACAAAATTTTTAATCGTGCCAATGAAAATGGCGAGCCGTATCACGAGCTGACAGCGCGCTTTATTGATGCCATGCATGAGGATGAACGCGCACTGAGCGTATTGCCGCCTAATAGTGAGCCGCGTGCTACGGAGCATATCGACAACATCCTTAATATGGTGCAAACCCTGATTGAAAAGGGTTTTGCATACGCCGCTAGTAATGGTGATGTGTATTACCGTATTGATAAGTTTGAAGGTTACGGCAAGCTGAGTAATCGTAATATCGAAGAAATGCGTGCTGGCGCGCGTGTTGAAGTTGATGAGAATAAAGAGAATCCTCTTGACTTCGTGCTTTGGAAAGGTGCAAAAGAGGGGGAAGCTTCCTGGCAATCCCCTTGGGGCCCTGGACGTCCGGGCTGGCATATTGAGTGTTCAGCGATGAGCACCTGCTGCCTGGGCAACACCTTTGATATTCACGGTGGCGGACCGGATTTAAAATTCCCACACCATGAAAATGAAATTGCGCAATCCGAAGCGGCTACCGGTGAGAAGTATGTAAATACCTGGATGCATGCCGGTGCTGTGCGTGTGGACAACGAGAAGATGTC
>Ga0105355_10002950_pt1 | contig 15111 bp, 17 predicted proteins | sample GOMGulsemesocosm_2_FD_83508 | JGI IMG/M metagenome (GOLD analysis project Ga0105355, IMG submission 83508) | Methane-oxidizing microbial communities from mesocosms in the Gulf of Mexico - GOM9C Gulf of Mexico | ecosystem: Environmental > Aquatic > Marine > Cold seeps | place: Gulf of Mexico... | reverse complement strand
TCCAGATTGGTGCGGTTTGGGTTTTCTTCCCAGGTGACCGCGCCGGGGCTAAGAGGCCCCAGATCCTCGTCCAGATAGACCTTTTGGTTGGGCTTCAGCGTCTTGCCCTTGAAACGACCATAAAAGTTGCGCCACGGGGCACCGCTTTGGTGGGCATCGCCTAAAGGCTTGTCACTGGGAGTCTGATCATCGGACATCTGGCAGGTTTCCTGTTTGGCCGCAGCGGCAATGTTGGCAGCCCCTTTGCCGCAACTGCCCTGTCGGGTCAAGTCACGCCGCGCTGGTCAGTTTGTCCCGGGGTTTTCACGCAGCACACCTGCGGCAATCAATTTCAACCGGGATGGATACCATTCGCCGCCCGGCTCAACCCGCAAGGTTTCGATCGCAAAGCCTGCATCGACACCGCGGTCGACCAGATAGGTCAGGTGTTGATAAATCTCGGACTGGGTGTCCTCATAGATCCAGCTGCCAAAGTCAAAAGGCGTATCCCAGCCCTCATCGTCGCTCCAATTGTCATAGTAATTCTTGACCGATTTTGGCGACCAGTGGCGTTGGTGAAAGCCAATTTTCGACCCTAACATCATTCTGCGCCGCTCACCTGCCAGAAACAGATCAATGCAGGCGCTGACGCATTCACCTGAAACGGTGGTATCGAGCCCGAAATCGATGACGATCCATGCCATTTCCTCGCCTGCATAAACGCTGCCACCGCTGCTGTTCAGGCGCAGCTCTGTCACGTTCGGGTGCTTGCTAAGCACCTCTTGCAAGGCGTCGATGTCATCAACCGTCATTTCTGCATCGCTGCCTTTGACCTTGGTCTCGGTGTCGTAGGTCAACACTTGCCCATCGAGAGAAAATTTCTCGGGCAGCGGTTCTTTGGCCAACAGCGTCAATGGGGTGGCAATCAGGAAACAAGCAAACAGGCTTCGCAACATGGAGAGGTCCAATCGTCAGCAAAATAACTGCCTCAGTTATGCCTGTCTGCAAGCGAACCACCAAGCAGCAAATTCCTGTGCTCACTCTGCCAAACAAAAAAGGCGAGCACAGGGCCCGCCTTTTCCGAGGATCGTTGACCTGAAATCAAACCGCCTTTTTCAGCGCCTCGACCAGATCTGTTTTTTCCCAGCTAAAGCCACCATCGGCCTCGGGCTCACGACCAAAGTGGCCATAAGCTGCGGTGCGCTGATAGATCGGCTTGTTCATGCCCAGGTGCTGGCGAATGCCACGTGGAGTCAGATCCATTACCTGATCGATAGCTTTTTCGATGGCAGCGGGATTAACGTCGCTGGTGCCATGGGTGTCGGCGTAGATCGACAGCGGCTTGGACACGCCAATGGCATAAGACAGCTGAATGGTGCAGCGCTCAGCAATCCCAGCCGCAACTACGTTTTTGGCCAGATAGCGTGCCGCATAAGCTGCGGAACGGTCAACTTTGGTTGGGTCTTTGCCCGAGAACGCACCACCACCGTGGGGTGCTGCGCCACCGTAAGTGTCAACGATGATCTTGCGACCGGTCAAGCCAGCGTCGCCATCAGGTCCACCAATGACAAATTTGCCGGTTGGGTTAACGTGCCACTGGGTGGCGTCGGTCAGCCATCCTTCGGGCAGAACTTCGGTGATATACGGTGCCACAAGGGCGCGGATATCGTTCGAAGTCAGGGTCTCATCCAAGTGCTGCGTCGACAACACAATCGAGCTGACGCCCACTGGTTTGCCATTCTCATAGACAACGGACAGCTGGGACTTGGCATCTGGGCCCAAGGCAGGCTCGGTGCCGTTCTTGCGCACTTCGGCCAGACGACGCAAAATAGCGTGACTGTACTGGATCGGTGCCGGCATCAGTGCTGCAGTTTCAGTGGTGGCATAGCCGAACATGATGCCCTGGTCACCAGCGCCTTCGTCCTTGTCCGAAGCAGCGTCAACGCCCTGGGCAATATGGGCCGATTGTTCGTGCAACAGGTTGGTTATTTCCACAGTTTCGTGGTGGAATTTTTCCTGCTCATAGCCAATGTCTTTGATACAGGCACGCGCGATGTCTTCGATGCGGCCCATGTAATCGTGTAGTTTGTCCTGATCGGACAGGCCAACTTCGCCGCCAATGACCACACGGTTGGTGGTTGCGAAGGTCTCGGCTGCGACGCGGGCTTCTGGCTCTTCGGCTAGAAAAGCATCCAGAACAGCATCTGAAATGCGGTCGCAAAGCTTGTCGGGATGGCCCTCGGAAACAGATTCCGAAGTAAAAGTATAGTTCTTACGTGTCATGAAAAGTGCTCCAGTGGGGTTCGCCTACCACGTCAGGAAGCCGTTGTGGTGGGTATCAAGAGGACCTACGCGGCCTTGCAGCGAAGGTCAATCAATAAGCCAGTCGTAGTTTAAGCAGTTACGAGGAAGAGACGCGACCGCGTTGTAACAACACCACACCCCCAGCCAACAAGAGCAGCAGTACGAATACGGGCAAGTCACCCGTGCGACTGTACAGTGTTGGCGCCAGTGGCTGCGGCAACACTGCGTCCACAAAACCCGCCTCTCCCATCGGCAGGCTTTCACGAATTCGACCATAGCCATCAATCATCGCCGAGACCCCGGTATTGGCAACACGGATCATTGGCAGCCCCTGTTCAGCTGCCCGCATCTGGGCCTGCACCAGATGTTGATAAGGACCGGAATAGGTGCCGAACCAAGCGTCGTTGGTGATCTGAATCAGCATATCGGCACGCTCGGGGGCGGCATTTATCAACTGAGGAAACACTGCCTCGTAACAGATCAGCGGCAGTGCTTTGCCGATTGCCAGATCCAGGACCTGAGGCCCCGGCCCTGCGGAATAGCCAGATCCGGTTTGTGAGGCAAAGCCGGTTATGCCAAAGCGCGCCAAGACATCGCCAAAGGGCACATATTCCCCAAAGGGCACCAAATGTGTCTTGTCGTATAGCTGGCTCGACGCGCCTTGACCGTCCAGCGCCACCAGAGAATTGAAGTACCGCTGGTCCTGATATCGTTGAATGCCGGTGATCACTGGCACCCCATCCGCCGCTCCGGCGATCGCTGCGAGGGTTTCGTCGGCGTTGTTCAAAAGCTGTGGCACGGCGGTTTCGGGCCAGACAATCAGGTCGGGGCGCGGCAAAGCGTTGGTGTACGACAGTTGCCGACGCACAAAGCCCCAGCGGTAATCCGGGTGCCATTTTTGATCCTGCGGGGCATTGGGCTGCACCAGTCGCACCATTTTCTGCGTAAGAACGGCAGCGGGCGGTGATGGCTGCACGACAAGCAACCCTAGCGTCAGCAGTAGCGGGGCAATTGCCGCAATTGACCTTTGCCTACCCAAACCAAGCGGCAACGCCGCTGCCAGCGTTAATAGCGCAATCCCATGTGGTCCGACCCAAGGCAGTAAAGCGGCTGCAGGGCTATCAATCCAGAACTGACCAAAAGCCGCCCAGGGCAAGCCAGTGAGCAGATATGCACGACCAAACTCAGCCAGCGACCAGAAGGTTATCAAAGCCAGAACACCGAGCCCTCGGCGCGACACCTTGGCCGCCAATCCAAAGGCCACCCCCCAGAACAACGACAAACCAGCAGCTAAGAAAACCAGTGCAAATGGCGCCATCCAGGCATGGCGGTCGGGATCGACCTGAAACGGCTCCACAATCCAGGACAGACCAAAGCTAAAATATCCCAGACCAAAAAGCCAGCCGATCCAAGCCCCTCCCCAGGCCGAGTCAGCCCTCAGAAACTGCGCAGAGACCAGCCCCAACGCCAGTGGAATGCCCCATAGAAACTGGACCGGAGCCAGCGCCTGAGCCAGCAGTGCGCCAAGTCCAAATGTCAGCACAGCGGACCCGTATCGGTGAAGGGCTGGCGCGCGGGTCAGGCGCAACGCTGTCATCACGCGGCATCGTCCGGCAACCTGACCCGCAATCGCTTGATCCGGCGCGGATCAGCATCCATCACTTCAAATTCCGGACCATCCGGATGCACCACCACTTCGCCACGTGCAGGCACCCGTCCTGACAGCATGAATACCAAGCCACCCAACGAGTCGATATCCTCTTCATCGACATCCTCGTGATTGGTCAGAGAGCGACCAATTTCAGCCTCAAATTCATCCAGCGGCGTGCGCGCCTGGACAATGTAGCAGCCGTTTTTTTCCTTGAACCATGTTTGATCTTCGCCAGCGTCATGTTCATCTTCGATCTCGCCCACCACCTGTTCGATCAAATCCTCGATGGTCAGCAACCCGTCGACACCGCCGTATTCGTCAATCACCAGAGCCATGTGGCGGCGTTCGGTCTGCATTTTGGACAGCAAAACGCCGATTGGCATCGACGGCGGTACAAACAACAGCGGACGCAACATCAGCTCTAGATCAAAGGCGCGGTCGTCGCCGCTGAACCCGTGGGTCAGCGCAAAATCCTTGAGGTGGGCAAATCCCATTGGCGTATCCAGGGTGCCTTTATAGACTGGGACACGCGTCAGGCCGCTGTCGCGGAACACCTGCACCAGTTCGTCCATCGAAGTCGAAATCGGTACAGCTACAATTTCCGCAGTGGGAATAGCCACATCCTCGACCCGCATCCGCGAGAGGTTGATGATACCGTGCGGCTGCATCTCCGGCACTACATGGCCGTTGACAGCTGACGCGGGGCCAGCCTCGGAGCGGGGAAAAGCCCGCAATACTCGACCAAAAAATCCAGTCTGTTCTGCGGCATTCGTCTTAGGTTCCGCTCTATCATCGTTCTGAAGCGCGCTTTGCGCCGCATTAGAACTGCCGTCTGTGTCGCCCATTATTCCTATCCGTTGCATCCCGTTCAGGGACTGTCATTTTCAGTATATGGGTTATCCACACCCATTTTGCCAAGTATCACCACCTCAATATCCTCCATCAAAGTGGCATCTAAGTCACGAATGTGATCGTAGCCCAGAAGATGTAAGACCCCGTGAACGACCAGATGGCGGACATGATCTGCCATTGGGCGGACGGCATCTGAGGCCTCGCGCGCGCAAGTGTCATAAGAAATTGCGATGTCGCCAAGCGCAATCTCACCGGTAAAATCCGGCTCGGGTGTGTTCGGAACCCCACCGGGGAGTTCTGCTGCCAGATCCTCGGCTGGCCAACTGAGGACATTTGTGGCCTTTGGCTTATCGCGAAATTCGCTGTTCAAGTCTGCGATGCGCGCATCATTGCAGGCCAACAACGACAACTCACATGTGTCGGGATCAATCCCCAGATGAAGCAGGGTTGCTGTGACCATCTGAGTGGCAAGGGATTCGATATCGGCCTGTTGCCAGCGGTCGTCTTCTATCGTGATGTCCAGGGTCATGGTCTTCTTGTAATATATGGAGGCCAGCCCCCGTACATCTGGAAGATTCTCAGCCAGATGAGCAGGAGCTGGGGGTAGAGGTCAGGCTTTGTCATCCGCCTCATAGGCCTCGATGATAGCCGCAACAAGGGGGTGGCGCACCACATCGCGCGAGGTGAAATAGTTAAAGCTGACCTTGGGGATTGCTTTCAGAAGACGTTCAGCATCTTGCAGGCCAGAAGCGACGTGGCCCGGCAGGTCAATCTGGGTGCGGTCACCCGTAATCACCATGCGTGAGCCCTCGCCCAGCCGGGTCAAGAACATTTTCATCTGCATGGTGGTGGCGTTTTGGGCCTCGTCCAGCACCACATAGGCATTTGACAATGTACGACCGCGCATGAAGGCCAGTGGCGCGATTTCGATGCGTTTTTCTTCCATCAGTTTGGCCAATTGCTTGCTGGGCAGAAAATCGTTCAGCGCATCATAGAGCGGCTGCATGTAGGGATCAATTTTGTCCTGCATATCGCCGGGCAGATAGCCCAGTTTTTCACCCGCCTCGACCGCTGGGCGTGACAGGATAATCTTATCCACGTGGCCGGTGATGAACATCGAGACACCCACCGCCACCGCCAGATAGGTTTTTCCGGTGCCCGCTGGACCAATTCCAAAGGCAAGCTCTTTGGTGAACAGCGACTGAACATAAGCCTTTTGGGCGTCAGTGCGGGGTTCGACCAGTTTTTTGCGCGTTTTGATCTCGACGTGGCCGCCTTTGAACATCTCGAGTTGATCACTGCGGGCCGCGTCCTGCACTGGTTCCATACGCAGCTCACGATCAACATCTCCGCTTTCAACGGCCCGACCACTCTCCAATCTCTCGTACAGAGTTTGCAGCACAGTTACGGCTCGCCCGCGCGGTTGCTCGTCGCCAATCACTAGTATCTGATTGCCGCGGCGCACAATCTGCACCTCGAGATTTTGTTCGATATCTGCCAAGTTTCGGTCGAATTCACCACATAGGTCAATCAACAGGCGATTATCGGGGAATTCCAGCAGCATTTCCTGAGCTGCGGATTGTTCAGATGTTGGTTCAAGGGCGCCGAGGGCCAAGCTCACCTCCTGTGTTGGGCGTTACCCTAGCAGTGTGACTCCACCCGCGCTTGGGCGCAAGCACAGCAGAAGCAATTTCACAGAATTGAGACAAAAGCGGCCGCCCCGTTATGGGGCGATCACCCAAAGTAGTCAGGTGCCAAGAAATGCTACGAGTTGCCTGGGACCGACGAACCCGCTTTGAACGGTCCAGTTGCAACGCCCGACTGCGCCGTACCCGAGCAGACCGGACGTCCATCAGAGGCCAAGCGCTGAGACAAGTATCCTTCGACACCGTCATCAATGATCCAATGATCACAACCGTGTGGGTCAACCCAGATCCCGGCTTTCAACTCGGACAAATCTTTGGAATCTAAACCTCGGTCCACGGTTTTATCCTCTTTTGTATCGCAAGCTGACACCGTTGCTGCAATCGCCAGGAGGATTATACCTTCTGCGGTTTTCATACTGTCTCTCCTCAGCGCACGCAGATAATTTCGACGCGACGGTTCTGCGCCATATTCGCCGGGCTGGTATTGGGCATCCGAGGATTGCGTTCCCCATAACCACGGGCTTCGACGATACGAGCGCCGACTGATTTTCCAACACGCGCAACCGAATTGGCGCGATTTTCGGACAGACGCAGATTATAGGCATCCGAAGCTCTACTATCTGTATGTCCTGTAATTATGAAACCCGAAGCATCGGTCGCTTTAAAAAAGTCGGCCAACTGCTGCCTGCCTGCCGCATTGATACCGTATTTGTTGGTTGCAAAGAACTGATCCGATGGCAGTACGCCACAAACATTACCACGACGGCACACTGGTTTACCATCTGGTGTGACGTTAGGCGTCATAAAGCCCTCAGTACCATCATCCATAACCCAGTGTTCACAGCCATCCGGGTCGACCCAGATTGTAGGTACATAACGCTCGCCAACAATGGTGCGTTGTTCTTGCGCCTGAAGTGGCGCCATCAATACAGCCAGAACGGCCGTGGCAGCGGCCAGCGTGGCAAGCGCACCTTTCGCTTTGATATTCAACACAACGAGATATCCTTCATCTAAATCCCCCAGAACGCCGCCAAAGCCCTAAATGCGACGCGCTGCCCTATTTGTAAACCACCCAACCTTTAGACATTTAACTTGTGCATTTATGTGCTTTTAAAAGTACATTATGCCACCTTTGGGATCACTTAAGCCGTTTTGTCGGGATTGCACCCTGGATGCGGTTGATTGCCACCTTGGCGCAGCAAATGCTGGCAGGCAGATATTTGACGCTAATCAAGTGAGTCTATCAGCGGATAAGTTCCCCGGCCAGCGAGTTTGTCGACGATGAAACAACCCGCACCCGCACCAAATCTCCGATTGACCGATCGCAATCACCAACGTGAACCGAATGTAGGTAGTCCGATTTACCAACCATTTGCCCCGGCAGACGGCCCGGTTTTTCAAGCAGCACACCAACTTCACGTCCAACCATGCTTTCCTGTATTTCGCGCTGCTGACGGGTCAACAGGGCCTGCAATCTGTGCAACCGATCCGAGGCCTCGGCCTCATCGACCAGTGGGCGCTCGGCCGCTGGCGTGCCGGGCCGCGTGGAATACTTAAAGGAATAGGCCGTGCCATATTTGACCTCTTCAACCAAATCCAGAGTGGCCTGAAAATCTGCTTCGGTCTCTTCTGGGAAGCCAACGATAAAGTCGCCTGACAGTAAAATATCGGGACGCGCGGCGCGAATTCTCTCGATCACACGTAAATAGCTTTCGGCCGTATGGCTGCGATTCATCCGTTTCAGGATCTTGTCCGATCCAGACTGCACTGGCAGGTGCAAGTAAGGCATCAGCTTGGCACAGGTGCCGTGGGCCTCGATCAGGTCATCCATCATGTCGTTAGGGTGCGATGTGGTAAATCGGATCCGCTCAAGCCCGTCTATCTTGTCCAGTTCCCAGATCAATTGGGCAAGTGTCAAATCCCCATTGGCACTGGCGCCATGATAGGCGTTGACGTTCTGCCCCAGCAAAGTGACTTCACGCACCCCACGTTCGACCAACTCGCGTGTTTCGGACAAGATGCGATCCACTGGGCGGCTAACCTCAGCCCCACGGGTATATGGCACCACACAAAACGCGCAGAACTTGTCGCAGCCTTCTTGCACGGTCAGAAACGCTGTCGGGCCGCGTTTGGCTTTGGGGCGGCTTTTCAGCTTCTCGAATTTGTCCTCTTCAGGGAAATCCGTATCGATCGCTTTTTTGCCTTCGCGGATTTTGGCCTCCATTTCGGGCAAGCGGTGATAGCTTTGCGGGCCCACCACCAGATCGACCATGGGCTGACGGCGCATGATTTCGGCGCCTTCGGCCTGGGCCACACAGCCGGCCACACCAATTTTCAGATCCGGTTTCTTCACCTTCAATTGCTTCATTCGCCCAAGTTCGGAATAAACCTTCTCGGCCGCCTTCTCACGAATGTGGCAGGTGTTCATCAGGATCATATCCGCGTCATCAGCGGTTTTGGTTTCGACATAGCCCTGCCCGCCCAGCGCTTCGGCCATGCGTTCGCTGTCATAGACGTTCATCTGGCAGCCATAGGTCTTGATAAACAGCTTCTTCGGGGCGCTCATGGGATCAGCCTTCCAGGACGAGAGAATAGTTGCCTGCCATAAGGGTAAAAGCGACCGCTTGCAATGCGGGCGCGATTATCGGATTTTGGCGCAAATCGCCAGCACGGCGGGAACAGGCAGGCATAATGTACAGATCGCTGGATGATTTTCTGAAACAGGGCAAAGCTCTGCTGGTCAAAGGGCCGGTGGCGCTGATTTTCATCGAGGATGACGTCGAGATCGCCACGACGCTCCGCCATCACTTGCAATCCGGCTTCAAGACAGTGCTGGCGCTGATGCCCGACGCCTTTGACCTGCCCCCGGATGTGGCGTCTAGAGTCCAGAGAATTCCGTTTGACTGCGCACAGTCCCAAGATGTTTTCGACGCAGTTAACGCCGTCATCACGGCGTCGGAACCCGGGTGTTGGCTGTATTATTGCTATAATGCTGAGTACCTGTTCTTTCCGTTCTGCGAAACGCGCAGCGTGGTTGAGATGCTCGCCTTCCACACCGAAGAACGGCGTGATGCGATGCTGACTTACGTGGTCGATCTCTATGCCGGTGACCTGCAGGTCACACCAAGTGCCGTTTCGCTAGAGCATGCCTATCTGGATAAATCCGGCTACTACGCGCAGGCCCGGCCAGACCCGGAAACAGGCCACCCCCGTGAACGCCAGCTTGATTTCTTTGGTGGGGTTCGTTGGCGCCATGAGGAACATATCCCCAACAACAGCCGTAAAATTGACCGCATATCCCTATTTCGCACCAAAGAAGATCTGACGCTTCAGCCTGATCACAGCTTTAACGACCAGGAATACAATACCTACGCCTGCCCATGGCACCATAACCTGACCGCCGCCGTCTGTTCGTTCCGTACCGCCAAGGCCCTGAAACGTAACCCCGGCTCGGCTTTTGATATCAACACCTTCCGCTGGCACAACTCCACCCCGTTTGAATGGCACTCCCGGCAATTGCTGGATCTGGGACTGATGGAACCGGGGCAATGGTTTTGAGGCCTTGCTGAATGGGCGAGATGATTTGGCTCGGCATGGCGCTTATCGGCGGGTTAGGCTGGTGGGGGATTATTGCACTCACATTTGTTTGGTGTGCCTGGCGAAAAAGAGAACGCCCCAAATGGCTATCGTTTGCCATTCAATTTAGCGCGTTCATTGCATTCACTGCTGTCTTCTTTGAGCCCATCGTCCTCATCGGGTTGTTACTGTTCCCGTTAATGTGGTTTTTTCTCGGTTTATGGGGACTATCAGTTCTAACGGGTCACCCTGACATCCTTGCTGCCTTGGTTATTGGCGCGGTTTTCGCCGGGCTTGCCGCAATTTGGACGGGGCGACAGGCAGAAAATCGTTGGCATATCCACGGGCCCGCCATTCGACTGTTCGCCCCACTATGCGCTATGTGGATTGGCGGGTTGGTTGCTGCCGGAGTTATTGCAGAACAAAAAATCCAGAGCGAAGCAGAGCGTTTGAGTGCCTCTTGCGTCAACAGCCGTTCGTTTGCCTCATCTATTCGAATAGCCGCAGAAGGTTCATCCGGCACCCACGCTTACGCGATCATCGATGGTGAATTGTACAATTGGAGTTACAAACAGAGCCGGTTTTACCTTAATCAGGGTAATTTTTCTGCCTCTGCCACCAACTGCCCCCAGCCATAACCTCTAACGCTGCAACAACATCGGGAACCAATCTTCGCGCAGACGTTGTCCCGGCACCATGTCATGGCCCGGATAGGGCGGCGAGGTTGAACCGGGACGCTCAACATAACGCGCATCATCCCCGACTAGACGCAGCGAAAATGCGCGGCGACGGGATGCGCTGGTATTGCCGCGCGCACCGTGCAGTGTCTTGAAATTAAACGCCACCGCGTCGCCGGGTTGCATCCGGTACTCACGCACCGTCATACCCTCGGCATCCGGGTCAGGCACCGGCATATACTGCCCCTCATCGGCAAAAAAACCTTCGTCCGAGACCCAACGTGTTGGCAGCACTTCTTTTGGCCATTTGTGCGATCCGGCAACGCACCGCAGCGTAGCCTCTTTCACCTCATCCAGTGGTGACCAGAAGCTGACGTTCTGCGTCCCGTCGACAAAATAATACGGCCCATCCTGATGCCATGGCGTCGCCATCGAGGTGCCGGGCTCTTTGACCAACACGTGATCATGAAACATCTGCACCGTGGTCGAGCGCATCAAATCAGCCGCGACCTCGGCCACTGGCGACGTTTCGATGGCCTCTTTGAACTCGGCAATTCGGGTCCAGTTGCAGTAATCATCGAAAAACCGCCCGCTCTCGCCTTGCTTGTCGTTGTTTGACGCATAGGGGCCGGGATCTGCCATATTGGCCGCCACACCAGCACGCAGCAGGTCCACTTGATCGGCAAACAAACCTTTGATCAGGACAACCCCGTCACGTTGATACTGATCGATGTGGTCTTGGGTGATGAGCGGGTGAACCATGGTTGGATCCTCTGGCTAAAGGTGCATTTTTGCTGCACCCAATCTGCCTTGTGCAAAAAATGGTTTCAAATAATATGTTGTGAACATACTCATAAATTCATGTTATACCTCACATTGCGCCACTACGAGTATATTGCCGCTGTAGCCCAGCAGGGCAGCCTGACGGCGGCAGCTGATACATTGCATGTCAGCCAGCCTGCGCTCTCTACCGCATTAAGCCGAATCGAGGAGCACCTGGGCCAGACCCTGTTTCTGCGACGCCGTGGTGCAGCGTTGGTCCTGACGCCACAGGGACGCCAGTTCGCGGCCCGCGCTCAAAAATTGCTGGATCAGGCGACCCTGCTTGAACGGCCCGGCACTGCCCCGCAAGGTACACAACGGCTTTGCCTTGGCTGCTTTGCCGACCTCGCCCCGTTTCTACTTGCCCCTGCGATCCGAATCCTGCGCACAGCCCTTCCGGACGTCAGTTTCGACTTTCACACCGATCGGTTTGACCCTTTGCTCAAGACACTGATCAAGGGAGAGATTGACCTGGCCATCAGCTATGACCTTGGTCTGGACGGCAGTTTTGCACGTACTGAGTTGGGACAAATTGCACCCCATGCGCTGATTGCTCCTGATCACCTCTTGGCGACGCGGGGGTCGGTAATGCTTGCTGAACTCGCCGCCTACCCTCTGGTTCTGTCGCAAGAAGGGCTTTCGATGCAGCACATGTTGTCGCTTTTCAAGGCGCAAGGGCTGACCCCCACTATAGCCCATCGCGCGGCATCACTGGAACTGCTCAGAAGCCTTGCTGCAAATGGCGAAGGGGTTGGCATCAGTTACAGCCTGCCGCCGGGGCAACTTAGCTATGACGGTAAACCGGTCTGGGCAGTGCCGATTTCCAACCCAGAGGCCGCCGAACCCATTGTGCTGATCAGCCACGACACACCATCACAAGACACCGCAATCGGGACTGCCGTAACAGCTTTGGCCCAGAAATTACCGGATCACCTATTTGTGCGCTAAGCGCGGCGCAGACGGATCACCACATCAACCGAGGCGATCTCGACCCCCGCGGGGGCTTCGGGCAGGCGCTGAATGACCAACTGATCCGCTGGCGCATCTGACAACCGCCCCTCGTCCTCCCAATAGAAGTGGGGGTGATCATGGGTGTTGGTGTCGAAATAGCTTCTGGATCCGTCGACAGTGATTTCCTGCAGCACTCCGGCGTCGCAAAAGGCGCGCAGAGTATTGTAGACGGTTGCCAGCGACACCACAGCCCCTTCGGACTTGGCAGAATCAAATAGGCTTTCGGCTGTAACATGACGATGCTTGCCGTCGCCAACCAACAGCTCGGCCAGCGCAACCCGTTGCCGGGTTGGCCGCAAATCGGCTGTTTCCAGCCATTTGGTTGCGATTTTCACGCTGTTCGGCGTCATCAGCAGATCCTGCATCGTGTTGCTGTGTCACATATAGCGGAAAGCCCCGGCAAATTTCAAATGAAATTCATTCGCAACTACAGCGACATCAGCACCCGGCCCCTGCGTCCTACTCTTGCAGGACCCTTTGGCAGGATGCTACATGGGGCTTGATTACAAATGATACCTTCAGGCAGGAGATGCGCCAGTATGGCCGATTACCCCAGCAGCTTTGACAAAGACGACTTGCTGAAATGCGCCCGTGGCGAGTTGTTCGGCCCCGGCAATGCGCAACTGCCAATGCCGCCGATGTTGATGATGGACCGTATTACCGAGGTCAGCGCCGATGGCGGCGCGCACGGCAAAGGCCATATCGTGGCCGAGTTCGACATCAACCCGGACCTGTGGTTCTTTGAATGCCATTTCCCCGGCAACCCAATCATGCCCGGCTGTCTGGGCCTGGACGGATTGTGGCAGCTGACCGGCTTTAACCTTGGCTGGCGCGGATGGCAGGGTCGCGGCTATGCCTTGGGTGTGGGCGAGGTCAAACTGACCGGCATGGTCCGCCCCGAGCGCAAGATGCTGACTTACAAGATCGACTTCACCAAAGCGATCCAAACCCGCCGCCTGACCATGGGCGTTGCCGACGGTATCGTCGAGGCGGATGGCGAAGTGATCTATCAGGTCAAAGGCATGAAAGTTGCGCTTAGCGAGAGCTGATCTGCTCTGACTTTGTTGAGAATTGAAAAGGGCCCCAATGGGGCCCTTTATTGCAATTATACTCCTGATCTATGCTGGGATTTGATCAAGCTGCATTTGTAAGATCTTCTGCAAGCATCAGCGCATTCCCATCGGGATCGTACAGGGTTGCGGTTTTAACCATGCCTTCGATCACGTCTGTTGGTCCGTCAAACCGAATGGAGGCGTTTTCCAGCACCTCTCGGTCACGATCCAAGTCGGCCGTTTCAAAAACCGGCACACAGTTTCCGGGCACGGGCTGCGAGTGTTCGCCTAGCCCGAGCGTGACACCTTCGGTTTTGGTCTGCAGCTCAGACCATCCCGCATCATCAGCGTGGTAGTTTGTTTGAAATCCAAAAACAGTTTGATACCATTCGGCGCTTTTGTGTCGATCTTTGACCGAAAGAGCGATCGTAATGGTGTTTTTAAGCGAAATCAGGGCCATTTTCTTTGCCTTTACGTAAAAATATGGTAACTATACTTTATGTACATAAATACATTTATCAACATCACGTCAAGAGCCTGGGCACTGCCAATATTGGCACGACTTCAGGCAGGAGTGCCGGGGCGACAAGCGCCACTCTTGAAAGCAACAGGGGCAAGCAGATCAGCCTTTGCTCTTAGCATGGCCCACTTGATCGAGATTGGGCTGGTAGAGCGAAACCCCGGATATGGTCATCCATTGCGACCGGAATTTAGGTTGACTTTGGCAGGCAGGAAAAGCGCTCTTCTTGCATCCGACATAATCTTGGCCACGGGGGATCGCGATCAGTATTTATTGCGACGCACCTGGGTTCTACCCATTTTGGCGTCGCTCAATCAGGACGCTCATTTTAATCAAATCAAGCATAGACTTTCGAATATTACGGATCGGGCTTTGTCACATTCGCTGAAGTCGTTGGAAGAACGTGAGTGGGTGCTTCGTTGTGTAGATCAAGTCGCCCGCCCTCCACGATCCGTGTATCGAGCGGTTAACACCGGCTTGGCGATCAGCCAGATCACCGGAGCCGTTGTTGAACTGGGCGGCTAAAGGCGGCTTATCGGGCACTTCGTTACGCATATTGACTGGCAAATATGCACCTAGGGTTGCGCTGCCCCGCCGGTTAGTCAGGCAGGGTTTCCAACCACCTTGCACCAACCCTCTGCAATGCATAGTAAGACATAAGCAAACAAGGGAGTGCACGTATGCGTCGTGTCGTCGTCACCGGACTGGGAATTGTCTCCTCTATCGGGAATAACGCCGAAGAGGTCACCGCCTCGCTCAAGGCAGGTAAATCTGGCATCGTCGCCAGCCCCTCCATGACCGAACATGGCTTTCGCAGCCAGGTGGCCGGTACCCTGAAGATCGACACCAAAGAACTGGTGGACAAGCGCACGTTGCGATTCATGGGGGATGGCGCCGCTTATGCCCATATCGCCATGAGCCAGGCGATTGCCGATGCGGGCCTGACCGAGGATCAGGTGGTCAACACCCGTACTGGTCTGGTTGCTGGTTCCGGAGGTCCATCGACCAGTGCCATGCTGAC
>Ga0105355_10002949_pt1 | contig 15119 bp, 12 predicted proteins | sample GOMGulsemesocosm_2_FD_83508 | JGI IMG/M metagenome (GOLD analysis project Ga0105355, IMG submission 83508) | Methane-oxidizing microbial communities from mesocosms in the Gulf of Mexico - GOM9C Gulf of Mexico | ecosystem: Environmental > Aquatic > Marine > Cold seeps | place: Gulf of Mexico... | reverse complement strand
TCAGCTCGCACTTGTGCCTCATCAACCCCTTGCATTAAGGCTTGAGTTTGGGCAAAAAAATTCGCCATCAGTGTTTCGTGATGACCTTGAACCGGTGTAACACTTGCCACTGAACCAATAAAATCGGCAGGTACAACATTATTGCTTTGATGCAGGTACTGATAAAAAGCATGCTGACCATTAATACCTACTTCGCCCCAAATGGTAGGCACAGTAGGATAATCAATCTCTTTGCCATGCCAAGAAACAGATTTACCATTACTTTCCATTTCAGCTTGTTGCATGTAGGCAGATAACATGTGTAAAGATTGGTCGTAAGGCAATATTGCTTGTGACTGCGCCCCTAAAAAAGTGCAATTCCACACACTCAGTAAAGCTAATATTATCGGCGCATTTTGCTCTAATGGTGCTTGACAGAAGTGTTCATCGATTTCATCAGCGCCTTCAAGTAACTCAACAAATTTTTCGAAACCTAAATCCAAAGCAATAGGTAAACCAATGGCTGACCACAAAGAAAAACGGCCACCAACCCAGTCCCACATATCAAATATATTTTCAGCTTCAATACCAAAAGCCATAGCATTTTCTTTGTTAGCACTTACCGCTACAAAATGTTTAGCTACCGCTTTGTTATCAAAAGATGTCGCTGTTAACCATTTAACCGCAGTATGGGCATTAGTCATGGTTTCAGTGGTGGTGAAGGTTTTACTCGAAACGATAAATAACACATTTTCAGGATTTAACGGCCTTAGTACTTCAGCAATTTGGGTGCCGTCTACATTCGAGACATAATGTACTTTCAAACTATTGTCACTGTATTGTTTTAATGCTTCGGTAACCATTTGTGGGCCAAGATTAGAGCCACCGACACCAATACTTACCACATCAGTAATACGCTTTCCTGAATAGCCAAGCCATTTTCCTTGACGAACTAGCTCTGAAAAACCTTTCATTTTATTCAACGCTTGCTCAACCTGCTCATTAACACTTTCACCTTCAAGCATTAATGATTTCTGGCTACGATTTCGCAAAGCAGTATGTAACACGGCCCTGTCTTCAGTAAAGTTTATTGACTTGCCCTGGAACATTTTTTCTCGCCATGATTCAATGTCGCAAGCTTTAGCTAAATCAAGTAATTGAGTAACCGTTTCTTGGGTAATTAAATTTTTAGAGTAATCTAAAAGCATTGACGGTAGTTCAATGGAGAATTTATTGAATCGCTGTTTATCTTCAGCGAATAACTGCTTCATATGCTGTTTTCGTATTGTATTAGCATGTTGGGTCAGCTGCTGCCAACTGGGTAAAGATTCTCTGGATTGCATAATTGCCTTGTGATAATTAATCCGATGAAAGTAACTCGGTAGAAAACGAATGTGGTGAAAATAGCTTAGGAACTAGTTAAATATCATTGATGTAAGGCAGTGCAGCAAAAGCGCCTTTTCGTTGACAAGTATATGCTCCGCACTTAGCAGCAAAGTTTATTGCTTCAGTGACTTTATATTGCTCTTCAAGAGAGCCACGTAATGTACTATCATGCGTTTGCTGACTGAGAGAAAAGAGGAAACTCGCGACAAAACTATCACCTGCTGCCGTAGTATCAATAGCTTTAATTGTCGGGACTCCAAGAAAGACAGCATAACGGCTCGAAGTAACATGAATTGCTTTAGCACCATCTGTAACAATAACTAATGTAACTCCAACAGCAATAAGCTGCTTAATATAATCGTGATAGTTAGTTCCTGCTTGCTTGGCTAAATACTCAGCCTCTTCCTTACTCAATTTAACCAAGTCACTCACTTTAATGCATTCATCAATCCGGCCAGCTAACACTGATAAGTCAGACCAAAGCTGTTGGCGTATGTTGACATCAAAACTCACCAAGACATTGTTTTTATTAGCGTATTTAAGGGCAAAAGCTGTATTATCATTCATCGTTTTGTTAGTTAACGTATTTGAGCAATAATGAAAAATACTGATACCTTGCCAGTTAATGGCTGCAATTTGACTTTGACCATATAAGGTATCAGCAGTATTGTGTCGATAGAAGTTGAAAGACCTTTCGCCATCAGGTGCTAAACTCACCAATACAAGTGCGGTATTGGCTTGCTCAACCCGGTAGACATACTCGCTACCAACGTTATTTTTTGTAAGTTCTTGATATAGCATTTCACCGAAATTATCATTACTGATGCCTCCCGCGAAGTAACTATCTCCGCCTAATTTAGCGTATGCTACGGCAACGTTGGCAGGAGCTCCGCCAGCCATAGGGTAATAATGTTCACCATTATCACTTGGTAAAAAATCAACTAATACTTCACCATAACTAAGTAAAGAATACATAAATACACCTTCTAATCGCTCTTTCACATCCCTGTGAACGCGAAATATCGCTCGTCCTGAACATAAAAAAGCCCACTAAAAATGGACTTTACTTTAATGAATTGAAAACTAACTAAGTACTACTTAAATTAATTAAAAGTCATATCTAAGCGTTAAACTGCTAGTTCTGCCACTAATAGTTCTGGCACGGATAATACCGTTATCAGGTACTGAGCCTTCTTCAGCCTCAGTTATACCAACAGTATCGAAAATATTATTAATATTTAATGAGACAGATAAGCTCTGAGATAACATGTAACTAGCAAAAGCACTTACCGTGGTATAACCATCAAATTTCAAATCGTTGTTGTCTTGTGAATAAGCATCAGTTGTACCAGTGAAACTTAAACCAGTAGAGCCATTATCAAAGTTGTATCGTGCCATGAATGAGTAAACAAAATCGGCTTGTCTTCTTGGCGTATTGCCGACAACACTAGGGTTAATTGCATCTTGTGTGATCTCGGCATCGGTCCATGTTAAATTACCACGAAAATCAAAATCACCAATAAAGTAACTCGATTCTAATTCAACACCATAAGCTTCATAGACTCTATCAAAGAATAATTGGCTAGTAGCTTCATAGTTTTGCTCTTCTGTTTCTGCTGCAAATATTGTTGTAAATACCGAAAAGTTATCAAGTCGATATTTGGTACCTAATTCGAATTGGTCAACCATATCAACAGCATCTTCTGAAGCAACTGAACCATCAGCATTAATTTTACCAAAAGCTAAGCGATCGGCGTTAGCTCTACCACCACGACTAACACGAACAAAAGAGGCGATATTGTCATTAAATTGGTAGTTAGCCCCTAATGAATATGAAGTGTAACTCCAGTCATAATTAACGGCAGAAGCATTGGCGTTGTCTATAGAAGAAACACTTTCTTCTGGTTTAGAAATAATGCCATCACGATTCATATCAACACTAGACTGTACAGCTCCGGCATATGAACCAACTGCACTACCACTGTCATGGCGCACACTTGCATCAAGGGTAAAATCGCCAAGCTGCGATGATAACGCTAAATATGGCGCGCTAATATCATACTCAACATCATAGTTACGTTGACAACAATTTCCCCATGCTGGTACACCGTAGGCGTATAAACCATTATCTGAATAACTAGTACCATCGGCAGCAGTAACATTAAGTAATGCAGCGTTATCACCCTTAATTTCCATTAAGTAAGAATTCCACAACCAAGACATATTAATGTTTTGCAGCGCCTTGTAATAACCAAAAGTGATGCTGGTATCACCAAGGTTTTTCGTTAGCTTTATATCATTAACTAATGAGCCAAAATCACTCATTTCAACGTCAAAGGTATGAATACGCATGATTTGTGCGCTGTCATCAAACGTTTGACCTGCCATTGGACCATTAGCATAACTTAGTGTCGCACCGTCACCTGCGATACTTGTGGCAATGCTTGAGCCGGTGGCAACTTCAGCAGGAAATGGTGAGTTAAAACTGCCTTTAACACTTGATTGTCTGAAGCGATTTTCAATTTCCCAGTCATTACCTAAATCAAATACCGCTTCAAAACCAAATGATTCTACTTGTGGATTCATACCATTTTGCATGTTACCGCGACGTCTTTCACCATCAGCACCCAATGATAAAGTATCTAAAAAATAAGCCGAGTGTGGCGTATCGGTTTGCGAGTCAAAACCGGGTAAAGAGCTACCATCCGCTTTCATTGGCATAGGCAAGTAACCAATAGCTTTATCAGCTAAATGTTTGTAATAAATTCGCACATAACCGTCATCAAATTCTTTGGTTAAGTTGGCTTTGATTTGTCCGCCTTTATTAGCGGTGTAACCGGCATCTCTTGGTCCATCACCCTGACGAATAAAACCGCCGATATGGAAAAATACTGAATCAGTTAATTCGCCGCCATATTCAAAATCTGTGCGTAAGCTGTCGTAATCTAGGCCAAAGGTAGTTGAAACACTACCCGACTCTTCATGACCAGTTTTACTGATAATGTTAATAATGCCACCCGGCGCATTACTGGCAACAGTAGAAGCTGAGCCACCACGAATAGACTCAACACTCGCCATAGTGCTATCTAAACGAAGAAAGATGTCAGCATTACCAAAAGCAACATCACCAAATTGCATAAGTGGTAAACCATCTTCTTGTAATTGTAAAAATTTCGCGCCACCAGCAGCCACAGGTAAACCACGTACCGCAATGTTAGCATTACCTTCACCACCTGATGATTCAGAGCGAATACCCGGAATAGCTCTAAAAGCTTCAGCGGTGGTTCGTGGTGTGGTCACTTCCATCTGTTCGGCGGTAAAACTACTAACTGAGACACTTGACGCCATAACCGTTGTGCCTTTAGCAACACCGGTGATCACTATACGTTCAAAATCTAAACCCTTTTTTTCAGCCTCTTTTTCTGTCTCTGACTTTACTTCTGCAGCACTTAAACTGGTACAAATTGCCATTGCTAGAGTACTAAGTATGAATTTATTACGTTTACTGTGTTTCATATGCTCACCTGATGTTTATTTATAGTTATAGTCTATTTTTATGTTGCTAATTTTTCTGTGGTAATCGAATACTTGTGTTTGTCGCTTTAATAAAAACCTTCTTAATCGATTAAGTAGATACTCGCTAAAAAATTAGTAAAATGCAAGTGTTTATTTTTAATACAATGATGATTTAAGTGGCTTTTAAGTTAATCTATTGAAAATATGTGTTTATTTTCGTTATAACATTTTATCTTGAGTAGGGTTTTTAATAAGGTTATATCCAGCCAATAAAGCCAGTACTGCGGCAAAGAATGTTGCTAAATAGAAACCATAAGCAACATGGCCGAATATATCGCTGACAATACCCATTAATAGCGGGGCGATAGCGGCTGAAACAGCAGTAAAGAATAATATCACCCCGGCAATAGCGCCGTGCTTAATTTGAGGGAAACAGCTAATGCCTTTAGAATTTAACGTTGGATAAATCATTGACATAAACAGACCAGATAACGGCAAGAGCACAACCGCAGCGTCAACACCGACGAGCGCCGTACCTAGATAACAAAGAAATACTGCAAATGAAAACCAGAACATTACTTGCTGCCAGCTAAAGTGCTTTAACATCCACACGCCTAAGAACCTTCCTCCTGCTCGCAAAGCAAAAAACACGGTAAGTGCATAAGTAGCCAGCCAGACCAAGGAGCCGTTATATTCAACCAACAAAGTTGGCATCCACACATAAATAGCGACCTCAGTAGCAACATATAAGGCAATGGCTAGTGAGAATCCTATGGCGTAGGGGTCTTTTATTATTGCCAATGAACTTTTTAAGTTAATTTGTCCTTCCGTATGCTTTTGGGTTTTAGGGTAATTGGTTTTCATTGCTGCTAAACATAACAAAGCACACAGAACTCCTGCGCAGATATATAAATATTTCCATGAAACCCCTGAAATAAGTAGATAACTGACAATGGCAGGACCAACCATAGCCCCGACCCCAAAAAAGCCCTCAACGGTATTCATGGTGGCGGTATGCTCTTTATTTGATGTTGAAATATCACCAATAAGCGCTAAGGCTCCTGTTTTAAATAAGCCAACCGCTATACCTACCAAGGCTAATAACGCGAGAAAATATAAAAAAGAGCTGCCGGCGGCAAATAAAAAACAAGCCAGCGCGAAGATTAATAAACCGATAATGATAGTGCTTTTCCTGCCCCATTTATCGGCAAGATAACCTAAAAATAACGCGCTCAGTGCAATAAATAACATAGGCACATAATGAAAAGCACTTGCTTGTGTCAGGTTTAAACCATAGGTTTCAATTAGCTCCGGAATAATGACACCAACAGCATCTGATGTCATGGCAAAGACAAAAAACATCATATATGTTAATAACTTAATTCGAAGTATCGATGCATCTTTTTCTGCCGATGCGCTTAATGCTGGCATGCTTGTGTGACTCATAACCTTCCCCTCATAGCTATATTATAGAGCTAACCGCTAACACTATAAATTTATTAACTATTAAAATTAAAAAACGGTAATTACTTGCCAAGATGATAAATAAATAAAAATTATTCTTGAAAATAACTACAGAGTAGTAGAATATATATCTTAATCGATTAAGATTCAACTTAAATAATAATTGGGTAAATTATGAAAAATAATGTGCAGTTGATAACCTATGTAGATAGGTTGACGGGTTCAACGATTAATGAACTAAACAATATTCTTAAGGACCAGTTAACAGATCTATTCTCTGGTATACATTTATTACCGTTTTATTATCCTATCGATGGCAGTGACGCCGGTTTCGATCCCATCGATCATACCCAAGTTGATAGTCGGTTGGGCTCTTGGCAAGATGTTAAGACCCTAGGAGAAGAGTATGATCTAATGGCTGATCTCATTGTCAATCATATGTCAGCACAATCAAAAGAGTTTCAAGATGTGCTCAGTAACGGAAAAGAGTCGCCCTATTGGGACTTATTCTTAACTAAAGAGAAGGTTTTCCCAAGCGGCTTAGATAAAGCGCAGCAAGAAAAAATTTATCGACCGCGCCCTGGCAGTTGTTTTACACAATTTACTTTGTCAGATAATGAATCAGCTGATTTTTGGACAACGTTTACCGATAACCAAATTGATATTGATGTTACTTCACCCTCGGGCCAAGACTACTTAAGCCGTATATTAACTACCTTCTCTGAGAGTAAAATTAAGATCATCCGCTTAGATGCCGCCGGATATGCGATAAAAAAGGCTGGAAGCAGCTGTTTTATGTTAGAAGAAACCTTTGACTTTATTGATGAACTTACCCATAAAGCCAATAAGCTTGGTATTGAAACGCTAGTGGAAATTCATTCTTATTATCAAACACAAATTGAAATAGCCAAACGTGTTGATCAAGTTTACGATTTTGCTTTACCGCCACTTGTTTTGCATAGCCTATTTAATAAAGACTTTAGTGCCTTAGTGAATTGGTTAACTATTTCACCACGAAATTGTATTACGGTATTAGATACCCACGATGGCATTGGCATCATAGATGTTGGCCCTATGGATGGTAAAGCTGGGTTATTAACCAATCAGGAAATTGATGCCTTAGTTGAAAATATACATCTTAAAAGTGATGGCCAAAGCAAGTTAGCGACGGGAGCAGCAGCGAGCAATGTCGATTTATACCAAGTTAACTGCACTTATTATGATGCCCTTGGCAAAAATGATTTCGATTATTTGATCGCTAGAGCCATTCAATTTTTTGCGCCCGGCACACCGCAAGTCTATTATGCCGGTTTGTTAGCACAAACTAATGATATGGAGTTACTTGAAAAAAGTCAGGTTGGTAGAGATATTAACCGCCCTTACCTTGATAGTGAGTCGATCAAAGAATCACTGACAAAACCTGTGACTAAAGCATTATTGACCTTAATAGGTATTCGTAATAATTCTGCTGCTTTTAATGGTGAGTTTTCAGTGTCCTATAAAGACCACTTTTTAGCTATGTCTTGGGTAAAGGGAGATACAAGCGCTGTACTTTCAATCAATTCAGCCACAAATCAAGCGGCCATTAGCATAAGAGAAGCGGGTTTAGACCGTGCAATTGATCTGCAGAGCCTATTAACAGAGTAGCACTCTATTGCTATTTATCTATCTAGTGCACAATAATATCTAATTGTGCACTCTCCCCCTATACTGAGTTTAAATATAATTAACTTGGTATTTTGTGAAACTTTTCATTTATTTCATTTTAGTTGTCATTAATAGTGGCCATTATTGCCAGGCAAATGATCAAGTCATTACTTATGCCAAACCTGAAAGCATAATAGATCAACGCCATAAGTACTTTGTAAAACTATTAAAGCTCGCCTTAAGTAAAACCAACAGCCAATTGAGCACCATCCGACTTAAAACCACTACCGAGCCGATGCAACAAGGCAGGGCAATCCAAGAGTTAATACTACAAAGGCATGTTGACCTAGTGTGGACTGTCACATCCCAAGCGCGAGAGCAGCAATTGTTACCTATAAGAATACCGCTACTTAAAGGTTTATTAGGCTATCGAGTTGCGATTATAAGAACCGCAGATCAAGAGAAATTTGCTCGGGTGACTTCGATTAAAACATTAAGGAAATACATTGCCGGACAAGGTCATGATTGGCCAGATACTAAAATATTAAGCGCTAATGGAATCAATGTAGTGACTAGCTCTACCTATGAAGGCCTCTTTGCTATGTTGAAAATGAAACGATTTGATTTTTTCCCTAGAGGCATAACTGAAGCTTGGCAAGAAGTGGTTATGCAAAGAGATGCTGAACTCATGGTTGATGAGAGTATTTTACTTTATTACCCATCGCCCATTTATTTTTTCGTAAACAAAAAAAGTACCATACTAGCTAAACGCATAGAAAAGGGCTTACAAATAGCGATTAGTGATGGCTCCTTCGAGCAGCTATTTTATGCTTACCCTGAACATAAAAAAGTGTTTGCCTCTGTCAGGATAAAACAAAGAAAAATTATAACATTACATAACCCTTTGTTATCCCCGTTAACGCCACTAGACAATCAAGATTTATGGTTTCAGTTTAAATAGCTTAACTTAACAACTTTTTCCACGTTCAATTTGGTAAGGGATTTGTTCTGCATGTGTGGCTTTTTTGATAAAAAGCTGCGCTGCGGTACTGCCTTTTTCTTCGCTATTTTGATGAATGGTAGTCAAAGGGGGATGCGAGCGTAATGCTTCATCAATACCATCAAAACCAACCACTCTAATATCTTCAGGTATCGAAAGCCCCATTGAGTTGATTTCCTGCAACGCAGTTAAGGCAATTAAGTCACTCATGCAAAGTAATACGTTCGGACGAGGGATTGAACTTAATGCTTCTTTAACCGCAATTAAAGCAAAGTGATGGCTACTTTCAGGAATATTCCAAACGCGATCATTTAATAATTGCGCTCCGGTTTCGCTAATTGCTCTTTTATAGCCAATCAAACGTTGATGGGCAATCGAGCAATGTATATCTAAATTAGGGGTATCGTAAACTCGACAGGTTAAGTCTGTATCGAGTAAACGCAAGCCAAGTACAGCAATATGGTCATCTTTAGCATGCAGTGCAAGCTTGGCAATATCATATGCGGCACTTTCATTATCGATACCGACAGAGGCTTTGCGATCAATATCAAAATCTGCTGTCACCACTTTTTTGCGGGTCAGTCGCAATTGCTCGATTAATTCAGTATTACGCGGGCTGCCATAACAGATAAAACCATCAACAAAATCTGATACCGTATTGATATTCTCAGAAGCGCCAGAAAATAATAATAAATTAACATGGTTTTTTTCTAAAATAGACGATACGCCTTTTACAAACTTGCTGGCTACGGGATCGGTAACCATATAGGCGACGCTATCAGGTAATACCAAAGCGACAATATTGAACTTACCTTTTCGCAATGACTGTGCGGCTTTATTCGGCCCTGAGTAACCTAGTTTTTGACAAGAGGCTAAAATATCATTTCGTCGCTTTTCTGATAATTGATCTGGGCGATTAAAAGCATTAGAGACAGTCGCATTAGACACGCCCAGCTCTTTGGCAATCGATTTAAGTGTCCATATTTTTTCTTCTGACATATTAGCCCTATAATATTTTAACCATTAAAGAGTAGTTTAACAGCTCTGACGTAATGATTTCAGTATACTTTATATGTAATTAAAAATTGAATATGGCTTTGAATCCTACTTATATTTTTATATTTTAAATACTCATTACGGTCTAATTGGATGTATTGATGAATATTATTGAGTTTTTCCAAGTAAATTAAATTTTACTTGTTATAGATGGAAAAGCACGATAGAAAAACACTTCAAATTCAAGTTATCCTTGAAAATAGTGAATGTAATATCGACGGTAATTATATTAAAAATCAACACCATTTTGTTGTATTAATTAGCTATGCAAATTTAGTCTACATGACTGTTCTTAAGACTACTTCAAAGGTTGAACTTAATTGAAACTCACATCGTCTCTGAGCACAAACTTGCCGTAAACCTATCTCGGTTTGTGCCCCAAATCGCCTTAGAACATACACTCTAAACCTCAATCGATCCGATATAGAAACATTAAATTAAAATACATAATAAATCATGTAAATCAGTATTAATACAATGTCCGCTTTAAGTATTTTAAATCAAATTCGAGTATTTCTTTTTCAAGTTTCAATATGAAAATTTAGAACACTTCATTATCTAATGTAGGGGAGCTATTGTCGGATCAGTTGCCATTAGATAAGCCAAGCATAACGTCCGCTAACGTATCTTTGCTGACTATTTTGAGGTCTATTTTTAATTAATAAAAGGGTTAACAGTGTGGTAATAGTTAGCCTTTTAATAGCGGCGTTCAAAGTCACTAACATAGCGAAATAGGAAGATTTATGATCATTTCTGCTAACATTGCTCACGCATAAAAGTTAGCACTTAGATCTAACTAGGCTAAACCTGCTAGATTAGATACTTTGTCAGAAAGTAGCTTACTAATAGGGTATGATTAAACACTAATTGAATTTGGATAATTACGAATGAATATGGATTTAGTCAAGGCCATTTTTTATGCGGGCTTACCTGTACAAATATTCACGTTTCTAATGGTGTATTATGCCTATCACAAAGGCTATCTTAGCTCTGCTGTTAATATTCGTGATGTTTTCAAAGATAAAAAGAATCCCGATAGAAAACTATCAAAAACCAATAAAAAAAACTTATTGTTTTTGCATTCTAAATGGATAACTTTTGGTGGTGGGTTTTATGGTCTACTTTCATTATTAACCTTTATTTATATCGAATTAGAGCAAACTGTGCAGTTTTTAATGCATGCCACGGGTTTGCAATCCTTTATTAATTTACTCAGCTTTAATGCCATTCTAGGTATGATCATTGAATCTTTTATTAATATGATTAAAGCATTGTTATGGTTTAGTTATTGGCCTGATGTGTTTGAAATGCAGAACATTGCCACTTGGTTCATTACAACCTATATTGGCTATCGCTTTGGTACTCATTTAGCGCAGCGATATATAATACATTTAGAAAAGTCATCAAAATAAACTTGTCTAACAAACCGATTAGTTAAAGTCTGAACTTCCCCCTCATTTATTCAATGCGCATTTTCGGACTTTATCTTTAAAAGAATAAATAGTCATTTAAACCAATAACAATGAGTGCTAACTTTCTTGTGTCCAATATTGACTCTGCTCTATTTAAAGTCGCTAATTTATCGCAGCGCAATAATCCGATAGTTACTCAATGTTCAGGCGTTTATGCTTATCAAAAGTTAAATTATTTTCAGATTTAGCTAATCATTGATGAATTAAGGATTACGTGTGAATTATCAAATAACGCCAATACGAAACGATTTTTTAATTAAGGTAAGACAAGCTGGAATTGATGATCAAAATCAGCCAGTAGTCACTACGGTGGCAAAAGGCGGAGAGCCGTGCAGAGATGTATTACGACGAGCGAATGTAGGCGAAGAATTAATATTAGCGAGTTATTGTCCTTTTTCAAAAGCAGGTCCTTATAAAGAATATGGTGCTGTTTTTGTGTTGGCTAATCAAGCTAACGAATCTGTTAATTATGATAAATTCCCACTATCGACTGACTCTATCAATGATTACTTTGGCGAAATACTTGTTTTAAGGGCGTATGATAAAAAGGAGTCCATCTTTGATGCACGCATAGTGACTCCTGCCAATGCAGAGCAAACGATTGGTGAGTTTTTTCAACAAGCTCAGGTTGATTTTATCATCGCTAGATTTGCTGCTTATGGTTGTTATAGTTTGAGACTTGATAGAAAGTAACGGCGTTTAATTAAGGGAATTTATTATGGTTAATGAAGTCTATTCTACGGCAATATTAGCGCGAGATGACGCATTCGACTTTCAATTTTATTATGGGGTTAAAACCACAAGAATATTTTGTAATGTCTCGTGTAAAAGCAAAGCGCCGCTGATAGATAACATCATTATTTTCGACAATATTTCTTCAGCTCAGGCTGAGGGATATCGAGCCTGTAAACGTTGCCAACCGGACAAAAATTCTCAGCAAGATAGTGGCTTAATCAAACTTATTCATGCTTGTCGAAAAATTGAGCTGCATACAGAGGGATCGATAACAGCGCTGCAATTAGCAGAGTCGATTGGTATCAATCAATTTCAGATTAACCGACTTTTTAAAAAATACTTGGGTGTTACTCCAAAAAGTTATATCGATCAAAGTCAGTTAACTGCACTGAAGAAAAACTTGCGAGAAACTGATAATGTTAGCCACGCTATATACCAGTCAGGTATTGAGTCCAGCTCTGTCATTTATGGTCGAATGAATAGTCATTTAGGTATGACCCCTAGAAAGTATCTGCAAGGGGGATCAGGGGTGAATATATCTTATGCGATTGGCCTGACAAGCTTAGGTCTAGTATTGATTGCGGCAACAGACAAAGGGGTATCCTTTTTACAATTTGGTGATACCAAACATCAGTTACTGGCTCAGCTTATTGCTGAATACCCAAATGCTGAAATTACCTTAATGCCGGATGAAAACGAAAAAAAATTGCATCATTGGTTAGATCTGCTCAACTTATATTTAACGGGTTGTTCTAATCAATTAAATTTACCCTTAGATGTGCGAGCAACTGCATTTCAAAAAAAGGTATGGGACTTTTTAAGAAGCATTCCTTATGGCGAAGTGATGTCTTACGGCGAAATAGCGAAAGCTATTAATGCGCCTAAAGCTTATCGAGCTGTTGCTAATGCTTGTGCAGGTAATAATGTCGCACTGGTTATTCCATGTCACCGGGTAATACGTGGTGACGGTGCGTTAGGCAGATACCGTTGGGGAGATAATCGAAAACGCGAGCTACTAGACATAGAGAAGAATAAAAATAAAACAATAAGATAAGAAGGTACGGAGGATAAATAGGCACTTAATTGAAATTATATACTTACAGTGTATCTAAAGTTTATAAATAAAAATATATTGCTATACTGATATTCGAAGTAAATAAATTAAAAAACTGGAGCTAACAATGGATGTACAACTTCTAGTAACGCAGACCGATTCTTGCTTGCCTAACCTTAAGCGAAAACTCGACGATGTAGGGATAGATTATAGTGTTGCCTATATTGAAGATAACGCGACTTTAGTCGAATCCAATCATATCCGTCATTCCCCTAATATTCTTATTAACGGTAGTTTAATATTTAGATCTCACCCGACTATCGAGGAGCTGAAAATATTCTTTCTGGGTTAATCAGATGATATTACAGCTCGCATTACGCACATAGCCTTGTCTATGAAAGCTACCCTCATTAGTTCATACCCTAAAGATAATGAAATAATTGCGGCTTTACTATTTAGGAAACCGCAAGTTTCATACTGGCTTTATGGGCAAGTTTAGCTGACTACTCTTTATTAAAAATTAGGGTACGTGTGAAGCTCCTTTACAAATTAGCATGCGGACCAAACACTTCGTAATATATATTGGCCTCAGTTACACCTAAATCCAGAAGCTGTTGCTTGGCAAACTGCATGAATGGGATAGGGCCACAAAGATAAAAGTCACCTTGTGAAATAGGTAAATCCACCTTGGTTAAATCCATCATTCCATGATGAATATGTGCTTGTTCATTTTCTTCATCACGATACCAGATAACTTGCTGCCAATTATTATCTTTAATAATACTCGTTGTTCTTGAAGCAAATGAATGTTGTGCACTGTTTTCACAGGCATGTAAATATTGCACTGAATTATCATACCCTTGCTGTGCTAATGTTTCTAACATAGCTTGCATAGGTGTAATGCCGACTCCGGCCGAGAGTAATACCACAGGGGCTTGTCGGTCAGTAAAGAAAAAATCACCTGCTGGCGCGTATAATTCAATCTCATCGCCACTATGTATCTCATCATGTAAATAATTAGAGACGATACCTGGAACTTCCCCCACTTCACGCTTGACAGAAATTCGATAGGTTTCGTTATTAGCCTTATCAGATAAAGAGTATTGACGTATTTCTTTAAAGTCTCTATTTGGATCTCGCACTTCAACCCCTAAATACTGTCCAGCCTCAAACCCTATGACCGGCTTGTCATCTACAGGCATAAAAATAAAACTGGTGACTAGCTCAGATTCAACTTTTTTATCTACCACAGTAAATGTCCTAGCGTCACGCCATCCGCCCAGGGTATCGGCGCGTTCTTGGTATAACTCTGCTTCTCGGTTGATAAAAATTTGTGCTAAAAATTGATAAGCTGCAGTCCATGCTTCTTCAACCTCTGCGGTAAATGCTTCAGTCGCTAATTCTCGTAATGTTTCGATAAGGTGATGCCCTACAACAGCGTAGTGCGGTGCTTTTATATTGAAACTAGTATGTTTTTGGGCAATGCGTTCTACTGCAGTTGTTAATACAGCAAGGTTTTCAATGTTCTTAGCGTAAGCAGCAATAGCTTCAAATAAAGCGACTTGCTGTCTACCCGAATGCTGGTTTGCCATATTGAAAATGTCCTGCAACTCAGGGTTATGGCTGAACAACCGTTGATAAAAGTGGTTGGTTAACGCGGGGCCGGCGTTTTCTAATAATGGAATGGTACTCTTAATAATATCAATATGGTTATCAGTTAACATGGTAATCCTAGGGTAAAGTAAAATATAAGGTTTGGCCTAGGAGTAAATTACCTAGGCGGGATTTTTAATTAATTTTTAGTTCTATT
>Ga0105355_10002946_pt1 | contig 15129 bp, 12 predicted proteins | sample GOMGulsemesocosm_2_FD_83508 | JGI IMG/M metagenome (GOLD analysis project Ga0105355, IMG submission 83508) | Methane-oxidizing microbial communities from mesocosms in the Gulf of Mexico - GOM9C Gulf of Mexico | ecosystem: Environmental > Aquatic > Marine > Cold seeps | place: Gulf of Mexico... | reverse complement strand
GCTTTATTCAAGCAAGATGAGACAAAAAAGGCGAGTATGAAGGCTAAAAAGAAAATGGCAGGGCTTGACGATGAATATCGCTCAACCCTGTTGGAGTCTGGGATTAAAATGCGCTAGCCGTGACAATTATTACCGGAGTTAACGTATTAATTTAGCGGTAACTCACATTTATATTGTAAGGTCTAAGCTTTGATAGCGTTTAGGTATTAATTGCAGTATACTTCGCGAAAATTTTAACAACCCTTTATTTTGGAGAGCTTTAATGGCTATCGAACGTACTTTTTCTATCGTAAAACCTGACGCAGTTGCTAAAAACTTCATCGGTCAAATCTACAGCCGTTTTGAAACTGCTGGTCTTAAAATCGTTGCTTCTAAGATGGTTCATCTTTCTCAAGAGAAAGCTGAAGGCTTCTACGCTGAGCACAGCGAACGTCCTTTCTTTGGCGCTCTAGTTTCTTTCATGACATCTGGCCCAGTAATGGTTCAAGTGTTAGAAGGCGAAAATGCTGTTGCTAAAAACCGTGAAATCATGGGTGCTACTAACCCTGCTGAAGCATTCGCTGGAACTATCCGTGCAGATCTTGCTGATAGCATCGACGAAAATGCAGCTCACGGTTCAGATGCACTTGAGTCTGCTGCTCGCGAAATCGCATACTTCTTCTCAGACGAAGAAATCTGTCCACGTACTCGTTAATACAAGTATGTAGATAATAAGTGTGCTGGCGTTATAGTCAGTTAACGCTTGTGATAAACTCGGGGGTTTCTACCCCCGTTTTTACGTTTATAGATTAGTGTTTTTTGCCCGGTTAGTATAAATGGTAGTCTATAAACGTAAAAACAACCTACGTCCCCAGTTGTTGCAATAAGTGAGAGTTAGCATGGCCTTAGAAAAAGTAAACCTATTAAATTTTGATCGTGACGCATTGCGTGCCTATTTCGCAGAGATTGGTGAAAAGCCGTTTCGAGCCGATCAACTAATGAAATGGATTTATCATTTCGGCGTCACTGATTTTAGCGAAATGAATAACATTAACAAAAAATTGCGCGAGAAATTGACCCGAAACTGTACCATAGAGGCGCCAACAGTCGTTACAGAGCAACGCTCAAAAGATGGCACCATCAAATGGTCAATGGCTGTTTCTGGCGGCCAAGAAGTTGAAGCGGTATATATTCCCGAAGGTGATCGCGCTACATTGTGTGTTTCTTCACAAGTGGGATGTGCGCTTGAATGCCCATTCTGTTCGACCGGTGCTCAAGGTTTTAACCGAAATTTATCGGTTAGTGAGATCATTGGTCAAGTGTGGCGTGCAGCTGAGGTTGTCGGTGTTAAAGGCGACACTGGGCAACGACCAATTACCAACGTGGTAATGATGGGGATGGGCGAGCCGTTGCTAAACCTCAAGAACGTGGTACCAGCGATGAAGCTAATGCTAGACGATAATGGTTATGGTTTGTCAAAACGCCGAGTTACGTTGTCGACGTCAGGCGTTGTGCCTGCACTAGATATGCTTGGCGATCAAATCGATGTCGCACTAGCTATTTCGCTACATGCACCTAATGACACGCTGCGCGATGAAATTGTGCCGGTCAACAAGAAATATCCTATCAAAGAATTTTTGGCAGGTGTGAGCCGCTACATTGAGAAATCGAATGCCAATCGTGGTCGCGTGACCATCGAATATATCATGCTCGATCATGTTAACGATTCTACTGATCAGGCACATGAGCTGGCGAAGTTGCTGGAAAACACACCATCAAAGATCAACCTTATTCCGTTTAATCCTTATCCGGGTTCACCGTATGGTCGCTCGAGTAACTCGCGTATTGACCGGTTCAATAAAGTACTCATGGAATATGGCTTTACTGTTATTGTTCGTAAGACTCGTGGCGATGATATCGATGCGGCCTGTGGTCAGCTTGCTGGCGATGTTGTGGACCGTACTAAACGTACTGCAAAAAAGCAGATGCAAGCTGATAATATTTCAGTCACAATGGTACGATAAGGACAACATCGCAAGAGCAGTATTGGCACGGGTATATATAACGAATATAGGGAATTTATTATCAAGGTCAAAAGTTTATTAGTGATAGCGACAACGCTGTTTTTGGTCAGTGGATGTGTCACACAACAATATGTTATCGGGTCAGATAACCAAGTCAAAGAGCGCTTAATCAATAAGCGCGAAGCGGCTATGGCACGGCTTAAACTTGCACTCGAATACCTACAGCTGGGCCAGACAGAACAAGCCAAGTTAAATCTAGAGCGGGCACTAAGCATTGATAGTTCGATGGATGGTATTTTGGCGAGCTTTGCTTATTTTTATCAAAAAGTGGGTGAAAACGACCGAGCTGCTCAATATTACCAAGATGCCTTGTCTCAATTCCCTGATAACGCGAATACGCGCAATAGCTATGGCGCATTCTTGTGTGGTCTTAAGCATTTCGATGATGCTAATGCGCAATTTGTCGAGGCGATTAATACCGAGGGTAATAGCGCATTAGCCAATAGCTACGAAAACGCAGGATTATGTGCTTTACGTGATAATAATTGGTCTCGTGCCATTGGGCATCTCACTAAGGTGTTAGGATATGAGCATAATCGTGCACGTTCAATTCTAGGGTTAACAACGGCCTTTATCAACACTGACCAATTAGACTCCGCGACACGTTATTTACGAACTTATCGACGACTTTTCGCGCAAACCCCTCAAAGCCTGTGGCTTGCTATTCAAATTGAACAGAAATTGAATAATCATAATTTAGCCAACAAACTTGGCCAAATCTTGGTGTCAAATTATCCAAAAGCGTCCGAAACCGCGTTATATTTGAGTAAGGCACTTAAATGAGTGAACGCAATGATGAAACTCACGCGGCAGTCTTGAGTTTAGGCCAGTGCTTAATCGCAGCACGTGAACGTGAAGGTTTAACGCGAGAAGCGGTTGAGAGTGTCTTGCATATATCAAGTCAGCTGATCATCGATATTGAACATGATGAGATTGATCAAGCAGTGAATTCACTGTTTACTAAAGGTTATATCAAGAGCTATGCGGCATTAGTTAAGCTCGATATTGACGAAATGCTTGCCTTGTATGCCAGTCAATATAGCGATGACGCTGTTCCTAAGAAGATGCAAACCTTCTCAAATCGCGTTAAATTAACGGAGCATAATAATTATTTGAATTATGTCTCTTGGTTAATTGTATTACTACTTGCCGGCACAACCTTCGGCTGGTGGTACCAGCAAGCCAATACAGTCGCGGTGCTCGACACAGTTGATACACCAGTTAATGAGACACGAAAAATTCAAGATGATGCTCAATTAGCGAATGCAATACCAGTTAGCATTGTTGCTCCGCAATTGATTGATGCAACTTTTTCATTTTCCCAAGACTGTTGGATAAAAGTCACTGATGCGACTAAAGAGACGATTGCGATTGGGATCAAAAAGCAGGGGGCCACTTTAGCATTAACCGGCGTTCCGCCTTTTGAGGTTAACCTTGGTGCAGCGCAAGCCGTGACCATCACCTATTTAGGTCAACAGCTCGATTTTACACCTTATATTAACGGTAAAACGGCGCGATTTAACGTGCCGCTGGATAAATAATATGTATTCTGAATCTCCTATAATTAGACGGAAATCAACCCGTATCATGGTTGGTAATGTGCCAATCGGTGATGGCGCGCCGATCGCTGTGCAGTCAATGACTAATACACTGACCAGTGATGTTGAAGCAACGCTGGCGCAAATTAAACGGATTGAAGCCGCTGGTGCCGATATGGTGCGTGTGTCAGTCCCTACAATGAATGATGCTGAAGCCTTTAAATTGATTAAACAGCGCACATCAATCCCATTGATTGCTGATATTCACTTTGATTACCGTATCGCGCTCAAAGTAGCAGAATATGGTGCCGATTGTTTACGTATCAATCCAGGTAACATCGGAAAAGAAGACCGTATTCGCTCGGTCGTTGACTGTGCAAGAGATTTTAATATCCCGATTCGTATCGGTGTTAATGGTGGATCGCTTGAGCGTGATATCCAAGAAAAGTATGGTGAGCCAACGGCTGAGGCATTGCTGGAATCTGCGATGCGCCATGTTGATATTCTCGACCGATTGAACTTCGATCAATTTAAGGTGTCTGTAAAAGCATCTGATGTCCATTTAGCTGTTGCATCGTACCGCTTGTTAGCAAAAGAGATTGCTCAGCCGCTTCATTTAGGGATCACTGAAGCCGGTGCATTTAGAGCGGGCGCCGTAAAATCGGCGGTTGGCCTTGGGATGTTATTAAATGATGGAATCGGTGATACATTAAGAGTATCGCTGGCGGCTGATCCGGTTGAAGAGATTAAAGTCGGTTTTGATATTTTAAAATCATTGCGGATCCGTAGTCGTGGCATAAATTTCATCGCCTGTCCAAGCTGTTCGCGTCAAGAATTTGATGTGATAGCAACGGTTAACGAGCTTGAGAATCGTTTGGAAGATGTTGTTGCGCCAATGGATGTGTCAATCATTGGCTGTGTTGTTAATGGCCCCGGTGAAGCATTAGTCTCTGATATTGGTCTTGCTGGTGGCAATAAGTTAAGCGGATTTTATGAAGATGGTGTACGCCAGAAAGAGCGCTTGGTGAATACTGATTTAGTCGATTCATTAGAAGCTAAGATCCGAGCTAAACTGGCAAATGAAGCAAACCAACTCGATGTTAAGCAACTTTAGCGCTAGCCAATGATATTCGTGATTGAGATAGCAGTGGAATAAGCGTCATAAATTTTGCATAATGCGTTAAAATTTTACGTATTTATAACGTAATTGAAGTAGATAACTAAGATATAGGTAATAAAGTGGCAAAATTTATCCAAGCCATCCGTGGAATGAACGATTGTCTGCCAAGTCAGACGCCGTTATGGCAAGTAGCTGAGCAAGCGGTACGCGAGACAGTCGCGGCATATGGTTACAGTGAAATACGAACTCCAATAGTAGAAAGTACAGATTTATTTAAGCGTTCAATCGGTGAAGTCACCGATATCGTTGAAAAAGAAATGTATACCTTTGACGATCGCAACGGCGACAGCCTGACATTGCGTCCAGAGGGAACAGCTTGTGTTGTCCGTGCCGGCAACCAACACGGATTACTCTATAATCAAGAACAGCGTTTATGGTATATGGGACCGATGTTCCGTCATGAGCGTCCTCAAAAAGGTCGTTATCGTCAATTCCACCAATTTGGTGTTGAAGTGTACGGGATAAGTAACCCACAGGCAGATGCCGAAGTGTTGTTAATGTCTGCGCATCTATGGAAAAAGCTTGGCATGGCGGATCATGTTCGCCTTGAATTAAATACCTTGGGTGATAATCATGAGCGTGCCGCGTATCGTGACGCGTTAATTGCGTATCTAGAACAACATACCGAGGTACTCGATGAAGAGTCGAAACGCCGTATGTATTCTAATCCGCTGCGCGTGTTAGACAGTAAGAACCCACAAGTACAGGCTATTTTAGGTGAAGCACCTAAGTTATCGGCGTACTTAGGCGAAGAAACGACTGCACATTTTGAAAAATTGTGTGAACTGTTACGCTCGGCAGGCATCCAATACCAAGTTAATGAACGATTAGTTCGTGGTTTAGATTATTATAATCGCACTGTGTTCGAATGGGTTACTGACAGTTTAGGTGCTCAAGGCACCGTGTTGGCAGGCGGTCGTTATGACGGTTTAGTCGAACAATTGGGGGGTAAATCTACCCCTGCGGTTGGTTTTGCGATGGGTATTGAACGACTAGTGTTAATGCTTGAAGCGCTTGATTTAGTGAAGAACGTGCCAAACATGGTCGATGTCTATGTCTGTGCGATGGGTGACAACGCTCAACAGCATTCAATGTTGGTCAGCGAGCAACTACGAGAGCAGCACCCAGGCCTTCGCGTGATGAAGCACAACGCGGGTGGCAACTTTAAGAAACAAATGAAGAAAGCAGACCAAAGTGGTGCGAGTATCGTATTAATCTTTGGTGATGATGAAATTGAAAATTCGCAAGTTAGCGTTAAATATTTACGTGAAGATAAGCCTCAAGTGACCGTGTCATTGAGTGAGCTATCGACAATATTACAAGAATTATAAGGAGCATTTTGTGGAAATTTATACAACTGAAGAACAACAAGAAGAAGCGATTAAACGATTTTTAAAAGAGAACGGCTTATCACTAGTGATTGGTGCTGTCGTTGGCCTTGGCGGTATTTGGGGCTGGAATTATTATCAGAAAGCACAATTAGACACCATTGCCGTAAACTCAATTGAGTTTTCTAAAGTGGCTAAAGCTGACGATGTTGTTGCTCAAGGCGAAAAATTTATCGCCAATCACGGTGATACCCAATATGGCAATTTAGCGCAATTATTGATGGTTAAGTCACTGGTTGAATCAAAAGAATACGATAAAGCATCAACAATCTTAAAAGATGTTATTGCTAGTGATGTAGCGAGTTCCGTGAAAAGTATTGCGACAGTTCGCTTAGCGCGTATTGAACTTGCGACCGGTAAGACTGATGAAGCAATCACGACATTAGCGTCATTGTCTGATAATGCGTTTGTGGTCATAAAAAACGAACTCTCTGGTGATGCTTATCTTGTTAAAGGCGAACTAGTACAAGCTCGCAGCGCTTACCAAGCAGCAGTTGATGCCGCAGGTGACGAAGTGAGCAGTAGCTTACGCATGAAATTTGATGATTTAACTCCAGCAGCTTAAGGTTTTATAATGAACAAATGGTCAAAAATAATTGCCACGGCCACGTTGGCGTCCGGTGTACTTGCTGGTTGTTCATCAAATGATGACGAGATAAAAATAGCCCCACTACCGTTAATTCAAGCCACTGTCGAGATCACTAGTGATTGGACGCATAGTGTGGGTAACGGTACTGATGATTTTTTCACTAATTTAATGCCTGCAGTTGCCTATGGCAAAGTCTTTGCGAGCGACCGCGATGGCACGGTGGCAGCATTTGATCAAGTGACGGGTGAAGAGTTGTGGCAAGTTTCGTTAAGTCCTGATAATGGCTTCTTTACTAGTACCAGCGCACAATTGTCTGGTGGTATTGCGACTGGCTACAATAAAGTGGTTGTTGGCGCAGAGAGCGGTATATTGTTCGTGCTTAATGAAGCGGACGGCAGTGAAGTTTGGCAAAAGCAAATTGATGGTGAAATTTTATCTAAACCATTACTTGCGATGAATAAAGTCATTGCGGTAATGGGCAACGGTAAAGTGATGGCGTTTGATTTAGCCACCGGCGAAGAAAGCTGGATCTACCAACAAGACGTGCCGGCGTTATCACTACGTGGTACCTCTGGTATTATTGAGAATCAAGGTGCTGCATTCTTTGGCTTACCTAATGGTAAAATAGCAGGCGTGCTAATTGAAGATGGCCGTGCTATTTGGGAAGCGATTGTAACGCCAGCATCTGGTGGTAATGAGTTAAGCAGCATTATTGATGTTGACTCAACACCTGTTATTCTCGGCGGCACTATGTACGCGGTCGGGTACAACGGTAATCTTGCTGCGATTGAAGTGCAAACGGGTAAAGTGCTATGGAAACGTGATTATAGCGGTTTTCAAGCGGTCACAATCAATGGCTTCAATTTATTCCTAACAACCGACGATGGCCATGTGTTCGCTATTGACCGTCGCTCTGGTCTTGAAGTGTGGAGTCAGATGGGACTTGAGAATCGTTCTATTACCGCACCAGTGGTATTTGGTGACTCTGTGGCAGTAGTTGATTTTGAAGGTTATCTACATTTGTTATCACAAGAAACTGGTGAATTTGTCGGTCAGAAAGAAATTGATGACGATGGTCACATCGCGACACCATTAAGTGCCGATGGGCGCCTATATCTTCAATCTAAAGATGGCTTATTGTCGGCACTTTCTATAAAATAGCGCCAATTTAAGAAACCAATAGCAAAAAGCGGTCCGGGATAGACATCTAACGGGCCGCTTTTGTTTTTATGGAGAAGATAAAATGCTTCCTGTTGTTGCCTTAGTTGGCCGACCAAATGTGGGTAAATCCACATTGTTTAACCGTTTAACCCGTACTCGTGACGCTTTAGTTGCCGATTTTCCGGGTCTAACCCGTGACCGAAAATATGGTCAAGCTAAGTTAGGGGGTTATGAATTCCTATTGATTGATACCGGTGGTATTCAAGGTGACGAAGCAGGCATTGATGCATTAATGGCTGAGCAATCGTTACTGGCGATTGAAGAGGCAGATGTTGTTCTTTTCCTTGTTGATGCGCGTGACGGTGTGATGATTGCTGATGAAGCGATTGCACATCATTTACGTCAAACTGATAAAACAGTTTACCTGGTAGCTAATAAGACCGATGGCGTTGATATTGATTCGGTGGTCCCTGATTTCTACTCATTATCGTTAGGCGATATCCATCCGATTGCAGCATCGCACGGTCGTGGTGTTCAAGTGCTAATTGAAACTTGTCTCCGTCCTTACGCTGAAGAAATGGGTTTATTCAACCTTGATGAAGAAGTTGATGAGTGGGCTGAAGAAGAAGAGCTAACAGAAGAGACTGCTGAAGAGCAGGCTAAAGCGTTACAAGCACTACCGATTAAGTTGGCGATCATTGGTCGTCCAAACGTTGGTAAATCAACACTGACTAACCGTATTTTAGGTGAAGAACGTGTTGTTGTGTACGATATGCCTGGCACAACTCGCGACAGTATCTACATTCCGATGGAACGTGATGGCCGTGAATACGTGCTTATCGATACTGCGGGTGTTCGTCGTCGTAAAAACATTAACGAAGCGGTTGAGAAGTTCTCGATCATTAAAACGTTAAAAGCGATTGAAGATGCAAACGTTGTACTATTGCTGATTGATGGACGCGATAATATTTCTGACCAAGATCTAAGCTTGTTAGGTTTCTCATTGAACGCGGGTCGTTCAATTGTGATTGCCGTGAACAAGTGGGACGGATTAAGTAACGATGTTAAAGATCGCATCAAGTCTGAACTTGACCGCCGTTTAGGTTTCGTCGATTTTGCACGTATCCACTTTATCTCTGCACTTCATGGTAGTGGTGTTGGTAACTTGTTTGATTCAGTCACTGAAGCATACAATTCAGCAACGAAACGTACTTCTACGTCGATGCTAACGAAAATCATGCAAATGGCTGTTGATGATCATAATCCACCAATGTTTGCGGGTCGTCGTGTTAAGTTACGTTATGCTCACGCTGGTGGTTACAATCCGCCTGTTATCGTTATTCACGGTAACCAAGTGAAGAAGCTTGACCTATCTTACAAGCGTTACTTGATGAACTATTTCCGTCGTACGCTTGAAATAATGGGCACGCCGATTAAAATCGAATTTAGAAACAGCGATAATCCGTTCGAGGGTAAACGCAACAAGCTAACGCCAAACCAGCAGCGTAAGCGTGACCGCTTAATGCGTCATCACAAAAAGAAGTAATAAGTTAACGCTTAATAAAACCGCCCTAGGGCGGTTTTTTTCGTTCTGAATTCCAGCCTAAACGGAAAGGTGTCGTCTCGCTTCGTTGATGGCTAATTAGTGAAATAACAAGGTTCGTGAAGGAATGCCTGCCTAAGCCCTCATTGGCGGTCTTACGGCACGCTGAGTGCCTTTGCTTGATATGTGATGACCTAGGGCATTAGCCGTTAATAGTACTTCCATCGCTAATAGCAGTACATTAATCTGCCATAAAAAAAGGCTCACTACCGATAAGTAATGAGCCTTTTTATTGTCCTTAGAAGGGTCTAAGGAGCGGTGTAGTCGATTACGGTGTAACCGAGCTTGCGCAGTTGCGGTTTCAATGTTTTAGCATCACCAACAATCACAATAGTCATGTCATCGCTATCTAAGTATTGCTGTGCAAGGTCATTGATCCGTTGTTTGCTAATGTTAGCCACAATCTCGTTACGACGCTTAACGAAGTAAGGGGTTAGGTTGTGCTCTAATATTTGGCCTAAGAAGCCAAGTTTAGCATTAGGGGTTTCGTACTTAAGGGCATCTTGTTGGTTAATAGCATTACGCATAAATGCCAATTCGCTGTCGGTAATGCCGTTAGTGCGGTAGTTCGCTAGCTCTTTCTTAATTTCTTTTAACGATGCAATGGTCGAATCAGCGCGTACTGCTGCTGTGACGACCATTGCGCCACCAAACTTATCACCGTAGAAGATTGAGCCTGCACCGTAGGTGTAACCTTTATCTTCACGTAGGTTCATGTTGATGCGTGAATTAAAGTTACCACCAAGTGCGAAGTTCATCAGACCCAGTTCATAAAACTCGCCGCTAATGTCTTGCTTAATAGCGCGCTGACCAATACGAATTGCCGATTGTGCAGCATTATCTTTATTAATCAAGTACACAGTATTTTTAGCATAGCTAGGCTTGAGCATTTGTAATTCATTAACGCCTGTATGACCGGTCCATGTTTTTAACCCATCAAATTTACCGGCCAACTGTTGCTGGTTAAGGTCTGATACCACAATTAATTGGCCACGTTTTGGCTTGTAGTTCTTGGCATAGAACGACTTAACCTGTTTAAGTGTCATCGATTCGAGTGTAGCAGCCGTGCCTTCAACAGGAAGGGCGGCGATAGTTCCTTGAAACATCAACGCTCTAAACGCATTACGTGCTTGAACCGACGCGTCCTTCTTATTATTTAAGATACCTTCAAGTTGATTCGCTCGAACACGGTTAAAATCACTCTCATTAAATGCTGGGTTAAATAGTTTTTCATTTAATAGCGCAATCGTTTGGTCTAGATTCTTGGTTAAGCTACTGACAAAGACATCGGTGTAACTGTTGCCTGCTGAGAATGAAATGCTGCTACCAAGCTTTTCAAGTGCTTGACTCATTTGCTCGTTGGTAAAATTTTTGCTCGCTTGGTTCATTAAGCTGGCAGTGATCGAGGCGATACCTGCGTGCTTGCTGCTTTCAATGTAATGACCATTTGGAATACGCAATAATAGTGAGGTAGTTGGTGTTTCACTGCTCACGGTACCTAGCATGCTGATGCCATTGCTAAAATCTTGTTGCCAGTAGCTAGGAACCTCTACCGCTTTGTTAGTACCCGCTACAGGCGCTTTACTACGATCAAACGTTAATGGTGTGCTACGTAGCTTCAAGTCAGTCGCATTGGTTTGTGACTTTCCGCTCAGCGATACAATTTGTGGTGTAAAATTGTTTGGTGCTGCGATGTTGTTTCCCTGTCCCTTAGGAACAACACTGGCGATAACTGCTGGTTTGTTCTTAATGTATTTGTTAAATACTCGCATAACATCGGCTTTAGTGACGTTGTTATAGCGTGCGATGTCTTTCTCAATGTAGTTGGCATCGCCGGTAAATACTTGATTGGCCGCAAGCTGTGATACTTTGCCTTGAACGCTTTGCAGGCCAAAGATAAATGAAGCTTCCATCTTAGCTTTTGCTTTGGTTAAGTCATCATCGTTCACGCCACGCGTTTCAAACTCAGTAATCGTTTGACGAATAATGCGTTCAATATCGGCAAGTGATTTGCCGCTAGCAGGATGTGGTAAGGCTAACATGGTAAAGGTACATGCTAATTCACTACACGGATGAGATGCCGATGCTTGTACTGCAATTTGGCTCTTGATCAGGTTCTTATATAGTAGCGATGTTTTACCACCACCTAGAATTGATGAGAGTAGATCTAACGGTGCTTCATCGGCGTGACGTGCGTACGCGGTCGGGAATGATAAATACACTAACGGCAGATGCACATTGTCTTCAAATGATATATAGCGATCACTACCCAGTGTTACTGGTGTTTTTGCAAGCTCAGGTATGGCAGGTCCCATCGGGATTTGACCAAAATATTTGTTAATCAAGGTTAGCGTTTGTTTAACATCGATATCGCCACCAATGGTTAAGGTTGCATTGTTCGGACCATACCACTTAAGGAAGAAGGCTTTAAGATCATTCACGTTAACTCGGTTTAAATCATCCATATAACCAATGGTTGGCCATGAATAAGGGTGACCTTTAGGATAAACCGCTTGGGCGATGCGTTCACCGAGGCGACCATAAGGCGCGTTATCGACTCGCTGCCCACGCTCATTTTTTACCGTTTCACGTTGGATTTCAAATTTTTCTTGGGTCACTGCATTGAGTAAGAACCCCATGCGGTCAGATTCGAGCCATAACATCTTTTCTAGCTGATTGGCGGGTACCGTTTGATAGTAGTTAGTACGGTCAGTACTGGTGGTGCCATTCATATCGCCACCGGCTTCGGTGACATACTTAAAGTGCTCGTCATCGCCGACGTGTTCAGAGCCTTGAAACATCATATGTTCGAAGAAATGGGCAAAGCCTGATTTACCGAGGTCTTCTCGCGCAGAGCCGACGTGATAGGTGACGTTAACATGAACTAAGGGATCTGAATTGTCGTGATGCAAAATAACCGTTAAACCATTGGCTAACGTATACTTTTGATAAGGAATGGTGGTTTTACCCGCCACTTTCTCGATCTGTTCGACAAAGGTTATGCCATTGATGGCGATGTTATTTGATGTCGGTGATTGAGAACACGCAGTCAGCGCTAGTGCAGCAGCACTAAGTATCCATTTTTTCATATTAACCATTAATTTTATTAGTGAAATTTCAGTATTCAATTTAGCAAATATTTACTGATGTGCCAATGTCGAACAGAAAGATGGTGCGGAAAGCTTGTAAATAAATGTTACAGCAATCAATTAAACGACACTTTGGCCTTTTTAGTGTCGTTTAATCGACAGTGGCGGTTGGTGAGCAATTCTATATTACAGCCCGCGTTGCCACTCTTCTCGTAGACGGATATTTTGAGGTTGATGCAACGCGGTGCGTACTTGCGTCAATAGACTCTGCTTATCTTTGCCTAACACGCCTTTAAGCACCAGATAATTTGACGCATGGTCGGAACGAAAAATCGTTTTATCGAGGGTCAATTCATCGAGTAACGTTTCCATCTCTTGGAATAATTGACGTTGGCTTAGTTCGGCGTATTTACCGTTGAAAGCTTTGGCAAATCGCTCGACCCCTAATGGAAATGAAACAACCAGTGTTGACAAGTATTCGGGTTGCGCCATATTCATTAATTTTGCAGAGTTTATTGCGTGTTGTTTCGAGAGTTCAACACCGCCTAGGCCATTTAATATCATGACCGAACTCTTGATGCCCGATTGCTTCAATTTAAGCAATGCATCGAGTGAACTTTGAAATGTTTCCCCTTTATTGATTAGCTCAAGCACTTGGTCATCGCCGCTTTCACAACCTACGTACACTAATGATAGTCCTAGCGTCTTTAATTGCTGCAATTGCTCAACCGTTTTATTTTTCAGATTACGGGGTAAACAGTAACTAGAAATGCGTGTCACTTGAGGGAAATTTTCGTGAATAAGGTTGATGATTGCTACTAATCGATCAAAGGGCAACATCATCGCATCCCCATCAGCAAGAAAAACCCGCGACACTGGCTGCCCAGAACGGGCTACTTGTTGTATCTCTTGTTCGAGTAGATCCAATTTCTTTGGTCTAAATTTCTTGCTATCGCTAGTATACATGTCGCAAAACGTGCATTGGTTCCATGAGCAGCCATTAGTCACTTGTAGAATGAGACTCTTCCATTCACTCGGCGGACGAAAGACGGGTTCGGTATATTCGATGGGATACATGCTATTAGCCAACAATTTAAAACGCCAGTATAACAAAACCAATGCTGATATAACTAATAACAGGCTTTAGCCATTTAAATGGCGCTTTTTTTTCAACTTGCTATCGCATATACTGTTATTACTAATACTAAATTGATTTGGATCAATGATGAGCGAAAGAACAGAGCAAAATAAAAAAAGTGAACTAACGATGGTATTCGTGGTTGTTATTGTCGTATCGATGCTGGCATTACCACTGGCATTATCAGTATTTAGAGACAGCGTCTCTTTCGTTGCATTGTTATTGAAAGCTACACCATTCGTACTGATGACATGTGCTATTGGCGGCATGATATATGTTGCAAAAACTGATAAGTAAGGGTTAATTAGAGCCTAGTTCGGTTACATAGTTGTATAAATAAGGTTAGTGATTATCACTGACCTTTTTTTATGCGTGAATTACGTGAAAAAATCTAAAAATGTTGTCAAATGTGTCAAAAACGTATTTTTCTCGATATTTATTGTATTTTGCTTTGTTGTATCGTGTTGTTTTGTAGGGGTATTTTCACTACAAATGTTGTATTGTGTGTTTCGCGTCTAGTTTTGTCTGTGATCTTTATTTTGTTTTGTTTTTTGTGTAAATGTGTTTTTTATTATTGGTTTTTCGTCGGGAAATTGTCATGAGATTTAATAGCGATATTCAAGGCTAATAAAAGACGATAATTTCACCATATTTTTGTCAGGATAGCATAAGCATAGCGTTTGTTTGTTATTGTTACTCAATGACCCCTGTATGAACTGTTTTCTGTCTATATCATGCGCTGTCGCTGCGTTTCATGCTTCCCTAAGTAGTATTAACTATATCTTATTCGTTATTTATATTTGCTTTGTCGTTTCATTTTAGCTGTTAACTCGTTAAATCCAGCTTAGTTGATTGTTTTTAGGTTTATCTGGAAATGATTTTGCTGTTGTATTATACTACGCCCAATTTGGCTTAGCTCGTTCAGGCTAAGCTGTTTAGTTAACACTAAAATATCGTAATAGTATGATGTTTTTATTGTCTTTTTGGAGGTCGCTTTGAGTAAATCTGCCTTATTGGTACTTGAAGATGGTTCTATCTTTCGTGGAACCTCAATTGGTGCATTAGGTCATTCAGTAGGAGAAGTTGTTTTTAACACTTCAATGACTGGTTATCAGGAAATATTAACTGACCCATCTTATGCACGACAAATCGTCACACTTACTTATCCCCATATTGGCAACACCGGTACTAACTCAGAAGATCAAGAGTCTGACCGAATTCATGCCTGTGGTTTAGTTATTCGTGATTTGCCCCTACTAACAAGTAGCTTCCGCAATGAGAAATCATTAACTGATTATCTTAGCGATGCTGGTGTTGTTGGTATTGCAAATATCGATACTCGTCGTTTAACGCGTATTCTTCGTGAAAAGGGCGCACAAG
>Ga0105355_10002944_pt1 | contig 15133 bp, 12 predicted proteins | sample GOMGulsemesocosm_2_FD_83508 | JGI IMG/M metagenome (GOLD analysis project Ga0105355, IMG submission 83508) | Methane-oxidizing microbial communities from mesocosms in the Gulf of Mexico - GOM9C Gulf of Mexico | ecosystem: Environmental > Aquatic > Marine > Cold seeps | place: Gulf of Mexico... | reverse complement strand
GCGGTTAAAACTGTTTGTTTTTCGATAGACTGTGACCATGCTTGGTTTGTAGCGTTAAAGAATAGCGCTACAAAAAGTATTGGAAACAATATTTTATTTATAGAAAACATAATATGCGTTGGCTGTTATTAAAATGACCAGGCTAATTTGCCGTACATACCGCGATCTATTTCTGTTGGGGTGGTGTAAGTTTCTTGTTGGTATTCTTGGTGGTGTTCTGAAAGTAAGTTCTGTCCTGTTAATGATAGTTCTAAGTTAGGTAGGGGGCTCCATGCCATGTGGATATCAAGTGAAAAGTAGCTCTCTATAATAGTTGTTCCAAAAAAACCTACAGCTTTGTTCTGGTCGATATAACGGAGAAATATGTCAAAATTAAAATCCGTTAGGGGGGAGAGTGAGCTTCGAAGTGAAGCTTGATGTTGAGGGCTTGCACCAATACTATCTTCAGCATCCATATTGTTAAAATTAGATTTTAAAAAGCTATAATTGGCATCCCAACGCCACCATTCTAGCATTTGCCAGACGCTGGAAAGTTCAATGCCATAAGTCTGAGCGCTAAAGTTATTTCCATAAACTCTTGATAACTCAAGTATACCCGTTGTTAAATTTAGGGTGGGTTGCGAAGGCTGTAGAGACCTTAGATTGCCATAGTCATTATAAAAAGCAGTGAAATCTATTGATAAGTTATTTATCACTGTAGTCCTGTATCCCACTTCGTAACTAATTACGTATTCAGAGTCGAATTGTGGATTATGTTCAAAGTTGACTGCAATAGTAGGTGTTGCTGGGTTTGTGGTTGGGTCGGGTGGAATTACAATGCCTAATGCGGTTAAGGAATGTTCTAAGCGTGAGGGGGTTCTGACTGCTCTTGATATGGCTCCCCAAAAGCGGTGCTGGTGGTGGGGAATCCACATTAAGCGAGCTGTTGGCTGTACTTCAAAGTCGCTATAATCATTGTGTTCAATTTTAGAGCCAAGAGTAAGCCATAGTGTATGATCGATTAGTGTTATTTCATCTTGTATGAATGCGCTGAAAAGTTGGTCGTTACGGCTGTTTGGAGTGATCTTATTGACGGAAATAAAAGGGTCTATAATAACGTCGTCGTGATTGTAGCGGTAATTCCCCCCCCAAATTAGGTCGTTCCAATTTAGTAAAGTAAAGCTATGTTGGAAGTCGATATCTACAACGTGCCTGCTTTCTCTAAAAACAGTTTCATCGCGTTCATAGAAATCATAAAAAAACTGTAATGAGTATTCTGATGTTGGTGAAAAGGTATGTTTTTGACGAGCTAAAATATTGCCACCAAAAGTATCAATTGTTTCATTGAAATTTTTTTGATATGGGGCTGTAAGGCTGGCTATAGTAGTGTTTTGGCTTAGAATGCTGCGATAAGCATCACCTTGAATGGTAAGGCTATCTCTAGCGGTGAGTTGGGTGTCGACTCTAAATCCACCTTGAACTTTATCCCAGTCATCTCCAGCTTCTCCGCCTGACTGCTTAGTGCTTTCATCACGTTTAAAGCCTTTTATATAAGCTCTGGCAGTTGTGTCTTTGTTTAAGTTGCCTCCATAACGAAAGCTACCAAACCCTTGTTCTTCAGTGCCGCCTCCTGCAACAAGCAAGCCTCCCTGGGTATCTGCTGAATGTTTAGTAATAATGTTAATCACCCCGTTTACAGCATTGGCTCCCCACAAAGTTGCTCCAGGGCCTCGAATAACCTCAATTCGCTCAACATCTTCTAGCATTACATCTTGGTTTTCCCAATAAACACCTGAAAATGCGCGTGTATAGGCATTGCGACCATCAATTAACACTAAAAGTTTGTTGGCAAAACGACCATTAAACCCTCTGGCACTGATGGCCCATTTATTTGAATCTATACGAGCAACGTTGACTCCCGGTGCTAGCCTTAAAGCTTCAGGAATAGAAGTTGCTCCTATACGTTTGATATCATTTTGAGTAATAACAAAAATGGCAGCAGGGGAGTCGTTTAATGATTTTGCTTTTTTTGAAACGGAAATAACTTCTATATTTAATAAGTCTTCTACGCTGAAATCAATTAATTCACTGTGGTCAGATTTGGCACTGGTACTGAACATGATTAAGCTTAAAAAACAAATTAATAAGAGTTGTGGTTGATTTTTTTTTATGTGCATATCTATTATCCAACCTATTGTGTGGGTAGGTTTTTTTGTCTAGAGTTTAAGTATAGTTGTTTTTTTGATTGTTGGTATCTTATTAGTCTTGGATTGTATAAATAAAGAACTAAAGTTGGCTTGATTTTGTATCTTTTAGTAGTAATTCATTCCATATAAAGATGCTGATAAAATTTGACTTTAGAGCTTCTAGAAGTACAATGGTCGGTTAATTTGTGTTCAGGTTTTGGCCTGAAACTAATCTTACAAGTGCCTGAACGGTACTTTAAATTGAATAATTTTGGGTGTTTAAATGAGCCATACGTTATATGAAGCCAATGTACAACGCGTTCAACGTTGTGAGTTAGCCGTTCCTGGATCAAATCCTGGTATGTTTGAAAAAGCAATGAAAAGCGGTGTTGACTTTATTTTCTTAGATTTAGAAGATGCGGTTGCTCCAGATGACAAAATCCAAGCACGTAAAAATGTGATTGAAGCAATTAATGATATGGATTGGGCTGGTCACGGTGTGACGGTTTCTGTGCGTATTAATGGTCTAGACACACAGTACATGGTGCGTGATGTTGTTGATTTAATGGAGCAATGTGGTGATAAATTAAACACTATATTAATTCCTAAAGTTGGCGTTTATTCTGATGTTTACATGGTTGAAGCTATGGTAAATCAATTAGAAATGCAACAAGGCTTAAAAAATAGAATTGGTATTGAATGTTTGATTGAAACTGCATTGGGTATGGCTAATGTTGAAGATATTGCTAAGCAAGGTGCTTTAGGTGGTCGTTTAGAAGCCTTACATTTTGGTGTGGCTGATTATGCAGCGAGTAACAGAGCAAGAACAACAAACATTGGTGGTTTAAACGAAAATTATCCTGGTGACCAATGGCATGCTGCAATTAGTCGTATGACGGTCGCTTGTCGTGCTTATGGTTTACGTCCAATTGACGGGCCTTTTGGCGATATTAAAGATCCTGAAGGTTATAAATTAGCTGCTAAACGTGCAGCAGCATTAGGTTGTGAAGGTAAATGGGCAATCCATCCATCACAAGTTGAATTGGCTAACGAAGTATTTACACCGCCAGCAGAAGAAATTGATAAAGCACACCGTATTTTAGCTGCGCTTAAAGAAGCGGCGGCTCAAGGTAAAGGTGCAGCAGCTTTAGATGGTCGTTTAATTGATGCGGCTTCAGAAAAAATGGCATCAAATGTAGTTAAAGCAGCAGAAGCGATCGCTGCAAAATTAAAATAACACATGGGGCGCAGGGCTTTAGCCTGCTAGGTTAATACAAAATGCATGCTAAAGCCTGCGCCCCATCACTATCACTAATTGAAAGGTAAATACAGATGAATCACTTCAATCTGTTATATGAAAAACGTAAGGGCTTTATGCATCTTGCGAAAACTTTTTTAGTTTAGAACAAATTTTATAAAATTAAATAGGAACACTATGGATATTCATGAGTATCAGGCAAAAGAAATTTTGGCTGGATATGGCGTAAGAGTCGCCGATGGTGGGTTAGCTTATAGCCCAGAAGATGCTGTACAACGTGCAAGAGAAATTGGTGGTGAAGTTTGGGCTGTTAAAGCACAAATTCACTCAGGGGCACGGGGTAAAGCAGGTGGCGTTAAAATCTGTAAATCTCATGAAGAAGTAGAGGCTGCAGCAGAAGCAATGTTGGGTAAGCGTTTAGTTACTCATCAAACAGGGCCAGAAGGTAAAGTCTGTTTAAGATTGTATATTGAAGCAGGAACTAATATTGCTAAAGAACTTTATTTTAGCCTATTAGTTGATCGTGCTCATGAAAGCATCATTATGGTTGGTTCTACTGAAGGTGGAATGGATATTGAAGATGTTGCTGAGAACAACCCTGAAAAAATCAAAAAAATTCAAATAGACCCTGCTGTTGGTTTATTGGCATTCCAAGCAAGAGAAATGGCTTTTTCTCTAGGTTTGGAAACTTCTCAAATTAGTCCAGCAGTAAAATTAATCACTGGCTGTTATCGTGCTATGCGTGATTTAGATGCCAATATGATTGAAATTAATCCATTAGTTGTAACGGGTGGAAGTGGCAAGCTGATGATTATGGATGCCAAAATGGGCTTCGATGATAATGCTTTATTCCGACGTCAAAAAGTGGCTGAGTTACGTGATAAAACACAGGAAGATCAACGTGAAATGGCTGCTGCAGATCGTGGTTTAAGCTATGTGGGTTTAGATGGTGATATTGGTTGTATGATTAATGGTGCTGGTCTTGCGATGGCAACTATGGATATGATCAAATTAGCAGGTGGTGAGCCAGCTAACTTCTTGGATGTTGGTGGTGGTGCTTCTGCAGAACGTACAGAAAAAGCCTTCCGTTTAGTATTAGCTGATGAAGGTGTAAAAGCCATGTTAGTGAATATCTTTGCTGGGATTAATCGCTGTGACTGGATTGCTGAGGGCGTGGTTCATGCGGTTCAAAAAATTGATATGAAAATTCCTTTGATTGTTCGTTTGTCAGGTACAAACGTAGAAGAAGGTAGAAAAATCATCGCAGACAGTGGACTACCTATTATTACTGCTACAACACTAGCTGAAGCCGCTGAAAAAGCTGTTCAGGCACGTAATGAACAAGTTGCTAAAGAAGCAGAAGGAGTCGCGTAATGTCTATTTTAATCAATAAAGAAACACGCATGATTGTGCAAGGTTTTACTGGAAAAATTGGTACTTTCCATGCGCAAGATATGATCAACTACGGTTCAACTGTTGTTGGCGGTATTACTCCAGGTAAAGGTGGACAGACACATTTAGATCGTCCTGTTTTTAATACAGTACGTGAGTCTGTAGAACAAGAAGGCGCTGAAGCCAGTATCATTTTTGTACCGCCAGCATATGCAGCGGATTCAATTATGGAAGCTGCAGAAGCAGGTATTAAGTTTTGTGTATCGATTACTGATGGTATTCCTACGCAAGATATGATGAAAGTTAAGCAATTTTTGCGGAAATTTCCTAAGAAAGATCGTATGGTTTTAACTGGGCCTAACTGTGCGGGTACAATCAGTCCTGAACAGTCTATGCTAGGTATTATGCCTGGTCATATCTATAAGCGAGGTATTGTGGGTGTTGTTGGTCGATCAGGTACATTAGGATATGAAGCTGCTGATCAAATGCGTGAATTAGGCATTGGTATTTCAACTTCGGTTGGTATTGGTGGTGATCCTATCAATGGTAGCTCGCATCGCGATATCTTTGAAAAATTTGAGCAAGATGAGGAAACCAAACTGGTCTTAATGATTGGTGAAATCGGTGGTTCTCAAGAAGTTGAAGCAGGTGTTTATGCGGCTAAGCACATGAGTAAGCCTGTTGTTGCTTACATTGCTGGTTTAACTGCACCTAAAGGTCGTAGAATGGGTCATGCAGGCGCGATTATTTCATCTGCTGGTGAATCTGCTGCTGAAAAAGTAGAAATGTTACAAGATTTAGGCGTAACAATTGCACCAACACCTTCTGCAATGGGTGAAACGATTGCTAAAGTGTTAGCTAAAAAATAAGTCTTTAAAAGTCTTAAATTAAAACCGCATTCAGCCTTGTTCTGAATGCGGTTTTTTTATGTCTGCAAGTTTTGTAAACTATTGTCCTATTAGATTTTAAAAGAATACGCCATGTTTGTTTATTCCATACCTATTTTATTGTTCCATATGCAGTTTGGAGCTATCTCAGAATATATCTTCACAATCTTGTTCTTTTTAGGGCTGTTAACTATAGCAACACCCTTTAATTCATTTTTTAAAGATACCCAATGGGGGCTGGTCTCTGAGTTAACCATGTATCGCTATTTATTTGATTCCTGGGTTGGTCAAATAAAGTTGTGGCTGGTTTTTTGGCCTTTTTTTATTCTACTCAATACTATTCTGTTTACTGTAGATAATTTGGCGCGAGAAGGAGAATTTACGGTATCCAGTTGGGATGCAATGCATTTAATCTTGTTTACGCCCATTCTATTTTGGACGATCGCCGTATGGCGAAATGCCTTGAATACAAGTCTTCGATCTTGGGCTATATTGGCGCGTTTTATGACATTAGCTGTGTTCTTTGAATATGGGCTAAAGTTAGTTATTCGTATGGATTACCCTAGGATATTCTTTCAGTGTCAGGAAGCAGTGTTGGATTATTCGGCTTGTTTTTAATTTGGAACCTGAAAATAAATAAATGTAATTGGCCAGGTAGAATATTTTTAATATAAAAGAGTTATAATGCCAATAAATAAAATATTAATTTAAACAAGGTTTATCAATATGAGTCATTTTAAAAGTAAATCAAACCGTTTTTTGTCTGTGATATCTTTGGCTGCTGTTGTTTTTCTTTCAGCTTGTTCTGATGATAATGACAGTGCTAAAAAAACTGAGGCTGTTACTAAAGACGCTAAAGTAGCAACAACGATTGTTGGAAACAGCAAAAATATGACAGTCAATAAAGTTGACGATAAACAAAATTATAAGCAAATGTCTCAACCTGTTGATAAAGCTAACTGGGTAGAAAAAGGCAAGTTTAAAAAAGAATTTACTAAAGATTGTATTACAAGAGAAGTGGCTATTGGTGGTGAAAAAGTTGATCTTAGCTATGTTGAAACAACATGTGCTTGTATTGCTGATTATATGGATAATCATTTAACAGATCAAGAAGCTGATGAGTATTTAAAGGAAGATAACCACGTTCGTTCATTTCAAATCCGTTATGATGCAGCCGCTTATGAGTGTGTGCAAGAGTCTCAAAAAGAAGTTGAGCCAAAAATAACTCGTTTTCAGTAATAGAGTTAATAGAAAATAGGGGCGCAGGTTTTAACCTGCATTCTTTTACACTAAGAGCAGGCTATAGCCTGCGCCCCATATTGTAAAAATGATCCTAACAACAAATTCGACCCACCACCGAAAGTAGATTATGCCGATCAAGCTCTTATTCATTATTTTGTTTTTATTAAGTTTTTTATCGAGCTGCTCAATTAATAATGTAAAGCAAACGACTGTGTCGAAGGAAGAGCTGTTCGAACAGAAGTTTGCTGAGCAGTGTGTTGAAAAAGAAGTTAGAAACTCTATCAATAAAGATAATGATAGATTAAGGTTTGCTAAGCCTTGTTCATGTATTGCTAAAAGAATTGCCAGTCGCTTAGCTGAGCGAGAAATGGATAAGTTTTTACTTGAGCATAAAATTACGCATTCATTAACAATGAGTTTTGATAAAGCGGCTTATTTTTGTGTGCAAAATGTAACACGACCTAAAACTAGATATTTAGTTGGCAAAAAACCAGCTGCTTCAAAATAAAATATTCCTCTCCTAGTCTGTAATACCCTTCAAAAATATTCTTCTATTGTTTAGTCTAAAATTGGGCTGCCTTAATATTTAAAAACTAAAGAAGTTCAGTTCAAAAATTGACAGGCTAAATAATCCGCTGTTATATTAGTTAATATTAATACTCTAAATCTATAATAAAAATAATTCTTCAAAATAGGAAGGCATAATGAGTGAAGTGAGTGAAGAAGAACGTAAAAAAATACTAGAAAGTTCTCCCATTGGCACGTGGGTACTAATGATTACTGTAGGCATCAGCATGGTTATAGGCTGGATGTTTCTTTATTACGGGGTTTTTCTGCCCCGCGGTATGATCAATTAGGAGAAAGGCATGCATATTGATCCGTTAGAAAAAAAATGGGCACAGATAGTATTAGCTATTTGTGCTTTTTTTATTACTATTATAATGATAGATGCCTTATTTCATGGTGTTAATGCGCCAAGTAATGTAGAGACTATTAATTCTGCAACATTACATTTAAGTGAAGAGTTCGCAGAAGATAACTTAGGTGTTCAAATTGATGAAAATGGTGAAATTACTATTAGAATGGTAGCTGGTCGTTATTCATTTTTCCCTAAAAAAATTACCGTTCCTGCTGAAACTAAATTAACCTTTCGCTGGGTAAGTATTGATGTATTACATGGGGTGCATATTCCTATGACTAATATGAGCACCATGATTGTTCCGGGTTTTGTTGCAGAAATTGAAAGCTCTTTTCCTAAACCAGGTAATTATCCTGTTCTGTGTAATGAATATTGTGGTTTAGGGCATGATCATATGTGGAGCAAAATTGATGTAGTAGAAAAAGATCAATGGCAAGCGCCGCAGATTACTTCTAAGGACGGGGATAACAAATGAATGATATGACAGAAAGAAAACTCGCCTTAAGCCATATGTGGGTAGCGTTTATCGCTTTTATATTGGCTTGTTTTATGGGTGAATATCAGGTGTTAGAGCGTAGTGGTCTGATTGAAGCACTAGATTCTCCAACAGTTTATTTTGCTTCGGTGAGTACGCATGGGGTTTTAATGGCCTATGTTCTTACAACATTCTTTATTATGGGCTTTGGCTATTATACGGCTAGCACTTCATTAAAAGTGCCTGTCTGGAATAAGAACCTGGCATGGGCTGGGTTTTGGTTGGCTCTGGCTGGTGTGGTTATAGCGGCTGTTCCTCTTTTATTAGGTTTGGCCTCCGTACTGTATACCTTTTACCCACCTGTTCAAGCGCATTATGCCTTTTATGTTGGAGCCACTCTACTGATTGTAGGCTCTTGGGTTTGGTGTGGCATTATGATTGTGATGTTTCTACAATGGAAAGAGCAGCATCCTGGTGAAGTAGTCCCTTTAGTGATGTTTGCAACCACCATGAATGCTATGTTGTGGTTATGGACTAGTGCTGGAGTTGCTTTAGAATCATTATTTTTAATTCTTCCTTGGGCTTTTGGCTGGGTTGATACTATTGATGTTGGCTTAGCGCGTACACTTTTTGCCTGGACTTTACATCCTATTGTATATTTCTGGCTAATCCCTGCTTACACTGCTTTTTATTCTTTTGTACCTAAGCATGCAGGTTCGTACTTGTTTAGCGATGAGCTAGCAAGAGCAGCATTTATTGTTTTGGTTGTATTTAGTTTGCCTATTGGTTTTCACCATTTATATATGGACCCTGAACAAGCCAGCGGCTGGAAACTGTTACATAGTGTAGGTACTTTTATTGTTTCTATCCCTACATTTATTACAGGGTTTACGGTGATTGCTTCTTTAGAGGTGGCTGGTCGATTACGGGGTGGTAAAGGATTATTTGGCTGGATTGGTACTCTACCGTGGACAAATACCATGGTGCTTTCAGTTATCTTATCTTTGCTGATGCTGATTTTTGGTGGATGGGGTGGCTTAGTCAACGCGAGTTATGCGATGAATGCCATGATCCATAATACTGCTTGGGTACCCGGTCATTTTCACCTGATCTTTGCGGGTACAACAGTCATCATGTATTTTTCTATTGCTTATTATTTATGGCCAATTTTGACTAAGAAACCAATTTATTCCAATAGCTTAGCTTTAGTACAGCTTTGGACTTGGTTTATTGGTATGAGTATTATGACAACACCATGGCATGTTCTTGGTTTGCTTGGACAACCTCGTAGAATTTCTAGCGTAGTCTACAACAACCTAATGACTTTATCTTGGAAGCCTTATGAGCTGTTAATGATCCTAGGTGGATTAGTATTATTAGGTTCTGCTTGTTTATTTATCTATTTAATCTTTAAAACTCAGTTTAGTGCGACAACAGAGGTGTATGAAGCTGAAGTGGAATATGCAGAGTCTTACCATGAGGTAAAAGACTTACCTGAATATCTAAATGATATAAAACTATGGAATAAAGTAATTGCTGTACTTATGTTTATTAGTTTTGGTATTCCAATTCTACAGTTCTTCTTTTTAGATACATATGATTCAAGCGCATGGGGATATTAAATATGAAAAGTACACTCTCTTTATTTTTATTACTTGTGCCAGCATTGCTTAGTGCCGAACCTGCTTCGAATATAGCTTGGACACCAGATGCTTTAAATTTTGTAAAAGATGGAAATTTAAAGAAAGGTAAACAACTTGCAGAATCTTGTGCAGGTTGTCATGGTGAAAAAGGTATTAGTCAGATGGATGCCTTTCCCTCTTTAGCCGGGCAGCTGGCAACTTATACTTATAAACAATTACGTGATTATGCTGATGACAAACGTACACATGCACTGATGAATTCTGTGGCTGTGGGATTAAGTGAACAAGATTCAGCCGATTTAGCTGTTTGGTTTGAATCTTTGCCTGAAGCTCAGCATAAAGTTAAAAGTCAAAAGTTAGAAAAAGCAGAAGTTTTAGTTGCTAAGGGCAATGGTAAAAAAATCATTCCGCCTTGCTTTACTTGTCACGGTGGTAATGGACAAGGCGAAAGGCAGGATATTCCCGCGTTGGCAGGACAACAGATTGAGTATTTTGTTAATACATTAACGGAATATAAAACTGGGGCTCGTCAAAACGACGTTTATAGTCGTATGCGTTTAATTTCAGAACAATTGAGTGAAGAAGAGATTAAACAATTGGCGCAATATTATTATCAAATGAGGAAGTAAGATCATGCAAAGAATTGCCATAACTGTATTACTGAGCAGTTTATTTATCAGTCCTGTTTTTGCTGGATATGTTCCTTACTCTACACCAGAAAAAGCAAAGGTATTAGTTAGGAATAGCCCGATTACAAATGTTGCGGCAGCTAATGATATTTATAAACCCAAAAATGATTACAACATTACCATTAATTATGAATTGGGGATGCACTGTACAGGTTTTGACTTTTCTTATTGTTGTATCTTGCCGCCTTATAACTCGATTCAAAGTCAGGTAGTTAAAACTGCGGATGGACCTTATAGTTTTCCGCAGTTATTAAAAGCTGATCCAAAAGATCCAACAGTTTTATTGGATGGCAAAAAACGTATGAAACTGGAATATGGCCATGTTGATAATACCTTTTCTGAGGGTACAAAACTGGCTTATTGGAATATTCCTTATGATGTAAACAAAGATGGCAAATATACAAAAAATGAAAATGTAGGTAATGCTTACTTTACGCACCTTTATATATACAAAGATTTAAAAGGTAGTAATCCAAAGAATACCAGTAAGGACAGTGAGAAGAAACGAATTGGTATTGAGTTACCTATTCCTCGTGATGCAGGTCCATCTGGAATGCCATTAAAGAATGGCCATTTGCACTATACGGGTGATACAGGAACAGTGGTTTATACCAAATCACCAGTCTTAGACAATGTACCCATCGTTTTGACTAACCCAGGTATTTGGGATGCTTTAGGTTTACCTTTAACGCCTTTTTACGATGAATTGATGAAGAAAAGTCCACTGGAAATTGTGGAAAGTGATATTCGACCTTTTCAAGAAGCATGGGTGGGTTTGGTAGATGCTAAAACAAATAAGCCTATTATTGATAGTCATTCAGGAAAACCGGTTAAATTTATCGGGACTAATCCGATTGATGTGCCTAACTGTGCAAACTGTCATGCTAACTCAAATGCAAATGGCGATACCTTTACTTTATATAAACAAGAAAAAGCATTTTGGAGAAGTTTAGGTGCTACACCTTATATGGCTGACTTAAAAGCGACGTCTGTTTCGGTGCTACAAATTCATGATGCACGTCATGGGACTCAGTTTTTGGCTAATTATGAGCCAAGCAGTCGGTCTACACAAAACCGTTTAGGGAGTGACCCTGTACTTTGTCAACAGTGTCATGCTGATAACGTTATTGGTGTATTGCAATCTAAAGGAATAGCTCAAATTATGAGCGGCAGTGAAAAGCGTGAAGATTGGGATTCTCCTATTATGCCTTTATCAGAAGCGTTACATAGAGTGCATCAAACTATTCGTCCATTACCTGATTCAGAAGGACGTACAGGTACTTGTGCAGGTTGTCATCCCGCGCATAGACAAGATGGTGGAATGGAAGGCTATCCTATTACCCCAACAGGTGAAAACTTTTATGCAACATCTGATAACCGTGATACTGATGGTGGTTGTTTTGCAGGGCGTGATGTACATTCAAACCCCAATAAAGATAATGATGGGGTAGGTACACCAGAGCATCTTAATGAAATCGGGAAATGGATGCAGACCAATGTTTCTAAAATTGGTAATGGTCAAGGTGGTAAAGGAATGTGGTGTACTAACTGTCACAGTCAATTATCACGTGAACTGTATCAACGCGATGATTTAAAAAATGCCTTTAAACAAACGGGTAAAACTATTCGTAATAAATCTCTGGATGAGATTGCTAAAGCGATTGGTGTAACACGTAAAGTATTAGAAGAAAAATATCTAGATCCAAAAGTTGTGTTAGATAAAAATGGTCATGACACACCAGGAAAATCAGGTATTTTATTAACCTGGGCTAAAGATAGAATGGTGCCAGATATCGGAGTTATTGCGATGAAAGATGGCGCTCCATTAGTCACTAAGGATGAAGATGGTGATATTAATGTTGCATTATTATCAGCTAATCCATCTGCTAAGTTATCTTCGTTACAGCTTCCCGCTGAAGCGACAGGTATAGCAGCTGTTCCTTATAGTGCAGCGAGTCACGGTAAAGATTATTGGTTATCACCAGGGGTTCCACATTGTGCTGATTGTCATGCACCTCCTTATGTTGAAGGACAAGGTGGAGTTGCATTTCCAATTAACCAACCGGGTAAATACAGTGTAATGCGTTACTCTAAAGGCCATGCAGGATTGGCTTGTCAGGCTTGTCATGAATCAATTCATGGTTTATATCCAGTAACACCAACTGTTGACACGACTACTTATAAACAAGCGACTCAATATAACCCTGATGGAAGTCACGGCCCATTATTGTGTGCATCTTGTCATGAAGTAAATAAGTCAGGTGTACCGATTGTTGCAGAAGCATTAACTTGGGAAGGTAAGAAAATTAAGGATAATTTAGATGCAGCGATTAGCTGGATTCACTCTAATGCACCTGATTTAGGTGGTGCTAACAAAAAATAAAGTGTAATCCATCAGTTAGCATCTGGTTCCCACGGGCTCCGTGGGAACTTTCTTTGAGACGCGCTTGCGTCTAAATCAATATCTCAAATTCATATGATCAAAAATAACTTTTTTGTTTTTCTATTTCTTAGTTTAATTACTAGTGTTACATACGCAGATAAAGTTCTAGTGACTATCGGTCAGTCTGGGCAAGTTACAGAGCAGCAATTAGAAGCAGCAATGCAAGCAGCCCCTTTTGCCACTCAATTCCCTTCTATGGATGAAAAGGATCAAGCATATTTACGTGGCGATATGCTATTAAGAATGGCAAGGTCAGAAGCTTTATACCTAGAAGCTATAGCAGCTGGAAAACATGAGAGTGTTGTTTTCCAACAAGAAATGAGTAACTTTAAAACCTCACTTCTTGCTCGACTGTATTTAAAAAGCTTAACTCAGCAACTTAAAGTGCCTGATGATATTGATGCTCAGTTTAAAGAACGAACTCAAGGTAATACTGATGCTTTAATTGCATCAAGATCAGCCTATATAGCAAGAAATTTTAGTACTTTAAAAATGTTAAGTATTAATAAGCTAATTTCGGATGCAAAGGTTGAAACATTTTTTGAAAAATTAGATAACTCTCCAGTAGCAGATACTGTACTTGCCGAGGGTGAGGGCGTGTTAATTAAATATGGTGATTTAATTTCTAGTAAAGCTCAAGGTGAAGTTGATAAGGAAAGAATAATCGAAAAAGTTAATGAGTGGATTCAATTAACGCTTACAGCGAGTGCTGTCGATGAGAAAGCTGAGAATATTAATCCTCAGTTACAAGAGTATGCGCATAATTTAACAACACGTTTATTGTTGAAAGAAAAAGAGCAAGAATGGATTCCAAATAAAAATACTTTGCTAGATTATTTTCAGAAGCATCCAGAAATTGCTTATATTCCTGAACGTAGACAAATTGGTCAAATAGTATTGGAATCACAGCAGCAAGCAGAAGAAATGCGTGAACGAATCATTGCTGGCGAAAGCTTGTTTGAATTGGCTGGGCAATACAGTATAGATGCTTATGGACGCCAACGTTCAGGTGATATGGGCTGGTTAAAAGAAGGTAATGGTTCAAAGGAAATTGAGCTAGCAATTAAAGATTTAAAAGATAATGAGCCAAGTGAAATTGTTAAAACAAATAAAGGCTGGCACATTATTGTTATCGTCAATAGAAAACCTGCAGAGCGTAAAGATTATGCAGCGATTGAGGATAGAGTAAGGCAAAAGTTATTATCAGAGAAAATGACTGTCTATTTAGAAGAAGTGATGGCTAAGTACCCATTGAAGTGGCAAATTGATGAGCATATTGCTATAAAATAGTTTAAGTTTTTATGACTATTACTTAGCCACAGGTTAAAGATAATAAAAAATGTAGCCTTGATGTAGTGAAACGAAATCAAGGGAGATTTCAGCTAAACCTTGATTCCACGTTGTTGCATCAAGGCTACAAAATAGCATTGCCTCTTACCGATAAAAATAACTTAGTAATTTACTGGTTTTTTATCAACCTGTGGATTGTATAGAGCCATGTAAATTTTTCACCATGAAAGACGAGGAATTAATGGTTTCAATCTTTCATGGTAAATATGATAAAACTATTCAGATGATTCTAACAAAGGCTTAACGTAAGTCTCAAAAGATTGTTTATTTAGAATCCCTTGTTGCATAAAGACCAAATGCCCATCTCTAGCAATAATTACTGTAAAAGGTAAGACGCCAAATGGATTGCCCCATTGTTTTAATAAAGAATATTGCAATTCTGGATCAGCTTGTAATGTGGGGTAATTAATACCAACAGTTCGGACATAGTTTTTTAATTTACGTACTTCATCAAGTCCAATACCAATTATTTGTAATCCCTTATCCGCGTATTGTTTTTGATAATTTATAAAGTCAGGAATTTCTATTTGGCATGGGCCACACCAGGTAGCCCAAAAATTAAGCATAATAACTTTGCCATGCCAGTCGTATAAATTATGTTTTTCCCCATTAAGGTCATTCAATATTAATGGTGGTAACTCCCAAGCATTAGATATGCCTCGACCTTTTT
>Ga0105355_10002940_pt1 | contig 15147 bp, 7 predicted proteins | sample GOMGulsemesocosm_2_FD_83508 | JGI IMG/M metagenome (GOLD analysis project Ga0105355, IMG submission 83508) | Methane-oxidizing microbial communities from mesocosms in the Gulf of Mexico - GOM9C Gulf of Mexico | ecosystem: Environmental > Aquatic > Marine > Cold seeps | place: Gulf of Mexico... | reverse complement strand
ATAGTAACAAGCTTTGATTCACCTAAACCTTCCCAGTTCGCTATGCTGTGGCAATAACTTACAACTCTACGCTTAGCTTTCAAAATAGACCGTTGATCAATAAAACAAGAGTAAATGCAGGTATCACTAGGAATTCTAATGTTTTTCATTAGGCCATCATTGCTCAAAATAGTTAACTGACCATGATAAATGTCGCTAACATTGTCGTTATCGATAACTAAATCAGCATCTTGCTCACTTAAATAATCTTCATAGTTCGTTATATTAATTCCGTTCTCGGAGTAATTTTCTGGTAAGTCTATTGTCCAAAAATCAGGCTTTACGGGCGTGGTCATATGATCTCCGAGTCAAATTATTTTGTTAATTATTGCCAATCGCATAAGCTTACAAGTTGATGGATATTTACATATATCATTTATAAACTAACTTATCTAAACGATATATTTTTATAAATAAAATCAATCCATTTTGTAATACGCCTTAGCTTTGCGAATCGTTTGACTCAAGGCCCTAGCCTCTGCTTCAGATAACACGATTGTCACTGATTCAAGATAGTTTAATCTCGCATCAAATATTGTTAGGTAAAATCGATGAAACAGGTGGCATAAATACGGCAGGGATAAGATAAATGAGATCACAACTGGTGCACTAAACACAGCTAAAGCGATGTAAACACCCAATTCCATATAGATGTAATACAACACCATTAATTTCACCGCCTTAACCACCCAAACGGTATTCGCCCATAAGGGCAGCATGATACGCAGTGCACCTGATTCTTTAAATCGCGTGAACATATCAGTCCCATACAGCATATCTGCGTTACGAATCAATTTGATGCTTGAGCGCTGCATAGAAACAAAATACAAGTCTATAACAGCACACAGTGAGAAGATTAAATACAAGGTCATTAATTAATACCAGTGGTTCGAATTAGGATATTAATTGAGTATAAAGGTGGGGGTTATATTAAGGTGTTCACAAGCTTATGAATGAGGTTGTTAATACAGAAGTTTAACGCCACACCCCTTCTAGAGAATGGCGCTTAAATTACAATTGACCTGAGAAGGCTTTTTGAGAAAGAGCTTTAAAAAGGTCCTCTGAAGAATCGTTCTTTATTTTCATGCCACTCAGGATCTTTGCTGTTTTATTAGCTATTCCAACAAATTTTTCTCGTAAATAGACTGGAGGATAAATAATTTTCAATTGTCTCAAATCAGTTAAATGTAAGTGCTTTATAGCGACCCCTTTAGTCGACTTGAGCAACATGTACTTGGTCGGTTCTGATTTTAGGTAATGGAGTATAAACAGCGGTTCAATAAGTTCTTTCTTTAATTTGAATAATGCCGCGCTTTCAAAAAGTGAAAAATCACGATCATCATGAACAATTGCTGGTGTACCTAAAGAGCCACTTTTAGTTAGCAATATATCACCTATTTCAGGATTACAGCGTTTAACTAGACTCCGATGTTCTTCTTCAGATATAAATTTAGTATCAGACCAGTTTAATCCATCAGGTTTAATATTTTTAGCTGAAAGGAAGGGAACTCCAGATTCAATATATGTTGGTGTTTTATGAGTACCATCAGTAACTTTACTAGTTAACTCTGATAACTCTTTAATTTCCCAGCCCTTAGGATTCGTAACAGGATCACCAAACATATCCAAAAACACACTACGCAAAAACTCATCAGCAAGGTCGATAGCTTGCTTACGTTTTTGACGTAATGCATCTGCTTTATCTAAAATAGCAGCAATGCACTTTTGTTCTTCTAGTGGAGGTAGTGGAATATAAGTTTCTTTTAAAAATTTATAGTGACGACTATACCCTGCTGATTCAATATTTAATTGTTTAAAGTAATAAAATAAAAAACGTGTATCTACATTTTCAATTTTTGCCTCAAGAATCTTAACACCATCAGCACCAAGAGCAAAAGGTCTATCAATATATTTAAATACTCTTGTATGATCACCAAATATAATGGCTGGTATATTTACATTACACTTATTTTTATCTGTATTGGTAAAACCACCAAAAAGAGACTTTCCTTGATCAACAATCGGAATATTACCGCTCGAAAGATAGTCATTTTTAGGTGTTTTAATATTTCCAGACGTAGCATCTTTTACAACATCTAAAAAAGGTAGTACTTTCCAGTGTTTAGGAAAACGTTTAAATTCTTTAGGCATTATATTCATAACATCGCCTCTAACTCATTCAAGTCAGCTAAGATCTCGTTTTCTAACGCTTTCAACTTACCCAAGATAATTTTTGGTTCTTCGTAGACTTCTTCTTCGTAAACCACTTCTTTGTAGCGATTAATAGACAGGTCATATTTCTGCGCTTTAATGTCTTCAGCACTGACCATGAAAGCAGCTTGAGTTTTATCGCCAAATTCAGCCGCTAATGCATCTGTATCACCCGCTTGATAAAGCTCAGAATAACGTTTCCATTTAGTCTTAGCATCTGGGATATCATTATCTGCAATCGAATTACGTTTATCATCTAACGAGTAACCATCCGCCTGCATATCATAGAACAATACGTTGTCTGTAGTGCCGCCTTTAGTAAAAATCAGGATTCCGGTTGATACACCTGCGTATGGCTTAAATACGCCACTTGGCAGCGAGATCATGGCTTCTAATTGGTTATTCTCAATTAACTCTTGGCGTAAATCTTTATGGGCTTTTGAGCTACCAAACAATACACCATCTGGTACAACAGTTGCGCTGCGACCGCCGAGTTTTAACATGCGTAAAATCAAGGCAACAAACAGCAGTTCTGTTTTCTTAGTCTTAACGGTACTCAATACTTCAGGGTTAACTGACTGCTCGTCTAGGCTGCCTTTAAACGGAGGATTGGCTAAGATCTTATCAAAGAAGTTTTCTTCCTGATCTTTACTCATGAAGCTTTTGTTTAAGCTGTCTTGATAAGTAATGTTAGCGCTGCTTACACCGTGTAACATCATATTCATTGCTGATACGCGTAGCATGGTGTTATCAAAGTCAAAACCCCAGAACATATCGTTATTAATATGCTCACTAAACGGTGCTAACAAGTCACCGGTATAAACAGGGTTACCGTCTTCATCTTGATAAATGCTTTCAGGGCTTGAATTAACACGAGTTAAATATTCCATTGTACGCGACAAGAAACCTGCTGTACCACAGGCTGGATCGCAAATTACATCAGTTGGTTGCACATCAATCATGTCCACCATCATGTCAATAATGTGGCGTGGTGTACGGAACTGACCGTTAATACCCGCAGAGGCCAATTTACTTAATAAGTATTCGTAAATATCACCTTTAACATCACTTTGCTCTAACGGTAGTTTATCCACCATTTCAACTGCGGCGACTAATACAGACTCACTTTTAATTTCAACGTCGGCATTTTCCATGAACTGAGCAATATCAGAGCCCGCTAATTCAATTTTTGAGAAGTGTGGAAATACGTTGTGCTTTAAGTGTGGTAACAGCTCTTGGCCTGACATGTTTTTAAAGTTCTGCCAGCGTAATAACTGCCCTTCTGGTGTTTCAGGGAATTGACGCGTGAAAGCCTGCCCCGAACGCTTTGATTTTTTCTCAGCTGTTGTTTCTTGCATATCAAGTAAACGCGAAAACATCAGGTAGCTGATCTGCTCAATCACCAATAACGGGTTAGTAATACCGCCAGTCCAGAATTTTTCCCATAGGGAATCGATGTCGTTACGTATTTGACCAGTTAGCATAAGTATTCTCTGTCATAAATTAGATGGGCTATTTGCAATGATAGCGAGTTTAAACCTCTCTGAGTAATTCACAAGCTTATGATCGCGTGTTACTCAGTAGAGGCTATGTTTGTAAAATTTTGCCGAAAGTTTAGCCGTTCGGTAGTAAGAAAGGTTGCATCAAGGCTTCAAGCGCATCGGCACGTTGGTCATCAAAAATATCTAAACCTTCACCATTGGTTAGCTTTTCAAATGGTCCTTCGTATAACTCTGCAATTTTGATCCGGCCATTGCGGCAGATGAAGTTCTTCAGTTGATTTAAGAACTGAGTTTGTTGGTAGGTTAATTGATTACTCATTATGAACTGAGTGAAACATTCATTCACCATTTCTGCATCCAAGCCAACTAACTTGCATAGCGTTTCATTTAACTGCGCAGGCGTATTACCATAAAATGCATTTAGCGCATTAGCATCAACACCGGGATGCTGGGTTAAAATGGTTGAGGTTAATGATTTCAATTCACTCTCTGTCACAGCTTGATTACGGTGTATCTTTTGTAATACCGGATTGTCTTGTAGCATAGTATCTAAAATCGTTTTCAAACGCTGACGATACGCCATGGCTTCATTGTTATCGCCAATAACCACGAGACGATAATGAGCTTGTTCATCGCCATCTTGTAGGGACGTTGTTGGTGTTTCTAGGGATACTCTATTTTCTTTCTTTTTAAATCTCATAATGGAGCGTAGGCTTTGGCGCGTTTGTTCAATTTTATCAACGTTCAGCGTGTCCCAGTATTCCTGTGACTGGATCGCTGCGATCGCCTCGCCCTGCTTACGTACTTCGTTAATGTTAATCGCAAGGCTTTGCACTTCCTGGATCAATTCAGCTTTTAAGGTTTCTACCTCGCTATTACCCAATAACTGCGCGGTTTCAAGTTGCGCGAGTAAGCGATCCAGCATCGCAGCATCTTTGTCTTGCAAGGTACGATAACCCATTAATGGTGCTATCTTATCAGCGAGAATATGGCGGGTATGTGCATCCATATTCAGTAACATATCAGTTTCTTGTAACTGTTTAACACTACGTAATTCACGGCGTACTGCAATAGTACCATCGGGTAGATCACAGATGTCGGATTTAAGCTGGGCCGCTACCATTTCAAATGCGCTAACATTAGCCTTTTTCAACGCGGCATCAGCCAAGGCTAAACGCGCCTCAAATACAGTTTGCAGTAGTGATCGACTTTGCTTTTGTTCAGCTTCGGTATACTCCTCTTCAAAGTATTCAAAGTTGCCGTAGTGATCAAAGATCAAGAACTCTTGTTTATCCTTACCCGGACCAAATAAGTTTTCACATAAACGGGTACCACGACCAATCATCTGCCAAAATTTAACCCATGAACGGATAGGACGAGCAAACACTAAGTTCACAATCTCTGGTACATCAATACCTGTGTCCATCATATCGACCGAAATAGCGATGCGGAAATCGTTATCACCTTTCTTAAATTCATCGATACGGGCTTCAGGGCGGTCTACCTTATTGTGGATCACTTTACATACCTTGGTGCCGTACTCAGGATACAGCTTTTGTGTAAACAGGTATTCTAAGCGCTCGGCATGGGCTTGGCTTTGGGCAAAGATGATAGTTTTACCGACTAATGAATTGGTTGCATCTTTAATGCCGTTTTCCATTAAATTTTCTAAGATCTTACTGTCAGTTTCATCACTAAAGATCTTACGACCTATCTCTTTACCTTTAATCGTGGTTTGTTGTGCTTGTTCTTCACCTAAGTCGGCTTCAAGTTGCGCCTTTTGTTCGTCAGTTAATTTACTGTAATGAATACCATCACGTAAGAATTCAGTAGTGAACTCTTTAACCCGAAAGTTATTTAAGAACCGCGGTTCATGAGAGATTGCTTCTGCTAAGTCAAAGTTAAACGTCGGGTCACCATTTTCACAGCCAAATAAATCAAAGGTATTACGGGCAATAAACTTAACCGGCGTTGCAGTTAAACCGACTTGATTAGCATCGAAATAATCAAAAATATCACGGTAACGATTATAGATACTACGGTGTGATTCATCGGCAATAATCAGATCGAAGAAGCCCACATCTAACTGCGAGAAGCGGTTCATCATACCGGGATATGTCGATACAAAAATACGCGCAGATTGATCTACGATATTCTTTTCACCAATCACACAACGCGGTTCACTCGGTAGATGCTCTTTAAAGGCATTATCTGCTTGGCGACGTAATTCCTTACGATCACACAAGAACAACACACGTTTAGCCCAACGCGCACGTAATAACAGATCCACCAGCGCAATAGATACACGGGTTTTACCTGTTCCTGTTGCTTGCACAATTAAGCATTTACGACGTTGATTTTGCAAACGGTTAGTAACCGCCTTAATCGCTTCGATTTGATAAGGTCGCCCAGCGATACTATCACTTGGATTTAATAATTCTAGGTTAGGTTCTTTGTGTTGATATTGGTACTGTAAAAACTTGAGACTGTCTTTAGAGTAAAAGCCAAACACTTGGCGATAGGTATTGTATTGCTTAGTGTCCCAAATACAGATCTCATAACCATTGGTATAAAACACGATTGGTGTTGGGCAGTTATGTTGCTTGGCTAGACCTTCGGCATAATAGCGAGCTTGTTCGCGGCCTTGTTGCATATGCTCACGAGCGCGTTTAGCTTCAACAACCGCTAGCGGAGTGCCGTCATCATCCCACAATACATAATCAACATAACCAATACCTGAATTCGTTGGCTGATATAAGGCTTTAACTTCGATGCCGACTTGCTCAGGATCGTTAATATCCCAACCAGCTTGCGCTAACTGGCTATCAATCAATAATTGGCGAGTCTTGTTTTCATCCCACTCTAGGCTATTCGCGGTTTGTTGGCTACGGTATTTCGCTTGTTGTAATTGTTCAGCCGTCGCTTCGGCTTTTTCACGCGCAGCACGCTCTATATCAAGCTGCTCAATTAACTTATCTTGCTCGGCTTGGTTTTGTTCAACTATCTTTTCCAGCTCTTTCTGCGTGATCGCCGCTGATGCTGGTTTTTCTGGATAGGCAAGCTCGGTCAGGTCGCAAACTTGAAAACCATAGTAGTTAATCGCGAGATACTGGCTTAGGTTATGTGCAACCCCTAACACCGCGTAGGCCATTTTTAATGAACCATCACCACCATGCGCAGTCTTATTACCTTCGATACGTAGGAAATGAATTTGATCACGTAAACGAGATTCCGTCACGTCAATAAAGGCATCATTGGTCAGCAGTTCCATGAAACTCGACTGTGGCAAACGCGCCAGACTGTCGATGTCATAGATCTCTTTTGTTACTTCTTCCCCGAAGCCACGTAAGCGTGTAATGGCACTGCCGGGATCGAGATGGATGATCTGTTCAGCCAACATACCTAAGTTAGCGAGCTTTTCGTTGTGACCACGAATTAATTCAAAATTAAGCGACTGCTGCATGAAATACCCTTACATATACAAGTGGATATAGTGTACTTGATATGGAGGTTTAAGACCAATTATCTAAATTATTTTCATTCTTAAAATATACTAAAAAACAATAAAGTTTAGTCCAGTACGTTTACAGTCTGGACACTGCATTTCAGTTAGATTACCGCAAAATAATTTCGCAATTTTTGCTTCCCATATTGTTAATACATAACCACACTTTACGCACGCTAGGTTTGACTTATTAAATGGTTGAATTGGCATATAACGTCCTTGAAAATAACATCTATTTTGTTAACCCACTCACCCCAACAGCGGCACGCGTTTCATCACAACCTTGCGCATATAAGTGTCTGTCTCAATAACCAATCCCAACGACTCCATCAACTCCATAAACCACACCGCTTGGTTGTAACCAATAATGAATTCACGTTGCAACATGGATACGTTAATATGACTCATTTGTGCAGTAAATATATACACTTTAGAAAACAGATTATTTTGCTCATTTAACTCAAAGATCTGAATTTTAGGTAAACTCGCGGGCTTAAATTTATGCTCGATGAATGCAGAGAAAACGAAGCGATTAACAACTGATTTCATTGATAGTATACCGCTGCCAAAAACCTGATCATCTAACTGATACTCATGGTAGTGATCGAGTTCTATCAACGTTGCATCACCTAACACAATCTCCGATGGCTGTAGGGTGAAATAACGAGGGTGTAGCATTTCACCTTGGGCGATAGCGATATTAAGCGTATCTAAAATCATTACTGCTGAAGTATTACGGCCAGCATCAGTGCTACTTGGTAAGGATAAATACACCAAGGTATTATTACCCGTTTGCGTTGTTTCAACTTCAACCAAGTTCGATAATGATTTAATCGAACGTGTAATGCCGAGTTCGTTGCAAGTGCTACCCCACAGCTTACGCATCAAGATTTCTTTTTTATCGCCCGTTAACGCTAAAACACATTCACGTGGTTTTTTTAGAAATTGTTTGCCGACTAGCTTGATGAAGTGATCGAAGTGGGCGCGGCTGGCCGTATCCTCAGCAACCGTTAGCACATCATTATTGGCATTAAGCAAGGCTAAGAAATCAGCGTTCACATTATCGGTATGGGACATAGCAACCTTTTATATACTTGAAATTGTGATTGAGGTAAGTATATAAAAGGACAGGTTGGAGGATATGTTTGTAAGCTTGCGATGGTAATCAAAAAATTCTTCACAAAAGTCCTTATTGCAGTATTAACAATATTGACCTACATTCACGTTAAATAAATGTAGGTTCAAAAACTAATATATTAAAATCAGTTTAATATTGCTGATATTAGCTGCACACATCATTTATAAAGAAACAGTCCCGAATGATATATTTACATAATAAATCATATCATTCGGCTATTAATCATCAGTTGTTCAAGACGCTAAACTCAGCACATCTCCACGTGAGTTCAATACATTGTCCTGTACCATTTCATCAACTAGTTGCGTCAAGCGCTGTTTCATCTGTGCGCTTAAGTTACCAAACCCGAGTAAATCAATTGCAGATGTCATGGTATCTTGCGCTAATATCGAATAAGCACCTTCAACAACAGTACGTATCGCGGCTTTGATCTCATCATCATGGATCAGATCTAACTTTCGTTCATTATTTAGTAATTCACCACGGTGACGAACGGTAAAGGCAAGCAAGTTCGCAGCAGTTTGTTTACCGTGTGCAGTTGATAGTAGGTAATCACCATCTAAACTTACTTCGCCTTTACCCACCAGTAGCTGCGTCGCAGCAACAATTGAACGATTTATTTTCGCGCCCGAACGTGTCGAACCAACCGCAGATAATAAACGCTGACCCACTTGTTTAATGTGGATCGGCGACTCAACATTGACAATTTTGGCAATATCTTGCGCTAAAACACTGCTCGATACTTCCGGAATTGTATGGTTTACCGTTAAATTAAGCTCTGTTAACGCGCAGCAAGTATAGTTAACCTGATGATTAGCTCGCTCCACAGCCACACGTTCAATTGTTGCTTTTTCTGTTACATTAGCTTTATTTACCAGCACAGGTGATTCTTCAGGCTTGGTATCTAACGCCTGATAAAATGCAATCGAGGCTTTGATACTGTCGTCTAAACGTTGCGTTTCTTTATGGGCATTACGAAACCAATCGGTGCTCCAAATACGGTGAAAGTGCCAACCTAGACCTTCTAATACATTTTGACGAATACGGTCGCGATCACGAGCACTGCGTGAGCTATGATAAGTAGCGCCATCACATTCTACCGCCAGCATATAACGACCGGGATTATTCGGATCTCGCACGGCTATATCAATATAGAAACCCGCACAACCGACTTGCGGTTCTACTTTGTAACCCAATTGCTGAATGGCATAAATAACCTCTTCTTCAAAAGGTGAATCAGGGGCTTTGCCAGTTTCTTCTTGTTTCACTAATACGCCTGTGTCTGCATATTGTAAGAAGTGTTTTAGTGCACGTACACCGAACGGCGACGCATCACTGGTGCCCATATCTGTGGCAGTGAAGTTAGCAAACACTTCCATTGCCATACGCGCACGGGATATCAATACATTTAAGCGACGTTCGCCACCTTCACGATTCAGCGGACCAAAGCTCAGCCCTAAACGCCCTTCTGCTGTACGGCCATAACCAATACTAATGAAGATGGTATCACGTTCATCACCCTGCACGTTTTCTAAGTTTTTCACGAAGAAGTGCTCGCCATCTTCACGGTCGGCAAAAAAGTGTTCTAATTCTGGTTGCTCTTTACGTAAACGTTCAACTTCAAATAAGATGGCATTACTTTGTGCCGTACTAAAGGCAACGACACCGAGAGTCATACTTGGTTTCGTTTGCGCGTGTAACATCACAGCTTTGGCAACTGACTGCGCTTCAGTTAAGTTTGTGCGCGAATTACCTTTGTCATAAGTTGAGCTCGGGTCATGATTAAACGACAAACCTTTCGCCATGGGATTAATACCCGGTGATGGGAAGATCAGTAACTGGTTGTTATAAAACTCTTGGTTAGATACCGCAATCAAAGATTCATGGCGGCTACGGTAATGCCATTTCAACATCCGCTCGGGTGTACCTGCTGATAAGAACATGCCCAAGATACTTTCCACATCTGCGGTAACACTGTGTTCAGCTTCCTCGTCATCAATCTCGAGTTGTTTACCAAAAAAGTCTGTTGGTGGCATTTGTTTGGTATCACCTACAACAATAACTTGTTTAGCACGTAATATTGCCCCTAACGCATCAGCGACTTTAACTTGCGATGCTTCATCAAAGACCACTAAATCAAAATCCACCACACCCGGTTCAAGATAAGTAGCAACAGACATCGGGCTCATCATAAATACCGGTTTTATCTGCTGTACGGCTCTGCCCGCTTGCACCAGTAAACGACGCAATGGCAATTGACGACGCTTTTTATTAAATTCACGACGTAATATTTCCACTTCACCTTTCGCTGTTGCATCTGGTTGATTATCAAATAATCGACGTACTAAAGCTTCTTGTGAGAAGGTGAATAGCTGACTATCAATGGTTTTATATTCTTCAATAACCTTCTCGTGCGCAACACGATCAAAATAGCGAATCTCATCTATGTTGCCGTAGGCATAGTTAATCAACTCGCGGTAGTAACTCAGCTCAAATTGCTGCTTAAATAACACAGGTTCACGCTGCCACTCAGCGGCACTAAGCGCCCAGTCACTTAATTCAAGCATCTGACATTCCGCCGTTAAACGATTAAAACGCGTCAGTGCATAAACATTATCCAAATCGTTAACCCACACATGTGAGCCACTAGCGACCATCTTATCAATCGAGGTTAATTGTAAACGCGAGAGCAACGATGGCGCTTCAATATGTAATTGCTCAGCTAACTCGTTAAGTTGTGCGGTGATATCGGCTTGTAGCTGAGTTAAACGCTTGACAAATGCTTGGTCAAACTCGGCAGGTAAGGATTGCGTAACATACGTGTCCCACACATCATCTTCTATTTGCGTAGTCGTTGCTGAATAACACTGCTGTAGCCACAGCGCCGCCGTTTCAACATGCTGCCAATCAGTTTTACTGCCTTGCCAATCATCACCAATACTGCTAACCAATAGCTTATTCTGTTCATTAAAACCTTTACTGGCACTTTTATACGCAAGTAAAGCATCTACATGATTCAACCACTCAGCCACGTGGCCTTGTAAGCCCTGTTTCATCATGCCAGCATAACTTGCTTTGGCATTGCGATAATTCCCTGAGCAGAAGCGCCACCATTTGCTGCCATAGTTCACTAATGCAGAGCGTACCGATAACCAATCAAAATCAAATGCCGCATCAATGAATGTTTCTGCCAGTATTTGTTTTTGTTTAGCTAACTCACTACCTTGGGCAATCTGTTCAACTAGCTTATTACCGCTCTTTTGCCATAATGCTTTACTGCAATCGATATCACCAAAGTCTGGCTTTTCAATCATTGCGATGGTTTGCTCAATAATTGCATAACAATCGGCTAATACCACAGGCTCGGTGACAGACAGTGACGAGAAGATATGCTGCGTTTCCGTGATTAACTTGTCTGTATCTTCAATAGCTTTAGCTAAGGTACTGTTTGCTTGTTTTTGTAATACCGGTGAAAAATCATCAAGGCTTGTGCCGCTAAAGCAATTATTGTTTGGCGCCTGATACTCAGCTAAATGGGTAACTAATTCTTGTATCTTGCCTAACGCTTGATTGTATTCACGTGCACTCCACTGTGTCGCCATCGGTAGTGGCTGGGCATCAATATCCAAGGTCAGACGCTCAAATTTCAATGACTCACCCAAGGCTGTCACATACGATTTTTCACTGCCAAGTATCGAGGTATTAGCCGCAGCACAATATTGATCTAGTTTGGCGCGCAATTCGGTTAGTTTATGAATATCGTCATGACGTGATGGGCTTAATGGTTCATCTTGTAACAAGCTTGATTCTAACGCCGTTAACACGGATTTTTTATTGGCTTTATGGCTGTGTAATTCCAATACCGCATCACCAAGATGGCAATTATCTAATCGACGTTTTACCACTTCTAATGCCGCCATTTTTTCGGCCACAAATAACACTTTTTTATTATCTGCTAAGGCTTGTGAAATGATGTTAGTAATGGTTTGCGATTTACCTGTACCGGGAGGCCCTTGGATCACTAAGTTGCTACCGGCTTTCGCTGCCAGTACAGCCTCTGTTTGGCTCGAATCAGAGTCCAATACCAGGTGCAACTTTTCTACCGTATTGACATCCATATCGGCACTGGCGAGCTCGGTACGATCAACTTCAAAACCATCACCAAACAGTTTTGTTATCACCTCGTGTTGATGGGGTTTCTTTCCTTCAGGCCAAGCATCGTCAGAAAGGTCTTGATACATCTGGAATTTACCAAATGAAAAGAAACCCATGGCAATTTTATTTGGTTCCAGGGTCCACCTTGGTTCCGTTTTAATGGCATGAGTGACCTGCTCAAAATAGCCCTCTAAAGTAAATTCATCATCTACTTCAAAGATCGGTAATATAATACCGAACTCTGATTTTAGCTTGGCGGCTAACGTTAAGTTTGGACCAAGTTCAGCATCGGTAAAGTTAATTTTAAATGATTCACCCGCGCCATTACGTGTCATTTCAACAGGAATAAGTACTAACGGAGCATAGCGCTGCTTCTCTGATACATCACTTTCATACCATTTGATAAAACCCGTTGCTAAGTACAGCAGATCAACACCTTGTTCTTGAATGAAAGTAAGCGCATCAGCATTCAAACGAATTAATTGTTGCTCTAACTGCCTGCTGGTCAACTGCGTTTGTAACGAGGCATCAAGGTGACGATCATCACCTTTGCTTTCTTCTAGGTGTGTTTGCAGAGCTTTTAGGGTTAAGCTCGTACTGTCATCAGCATCTTCGTCATCCAAGTCAGAAGGTATTGGCAAAAAGTTCATTGCCCTCTTGCTCTCAACTAATAAATCGAATACTTGCGTTGATTTTTCATCGACAATATCTAAGGTTTTCGCTGATTTATTAAAACTGAGTAAGGTATTCCCCCGCAGCCCCATATCAAGCAATTCTTTACTGCTTTGTTGAAACTGTACTTGGATGTCTTTTTGCATTAATGGTGCTCTTTAATATGTAGTAGCTGGTTAAATGGCCGCGTATTCTAAACGAACAACACCATTCAAATATTGATGTAATCGGTATTGATAAGGAATTCATTCATCTTCTGTTAAACGATAGCCACAGCCCAAGCAATTCGCCATTAAGTTCGGTGGCATGCAGATAATCAGCCCACATTTGGGGCATAGGTCACCTTGGTTTAAACTGATAATTGCTTTAATGCTCATGTGTATCCCCTCTAGTTAACTATACTCATCACTATTTTACCCTTTACTCATTCATTGCCTATTTCGTTTATAAAAATAATTTTAGAAAAGATATATTTAACAGAAGTAATTAAAACACATTTAAAACCCGCATTATGTTCATAAGCTTACTAAAATAAGAATGACTCATTATAGTGGCAATATGTTGGCCACAAACAATATGTTGCCCATATAAAAAGGAGCGTTCACTTTATGTTTTTACCTGAATCCAACAATGCAAAAATGACAGTTCTTCTCGCTGGTATTGGTGGTTGTGGGTGTAATACCTCAAGCCTACTTGGCGCAGAAATTCAATCTGATGATTTAACCATTATCAACATCAATACCGATGCAGCAGCACTAGAGCACTGCAGTTCTGGCGACAATATCCTCATTGGTAAAAACCTGACTAATGGTTTTGGCGCTGGATCTGCACCAGAAGTAGGTCTTGCCGCAGCCGAAGAGAATGAAAAGCAGTTACGAGAATTATTAATTGGTAACGACATTTTGATTCTAACCACAGGTTTAGGCGGTGGCACTGGCACAGGCGCCACCCCGCATATTGCCAAGATCGCGCGTGACCTAGCGATCCCTTGCATCGTAGTGGCTACGCTACCATTTCAATCCGAAGGCAAAATGCGGATGAATTACGCCACCCAAGGATTAGAGTTGCTACGTGAACGTGCCCATGCACTGATTACATTACCCAATGATAATCTTGTTGAAGTACTTGGCGAAACGGTGGGTATTTTTGATGCATTTAAGTTCTCCAATACAGCACTGAAAAATACCATTAGCGCGTTAATTGATATGTTAACCACCACAGGTTTCATCAACGTAGATTTGAATGATTTTGGTAAAATAATGAATCAACAAGGCGATGCTATTTTAGGCATAGGCCGAAGTGATAGCTCAGAAGGTATTGAAGACGCCGTTGAGCAAGCGCTGAAAAATCCTTTATATAAGAATGTCGATATCAGCAAAGCACAAGGTGCGATTGTTCAGGTCAATTGTAAAGAAGAAATCACCTTAGCTGAATACAATAAAATCACAGGTTTAGTGCATAATATGCTAGATGAGCAGGCATTAATGATTTGTGGTATTTCTAAAAATGAGCGGCTTGATTGTTATGTCGAAGTACTGGTTATTGGTACCGGACTCGCGGTTTCTGAGCATCCCCCCGCTAAACAATTAACCTCTGACGATATCATTAAAGAATCAGATAATATTGCAGAAATTAAACCGCAAACAAAACATGAATACCTCAACATCCCGGCGTTTATTCGTAATAAAGGGGCGTAGTTTAAAGCCAGAAAGCCCGCTATTGAAGCAGGCTTTCATCATCTAAATCAAATCGTCTTTTACTAAAAAGGCCCTAATTCAATATACTGCGCAATCACTACCGCAATCAACATACACACAGTCCAGAACAAGAATAGCGGTAAGAAGAACTGCACCCACTTAGTGTAAGGAACTTTTGCTAATGCTAATACAGCCAGTAAACCACCATTGGTTGGATAGATATAATTT
>Ga0105355_10002931_pt1 | contig 15168 bp, 6 predicted proteins | sample GOMGulsemesocosm_2_FD_83508 | JGI IMG/M metagenome (GOLD analysis project Ga0105355, IMG submission 83508) | Methane-oxidizing microbial communities from mesocosms in the Gulf of Mexico - GOM9C Gulf of Mexico | ecosystem: Environmental > Aquatic > Marine > Cold seeps | place: Gulf of Mexico... | reverse complement strand
GCTCAGCAACGATTAATTAAAGAAGAATTACTTGCCCACAACTTAAGCATGCTTAAACTTAGGCAAAATAGTGATGTGCATGATGCGGTATCACTATTGGGTGATGATAAGGTTAATCAAAAATTCTTAAATGCATTACCTTTTTCCCCCACTAATGCGCAAGCACGCGTTGTCGATGAAATAAAAACTGACCTAGCTAAAGCTCAGCCCATGATGCGTTTAGTTCAGGGCGATGTGGGCTCAGGAAAAACCTTAGTTGCAGCGCTAGCCGCCTTAACTGCCATTAGTCAGGGTTACCAAGTTGCATTGATGGCACCCACAGAAATATTGGCCGAACAACACGCGATTAACTTTGCTAACTGGTTTTCGCCACTCGATATTAATGTTGGTTGGTTAGCAGGTAAAACTAAAACAAAAGCTAAAAGACTCGCCCTTGAGCAGATTGCCAGTGGTGAGATGCAAATGGTGATCGGCACACATGCCCTCTTTCAAGCCGATGTGATCTTTAAAAATCTAGTACTAGTAGTTATTGATGAACAACACAAGTTTGGAGTGCATCAACGACTGACATTACGTGAAAAAGGTATTTTCGAGAATAAATACCCTCATCAATTGATCATGACGGCAACACCTATCCCACGTACATTGGCTATGACTGCTTATGCAGATTTAGATACCTCCGTTATTGACGAACTTCCTCCTGGTCGCACCCCAATAAATACGGTGGCTTTACCCGACTTACGCCGCTCTGATGTTATTGAGCGGATACGCCAAGGTTGTGTAAACGATGGCCGACAAGCCTACTGGGTCTGCACCTTAATCGAAGAATCTGAAGTATTACAATGTCAAGCGGCTGAAGACACTGCGCTGTTATTGCAGGAGCAATTACCCGAATTAAAAGTTGGTTTAGTGCATGGCAGAATGAAGGCCATTGAAAAACAGAAAGTTATGGATTCCTTCAAAGCTGGTGATTTGCACCTGCTCATTGCTACGACGGTAATTGAAGTAGGTGTTGATGTTCCTAATTCCAGCTTAATGGTTATAGAAAATCCAGAGCGTTTAGGGCTAGCGCAACTGCATCAATTACGTGGCCGTGTTGGCCGTGGCTCTGTCGCCTCTTTTTGCGTGTTGTTGTATAAAGCGCCTTTATCAAAAACAGCCACTAAACGTTTAGCTGTATTACGTGAGAGTAATGATGGTTTTGTGATTGCAGAAAAGGATCTTGAAATCCGTGGCGCGGGTGAATTGCTTGGTACCCGACAAACAGGACTAGCACTACTGAAAATTGCAGATCTAGTGCGTGATGGTTACCTAATACCTGAAATAAAACAGCAGGCATACTTATTATCACGCCAGCAACCTGAGTGTGCCCAAGCACTGATACAGCGTTGGTTAGGCAATAAAGAGCGCTACTCTAACGCCTAAGACTCACTCTAAAGCAAATATCTAACAAAATGCACAAGGTAAATAATTCACCACGTTCAGTGCCAGTCAAACTTAGCTATAAAAAAACCACTCAACGTATAAACATTGAATGGTTTTTTCTTATCGCTCCACTAACCTAACTCAGATTAATAAGATAATTAATGCGCTTCATCCCAATTATCACCACTACCTGCCTCAGCAATTAACGGCACACTGAGCTCTACTGCATCATTCATTAACGTGACTAACTTCTGCGTGGTTTCTTCAACGATATCTTGATGTATTTCAAAGATAAGTTCATCGTGAACCTGCATGGTCATTTTAATACGCTCATCATTTTGCTCGAGTAACCACTGATCTACCGCTAACATGGCCTTTTTAATAATATCAGCCGCAGTACCTTGCATTGGCGCATTGATTGCTGCACGCTCAGCTGCTTTTTTACGCATACCGTTTTTAGCATTAATATCAGGCAGATATAATCGACGACCAAACAAGGTTTCGACATAGCCCTGCTCACTTGCTTGTTGGCGCGTGTCTTCCATGTACGTTAATACCCCAGGGTAACGCTGAAAATACTTATCCTGATACTCTTGCGCTTGTTGGCGACCAATATTGAGTTGCTTCGCTAAACCAAATGCTGACATACCATAAATCAAACCAAAGTTAATAGCCTTGGCACTTCGACGCTGATCGGTAGTCACTTCATCAAGTTCAACAGCAAAAATTTCTGCTGCTGTTGCTCTATGGATATCTTTGCCTTCGCTAAAGGCGGTGACTAAACCTATATCATTCGATAGGTGCGCCATTATGCGTAATTCAATTTGTGAATAATCTATTGCGACTATTTTGTGATCTTTGGGTGCAATAAACGCCTGACGAATTTTTCTTCCTTGCTCACTGCGAATTGGTATGTTCTGTAAGTTTGGATCGGTTGAAGATAAACGTCCCGTTGCCGTAACTGCTTGGTGATACGATGTATGTAGACGATTTGTTTTATCACTAACTAATAAAGGTAACTTGTCAGTATACGTAGACTTCAGTTTGCTTAGGCCTCTATTTTCTAAGATAATCTTAGGTAATGGGTAATCAAGTGCAAGTTCTTGTAATACTTCTTCTGCCGTTGACGGAGCACCTTTTGGTGTCTTTTTGATGACCGGGATTTTTAACTCTTCAAAAAGAATTTGCTGTAATTGTTTTGGTGAAGACAGGTTAAAACTTTTACCCGCTAAATTATGTGCTTCAATTTCTAGCTCAGCTAAACGCTGCCCTATGCTTAGACTTTGATCCGCTAAAATATCACTGTCAATTAAGACACCCGTTTGCTCCATACGTGCCAGTACAGGCAACAACGGCATTTCAATGTCATTGAAAACACTTAACATTGACGCTGTTTTCTCTAGTGCAGGGAAAATAGCATGATGCAATCGCAAAGTAATATCTGCATCTTCAGCGGCATAATGTCCAGCTTTCTCAATGTCAATCTGATTGAAAGTAAGCTGCTTAGCACCTTTACCGGCAATATCTTCAAAGTGAACAGTTTTATAATCAAGGTATTTCAGTGCCAATGCATCCATATTATGACGGGTAGCAACACTATTGTAGCAATAGGACTCAATCATGGTGTCAAATTCAATGCCTTGTAAGGCAATATCATAATGGCTTAGTACATTGGCATCATACTTAAGGTTTTGACCAATTTTTTTAATCGAGGTACTTTCGAGCAACGGTTTTAATTGTGCTAAAACCCAATCTTTATCAAGTTGTTCAGGGGCGTCTTCGTAATCATGTGTTAAAGGCACATAGGCTGCCTTTCCTACTTCAATAGCAAACGATAAGCCTACTAATTCAGCTTTCATATAATGGACACTAGTGGTTTCAGTATCAAAAGCAAAGGCATCACTTTCTTGCAACTTGTTAAGCCATTGTTCAAAAAGTGTTTTATCTAAAATAATATCATATTGATTTTCTTCAACGGCGACAGCTTCAATGACTGCTGCTTGTTCATCTGCTGAGTTTTTAGCTACCGTGGCTTTTGCATCTGTGGTACTTGCTTCGTCACCGCCTTTATTTAAGTCCGCTAATAAACGTTTTAGTTCAAATTTTTGATAAAGTTCAGATAATGCTGCAATATCTGGTGCTTTCGAGCCTAATTCTGCGGCAGTTTGCTCTAATTCAACATCACATTTAATAGTAGCTAATTGATAAGACAAGGGTAACTGCTCTAAAGCATCTCGTAGGTTCTCACCAATTTTACCTTTCACTTTATCTGCGTTGGCTATGACCTCATCCAAGGTACCGTGTTCCGTTAACCATTTAACGGCAGTTTTAGGTCCACACTTTACCACACCAGGAATGTTGTCCACTTTGTCCCCCATCAAAGCAAGATAATCAATTATTTGATCAGGTCGAACGCCAAATTTTTCACTGACGCCTGCAACATCCATTTCTACGTCAGTCATAGTATTAATCAAACGAACATGCTCAGTGACTAATTGCGCCATATCTTTATCGCCTGTCGAAATAACCGTTTCGATACCTAATTCATCTGCTTGTTTTGCCAAGGTACCAATAACATCATCAGCCTCAACACCAGGAGTTACTATGAGCGGTAATCCCATTGCACTAATAATTTCATGCAAAGGTGCAATTTGGCTACGTAAATCTTCAGGCATAGGTGGACGATTTGCTTTGTATTCTGGGTACATGTCATTTCGAAAAGTTTTACCCTTCGCATTGAAAATAGCGATTATATTGCCATTAGGGTAGTCTTTTTTCAGACTTCTCAACATGTTCAATACACCAGTAATAGCTCCGGTTGGTTGACCGTCTGCCGTTGAAAGTGCTTGCAAATAAGGTACATGATAGGCTCGAAATAAATACGATGAACCATCGACCAAAATTAAGGGTGATTTTGTATTATTAGAGTCTTGAGAGGTTGCAGAAGTTGTCATATGAAATACGCGAAGCGACTAAATTAAGCTAAAGGTGGCTAAGCATGCCACAAAGCGCAAGTAGGCTCCACTTTATCAGTGCGCTTTATTGGTACTGCTTGTGGATAACCTTGTGATCAAGTACGAAAAACAGCCAGAGAATTGCCGGTAGCAAACCTGACTTTATAGATATAACAGTTTGGTTTTATTATAAAAAAGCATTGCTTTTGTGTATTTTAATACGCAGTATTTTTATTTTGCTTATATGTGGATAATTTTATTATCAAGCTATTTTCCAGTTGTACAAAAAATCAACTAGAGAAAATAACGAGGTAAGAGATTATCAGAATTTGGCATGATTACCAGCGCATTATTAAACTTTTTTTACCGATTTTTAACACTTTTAAATAACAAAAAAACATAAGCGAGTAAGGGCAATAGCTAGCAAGAGATCCACCAGTTGAGTAATTTTTTCAGTGGGGAAAATAAATCTTTTTTCGATGAAAAAATTGTTCCTTCACTATTATAAATAAGAAAATAAGGACCAATATTCTTTATTGAGGTTTTATTAAGGAAACTCGCTCATCATGCCTTGTGAAACTCATAAGTCGGGTAACAAATAATTAAAATTAAGAACAAGAAGTGTTCTTATTTAGATAAGGCCATAATTTTGCTATATTTACCTGTGCGATGTCGAAAGGACTTGTTAGTCGCAAGCTCTCATACTAAGTGAACTGATTCATTATTATTACGCTAATTTAAGTTAACAATTAATTATTTGTGTTAATTCGAATCTTTGACAGTAAGCTGGGACAAAACTATTTTTGGCCTTACCAAATTCTATTTAATTAACGAGCACTATTATGAAAAAATTTATGCAATTATCACTACTTACTTTGGCTTTAAGCCCTACATTATTAACCGCTAATCTAGTCAATGCTAATAGTATGCCGCAATCAGAATCTCCAGCGAATGCCTCGGTATACATTATTTCACCTACAGATGGTGCAACAGTAAAAGAGACGTTTACGGTAACCTTTGGTTTAAAAGAAATGGGTGTCTCTCCGGCGGGTATCGAGAAAAAACATACCGGTCATCATCATTTGTTAATCGACAAAGACACTCTTCCTGCTTTTGATATGCCGATGGGTGGTGATGTTCAACATTTTGGTGGTGGGCAAACACAAACAACGTTAACGTTACCTAAAGGGCAACATACTTTGCAGCTTATATTAGGCGATCATCATCATATTCCTCATAAACCTGCCGTTGTTTCAAAAAAAATAACAATTACTGTCGAGTAGAGTACCAGTACTATTCGGTTGCAAATCAATCGAACTAAAAAGTCGCTTTTATCAAGGTTTGGTAAATATAGACTGTGCGTATTATTTATTAATGTTTGCTCCCTTAAAAAGGAGTAAACAACTAATGCGTCTTTTAAAATTGCTGATGGGCAATTCATATCAAACAGCCAGCATAATAAATAAGTTGTTTGATATGAAAAACAGAATATATAATGAAGGACGTGACTAAGTAATAATAAAGGATTATCAATGAATTACGTGCTGTTAACTTTAGCTTTGTTGCTCAGTCTACTTATTTCTTCATGCGCAAGTATAACTAAATCACAACAAAGTGAAGATATTAATCAAGCAATAGAAATTCCAATAAATTACAATCTCTTCCCTAATATAGAAAACAAACAGTTAAACACAGAAGATATTTTTTTTCTAACGCAGGAACAGCAAAAAGAATTTCTCTTTACTGTTGATCAACATATAGCAAATGGGTTGGCCCCCCATACCGCATTAAGCGAAGTGTTAACAGAAAGATTAGCTAACTTCACCTATTATGGTGAAACCTACGATGCAGCAACTGCTATCAGGCTAAACAAAGGAAACTGCATGAGCTTAGCCATTTTAACAACTGCTTATGCAAAATTAATAGGCCTTGATTTTTCGTATAGAAAAGTAAGTACCCTACCCGTATTTACTAAAAAAGATGATGTTATTTTATCGTCTTCACATGTACAAACAATAATCTACGATCCTAATTTTATTGCCGATAAAAATATATTTTATCTCTCAAGCCCTGCAGTGGTTATTGATTATTTCCCAAGTAAAAGTCATCGTTCAGGTAGAAAATTTTCCTTAGAAACCTTCCTTGCTCTGTATTACAAGAATATTGCCGCCGATGCTTTAGCGGATAAAGATTTAAATAAATCATTCTTATATGCAAATAAGGCTTACCAATTAGATGCTAACAATATTGAAACAATCAACCTGCTAGCTGTTATTCACCGAAGATCCGGTGATTTACAAACAGCAGAGGCTATATATAAAGCAGGTCTAAACAAAGGACAGACGAATATAGCGCTACTAAGTAATTATATTATGTTGCTTAAGTCTCAACATCGTATGAACGAAGTTAATATCCTACAAGACAAACTAAACCAACTGGATGACCCAGACCCATATCAATGGTTGGGTGAGGCTTATACTGCAAAAAATATTGGCAATATTAAACAAGCAGAGATTTACTTTAAGAAAGCTTTGGTAAAAGCTCCATACCTCAACCAAGCATATATGGGGCTATATAAAATTTATCTAAAACAAAACAAATTAAAAAAGGCCCAAACAATGCTCGTTAAAGCATTAGAGTGGACCTATGAGCTTGATGAAAGGAAACTATACAAATACAAGCTTTATAATATTGAACATAACGTAGCAGCCAATCATTAAGGGTGCTTTTTAACTTAGCTCTAAAGTGTTACAAACTCTTCAGCTGAAGTGGGATGAATAGCAATGGTGTTATCAAAATCAGCTTTTGTTGCGCCCATTTTCATTGCCACAGCAAATCCTTGCAATAACTCATCACTCCCAAAGCCAATACTATGTAAACCAACTACCTTTTCTTCGCTGCCAGCACAAATTAATTTCATTCGTGTAGGGTCTCGATGATCTTCTGTGATAGCCTGATAAAGTGCCGTGAACTGTGATTTATAAACAGTAATATTGTCCTCACCATATTGTGCAATCGCTTCATCTTCAGTCAAACCAACAGTACCGATAACAGGGTGACTAAACACTACGGTGGCAATGCCAGAATAATCTAAATGTTCTTCAGGTTTATTATTAAACAAGCGTTCACATAAACGACGGCCCGCGGCAACCGCTACTGGCGTTAATTGTGCGCGGCCAGTGTTATCACCCACTGCATATATGCCATCAACGTTGGTATTTTGATACTTATCTGTTTCGATAAAGCCACGTTCATTGGTGACAACACCGGTGGCGGCTAAATTAATACTATCTGTGGCTGGTTCTCGGCCAATTGCCCATACCAAGGTCTCAACCGGTCCAATACTTTTTCCATTAGTCAGATGAACGATTAACGTGCCATCCGCTAATTTTTCAATACGTTCTGGCGTACTATGATTATGTAACGTTGGACCATGCTTCGCCATTTGCTCTACTAAGGTATCGCTTAGTATGTTATCAAAACCACGCAATGGTTTTTCTTTACGCACCAATAAGTGAGATTTTGTGCCTAAAGCATGAAAAACACCGGCTAATTCAACCGCAATATAACCAGCGCCAACGACTGCAACGCTTTTTGGTTGCTCTGTTAAAGCAAAGAAACCATCAGAGTCGATACCGTACTCAGCACCTTCAATCTTAGGGAGTGAAGGACGGCCACCTGTAGCAATGGTAATATGATCAGCGGTAATGAACTCACCGTTTACTTCAACGGTATTTTTATCAACAAATTTAGCAAAACCATCAATAACAGTAACATCATTAGCATCAAAACCACGCTGATAAGCCGCATGAATTCGTTCAATATAGGCTTCTCGATTAGCGACTAATTTCGCCCAATCAAACTGTGCTGTGCCTTGAGATAAATGCTGAGCAAAACCGTAATCACTGGCATATTTCAATGCGTCAGATATCTGCCCGGCATACCACATTGCTTTTTTAGGTACACAACCAACATTGACGCAAGTACCACCGATGTACTTGGCTTCAATAACCGCTGCTTTTTTACCTAATTTTGCTGCACGGTTAGCTGATGCTATACCGCCACTACCACCGCCAATGGCAAGATAATCAAAATGTTGTGTCATGGTTTCACTCATTAGTTAATGTATTGTTTATACCCATGATACCTCAAAATGCAGGATTCAGCTGGAATTAGAAACACTTTTAGGCAAGACATTGATTGATGAGAAGGGTTGTTCCCTTGTCAAAATCAATAACGCAGCATAAAGCGTTTCTAAACCAGCCCTGCGGGGATCCCTGAGGAACTCATGTTCATCGTTGCACCTGTTTTTAAGGGAACAACCCTTAACAAAAGAATACTTCTTGATCATGAGTCACTCAGGCATCCTGAAACTCGCATTTTGAAGTATCATGGGTATAAATAGAATGTGGGCGCAAATGACACTTTATTCAAGTATTAAAACAATAATATTAATAACTTTTTTAGTAATTGACTGCCTGCTTTTATAGCTTTAACAGTTAGCAGAAATAAGTTCGGTTTTATCTATCAATAGATTTTCCATAATTTTCTTAGCAGATCTTGGCTTACTATATAAATATCCTTGTATATAGTGACACTGCTTGGCTACTAGATAATTCAATTGTTCAACCGTTTCGACACCTTCGGCAATACAGTGCATATTAAGTCTTTTAGCTAAGACTAACGTTGTATCAACAATTGCCTCATCGGCTTCATTTATGCCAATCCCAGAAACAAAACTTCGATCAATTTTGATGATATCTAAAGGTAATTTTTTTAAGTAAGATAATGATGAAAACCCCGTACCAAAATCATCAAGCGCTAAAGTAAGACCTAACGAAGATAACTTACGCATGGTAGTAATGGCATTTTCAGGTTGTGAAATAAGCGAACTTTCTGTGATTTCAACGCGCAAAATGGCAGCAGGTAATTGATATCTCGCCAATAAATCACTAATGAAAGAGACTATATCTGCTTCAACAAAGTGTTGTACTGATAAGTTTATTGACACATAAAACTCAGGTCGTATGGTGTGCCACTCTTTTAAATCTTTACATACTCGCTCAAGTGCCATTTCTGTCATTGAGATAATTAAATTTAGTTCTTCAGATAAAGAGATGAAATGATTAGGGGCCACTAATTCAGTAGGTGTTTGCCAACGCATTAACATCTCAACGCCTACAGCTTTACCGCTACAAGCATCAATAATGGGCTGATAGTGGTTAATAAACTCATCATTTTTTACGGCTAATTTCAATGCTGACTCTTTACTCAAACGCTCCATAGCTTCGACGTTCATTTGTGCGGTATAAAATTTAAAATTAGCCTTTCCGGCTTGTTTCGCATGATACATAGCAACATCAGCATGACGTAATAATTCGTCTGAGTTAATGCCATCATTAGGGTATAATGCAATGCCCACACTTGCGCCAACACTGACTAAATTGCCATCTAAATCGATCGACTGACCAATAGTATCAATAACTTTCTCTGCAATGCGTCCTAGCTGATTTTCATTAGCAAAGCTTTCTAGTAACACGACAAATTCATCACCTCCGATACGTGCGACCGTATCATCAATGCGTAATGCTTTCTGCAAACGTTTAGTGATTTCTCGTAAAAGTAAATCACCAAAATCATGCCCTAAGGAGTCATTAACTTGTTTAAATCGGTCGAGATCTATAAAAAAAACAGCGATGGAGGTGTCTCGTCGATTAGAAAAATCGATTGCATGTTTAATACGTTCAAGCAGCAACGTGCGATTGGGTAATCCGGTTAGGTGGTCATAATTGGCTAATAATCGCAATTCACTCTCAGCACTTTTCTGCGCGCTAATATCCGTCAGAACAAACAAGTAATGAAGAGTATTTGTTACTGAACTAAGACCTACAGTAACATTGATAATGACGTGATATTCATCTTGATTAGCGGTAACTATCAACTCTTCTCCACGCCAATGTTCCCCCTCTTTTAACGACAGCATTAATTTACGATAAAAAATGCGACGTTTCTGACTGACACCTAATAACTTGTCACTAAAATCAAACTCTTCTTCCGGCCAATTAAAGACTGCACGCATTGACTGGTTAGCCGTAATTCTGGATATTTTTTCATCGATAATAAAAACCCAATCCTGAGTTTGTTGAAAAGCATCTCCGTAATACTGCGCACGCTCTTCATTAGCGCGAGATTCGGTAATGTTGGTATAAGATCCTGTCACTCTGACAGGATGATTATTCGCATCTACAGCGACAATTTTCCCTAAATCTTTATACCAAAACCATTGTCCATCTGATGTTTTCAAACGATAGGTACAGGAAAAATTATCTTGTAGGCTGGCACTATTAATGAATAACTGCCAACAATGAATAAAGTTATCATGGTCTTCAGGATGAATAAGCGCTATATGCTCTTCTAAACTATAAAACAGTGCCTTTTCTCGGTAACCTAAATCTAAAGCAATACGCTTACCAAACATTAAGTCTTCATCGGCTTGCCAGTCCCATACTTCACTATTACTCCCGGTTAGGGCTAGTTGTAAACGATTTTCGCGATATTTTACTTGCTCATGAATATCAAGTAACTCTTGTTGCTGAGTTTTACGATAACGATACCAAATCACCGTCATTAATATTATGGCTATAGAGTAAAGTAATATCGCCAAAGGTGAGCCCCAAGGAGCAAAGCCTACATTAAATTTAATATGGACCGGCGAAGAATACTCTCCGGTATAAGGTGATTTAGCTTGAATAGATAAAGTATGTTTACCTGAAGTGAGGCTAGGAAAAGTAACATGGGCCTCTCTACTTGCTGGGAAGTCAATATTGTCTTGACCCGTTAATTGGTATTTATAAGTGATATTTTTTTCATTACCATAAGAAAAAGTAGAGAAATCAATGCGAATTCCTACATCATCATGGTTAAGGTTAATAACAGCATTATTTTCAATAACTAAAGGTAAAGTTAAATCTCGAGACAACAGTTCTACAGCGGTAACCTTAACTTGAACATTTGCATCATCATGTATTCTTTTTAATAGTAAAGGGTCAAAAATACTAATACCTTCCATAGAACCATAAACAAATGAACCATTTGCTAATGATGCATGGGCTCTAGCATTAAATTCAGTCGCGCCAAGGCCATTTTTACGAGTAAAATGGCTAATATGTTGGTTATCTGAATCCAACATAAAAATACCATTATGGCTAGAGAACCAAATATCTCCGGACTCATCAGCCATAACACCATAAACATTATTTTCAATAATTGAATTAGCTTTATGGTAAAAATATTTCTCTTTAAAATCAGATAATGTTAACCCAATCAGGCCTTTACCACTGTAGCTCAACCAGAGCACTTGATTTTTATCAATTGCCCAATTATCAATATAAACATTCTCACCCGCGAGTATCCCTTTCAGTTGATAAAGCTGGATAAACTCTCGAGTGCTGCTATTAAATCCCCATAAAGCATCATTGCTAGTGAGTAACAACCAATCACTACTCGGTAATGAGCCCAAGAAATACAATAAACGTTCAGGGGGAAACAGTGTCGTAATTTCACTTAACGTATCAATTTGATACGTAATTAAATTAATTTTAAAAAGACCTTTTTCGTTAGTTAACCATAAGAAATCACCTTCTTTTAAGATGTCGAATTGCTCCAATGCAAGTAGTTGATTAATTCCATCATTAAAGGGCAAAGGTAATGTTTTTCCTTGCTTTTTATCAAAGAGCTGTACGCCTTGAGCCGTCGAAACCAGTAACTGTTCTGGTGATAAAGTTAGCAATTTATAAATATGACTTGTCGTATAGATGCTTTTGGAATCATTGTTCACTAAAAACGAGTTCACTCGTTGCTCAGTTAGATCAATTAAATTCAAACCATTTGAGGTCGCAACCCAAAGTAAATCCTGATTGAGACTGTCAGGTAAAGTATGCCACACTTCGTTATAACTCAAACTGGCAGGGTTATTTCTTTCATAGCCATAATTTTTAACTAATTCTTTTTGAGGGTCCCATTGATAAGCACCAACGGTGTTTGAGCCAAGCCAGAAAATACCGCGATTATCCTTAATCAAGCTTTTTATATTATCATCGGTAATATCATCAAAATAATCGCTAAAGCCAAACAGAAACTCGCTATGATTATTCAATATATTGATTGCATACAGCCCCTTATCAGAGGCGACATATAATATTTCTTCATCAAGTAAGGTCTGCCATGGAGCCATATTTTCAATAAGCTGTTGATAGTTTGGTAATTGCGACTCCCCCGCGATATATGCCTTAATCTGCGCAACATTTATAGCAAAAAAACCATCGAAAGAACCTAAGTATAAAGTTTGGTTCTTATCCGCATGTACGGTATATATTTTATTAAATTCTTCAATATTTGATTGCTTAGTAACATCCGCTGAGATTTGTGGCAGCTTTTTCCAACGCCTCTTCTCAATATCATAAGCAAACACGCCTATTTGAGAGCTTATATACATGACACCATCATACAATGACATTTTATATAGCGTTGAATCTCCTGCAAACTCGGCTTCAAAATCTATTATTTGCTGATATTCATCAGTAATTTGATTATAAACACCGAGTGTTTTAGAAGTTAACACCCATATTTTATTATCATAATCATTAATCAAGTCAGTAATATAATAATCAACACCTTGCGCAAGTTTTATAGGAACATGCTGGTATGCATCTGTTTTGGGGTCATAACAGTACAACTTTCGACCATCAACATTTAACCAAATCAAACCATTCTTATCTTCAAGTACATTGTATATCGCAACATTTTCAAAGCTATTTTTTGGGCCGGCCAATTGCCTAACTGTATTACCATCATAAAGATTGACACCATTTTCAGTGGCTAGCCAAATAAAACCAGTTTTGTCTTGTATGATTGAAATAACGCTACCTTGCGATAAACCATCCTCAACGGATAGAAGTTCAAGGGAAAGATTTTCTATTGCAGCATAACTTTTAGGTGCGACTATCCCGTCAATAAAAATAACACTCAAAAAAATGCTTAATGGTAATAGACAGGAAACAAGTAATCTCTTAAACATCATCACTCAACAACAGAATTTATTATAAGATTATAAAGGTCACATAAAGTATAGTTTACGATGGTGTTGTGCAAACAAAAATCAATAAAAACATAACTGCTAACAAGCGGTTTACTTAAGCTATACAATAAAATCACACCAATTAGCAATTGAGTAGAACAATAGCTAATGTTTTATAACTTCATATGATGAATATTTTTATAACTATTGTTTTAATAGACTTGAATAAAGCCTCTCTAGGTCTTACATCTCTTATAACATAAACTAATTTTTAAGCATTATGACCAATCCATTATTAGTACCTAGCGAACTACCTGCCTTTTCAAAAATTAAGCCTGAACATGCTAAACCTGCTGTTGAGCAATCAATTAGTGATTGCAAAAAAGTTATTGAGCAAGTAATCGCTAATAATGATGCCTTTACATGGGAGAATTTAGTACAACCCATAGATGAAGTGGATGATGTGTTATCTAAACTTTGGTCACCGGTTTCCCATATGAACTCAGTGATGAGTAGCGATGAATTACGTGATGCATATGAGTCTTGCCTTCCCCTTTTATCTGAATATGGCACCTTTGTTGGTCAACATGAAGGTTTATATCAAGCCTACCTCAGCGTTAAAAACAGTCAACAATTCAACCAGCTTGATGTAGCTCAACAAAAAGTGATCACCAATGCCCTTCGCGATTTTAAACTATCAGGTATTGCTTTAAATAATAACGATAAAAAGCGTTATGGTGAAATAGCTACTAGATTATCTGAGTTAAGCTCTAGATTTAGCAATAACGTACTCGATGCTACCCATGCTTTTAGTGTAACCATAAAAGATGTAAAAGAACTGACTGGCTTGCCTGAGAGTGCTTTAGCGGCAGCGAAAGAGCTCGCCACTGCAAAAGAGCAACAAGGTTTTACCTTTACTCTTGATATTCCAAGTTATCTACCAGTAATGATGTATTGCGATAATGCTGATTTGCGTCAACAACTCTACACCGCATTTGTTACCCGCGCATCCGACCAAGGGCCTGATGCGAACAAATTTGATAATAGTGCCATCATGGATGAGTTGCTAAGCTTGAGACATGAATTAGCCAATTTACTTGATTTTGACAACTATGCCCAACACTCATTAGCCACTAAAATGGCCAATAGCACGAGTGAAGTAATGGAATTTCTTGATAATTTAGCCATTAAATCACAACAGCAAGGTAAAAAAGACTTTAAAGAGTTAAGCGATTTTGCGGCAAGTGAATTCAACCAAGATAATTTACAGGCATGGGATTTGGCGTATTACAGTGAAAAGTTAAAACAAAGTCGTTACGCTATTTCAGATGAACAATTACGCCCATATTTCCCTAAAGATAGAGTAGTCTCTGGTTTATTTGAAGTCGTGCATAAGCTTTTCGGTTTATCTATTAAACAAAGAGAAGGCGTTGATGTTTGGCATGTCGACGTTAATTTCTATGATGTGTTTGATAAAGCAGGTGAAAAGCGGGGTAGCTTTTATCTAGATCTTTATGCTCGTGAGAAAAAACGTGGTGGAGCATGGATGGATGACTGTGTTGGCCGAAGCCAACTAGCTGATGGCTCTATTCAATATCCAGTTGCTTACTTAACCTGTAACTTTAACGGCCCTGTAGGTAATCAACCAGCGTTATTCACTCACGATGAAGTCGTCACTCTATTCCATGAATTTGGTCATGGCATTCATCACAT
>Ga0105355_10002930_pt1 | contig 15171 bp, 13 predicted proteins | sample GOMGulsemesocosm_2_FD_83508 | JGI IMG/M metagenome (GOLD analysis project Ga0105355, IMG submission 83508) | Methane-oxidizing microbial communities from mesocosms in the Gulf of Mexico - GOM9C Gulf of Mexico | ecosystem: Environmental > Aquatic > Marine > Cold seeps | place: Gulf of Mexico... | reverse complement strand
GGTGACTGCTGCGGTGCCTGTTTTGTGAATTCCTAATTTAACCGCGGCTGAGTATGACAAATCGATAATACGCCCTTCGTGAAAAGGTCCACGATCGTTCACACGTACTACAACGGATTCTTGAGTATCGGTGCGGGTGACTTTGACGTAGCTGGGCAGTGGTAGCGTTTTATGTGCGGCCGTCATTTGATAGACGTCGTAGATTTCTCCATTAGACGTTGCATGGCCGTGAAACTTCATGCCATACCAAGAGGCAAAACCTTGTTGCTTGAATCCGGCGGCATGGGTCATTACTTCGTACTCTTTACCCAATACGGTATAGCGCTTTGGATTGCCCATTGAACTTAAAGGTTCAAGTTTTACTTCGGCATCCTTTAGTGCTGCTGGGTCAAGTATCGGATTGGGAATGAAGTCTTGGGAATGTTTGTAACGTCCTGAAGTGCAGGCCGTTAGATTGACTACGCTGATCGCAAAAAGGCTGATCAGTGTGATCAGCCGTACAGATATGTTCATATTCATGAGGTAATTAGTATTCTATTTGATCGCTTGGCTTAGTTGATAAACGGCCATGGCGTACATGCGGCTATGGTTATAGCGTGTGATCACGTAGAAGTTGTGATTACCCAGCCAAAATTCAGCGCCCTTTTCACCCATTAATTTCACTAAGGTTGCACTTGCATCGTCGGCCACGTCTTCTGTTGGACTAACACCCAAGGCTTTTAATTCGCTCACGTTCCATTTTGGTCTCAGGCGATCATTAACCGCGTCTTGATATTGATCGCCACTTACGCGAACTCGCTGAGTCACGGCTTGATCTTTTTTCCAGCCGTGGCGCTTAAAGTAGTTAGCCACACTGCCGATTGCGTCGGCCTTATTGGTCCACAAGTCTTTTAAGCCATCGTTATCATAATCGACGGCATAGGCACGATAGCTACTAGGAATGAACTGTCCGTAACCCATTGCGCCCGCATATGACCCTTTCACTTCACTTGGGTTTACGTGTTGTTCTTGGCTCATCACGAAGAAGTGCTTAAGCTCACGCCAAAATAATGAACGCTTTGGGTAATCAAACGCTAAGGTCGATAATGAATCTAATACTCGGTAGCTACCTTGGCGCTTACCATAAAATGTTTCGACGCCAATGATCGCACTGATGATTTCTTTTGGAACGCCAAATTCTTTTTCGGCCTTTTCTAGCAATTCAGCATTATCAATAATGAACTGTTTACCTTGGTTGATGCGTTTTTCAGTTAAGAAAATTTTGCGATAGTCAGCCCACGTTTTTGTTTTTTCGGCAGGACGGGAGATGGCTTTTAAAACGGATTCTAAGCGCACAGATTGTTCTAACCAGGTTTTGGTTTGTTCGGGTTTGATGCCGTGCTCGGCTTCTAGCTCAGCTGCAAACTCATCAAAACGCTCATGCTCGGCATAGCTTGCACTGGCGCAGTAGCTCGCTAATAAAGAACAACTGGCTAACAATAATACTAAGCCACTTTTCTTTGTTTTTTGCTTAATGTTGTTTATCACTCTGTCTTCCCTAAATCTGGTAACAATTCTATAACGTGGAATTCTTTAAAAATTTACAATACTTTATATCTGAAATACTGCAGGCTAAATTAAACCGAAAGCACTGATTTCTCTATTCGATTTACCCTTCTTTTCACTCGCAGCATTCACACTATTTAACTTTATGAGTATGCATCGACATTATGATGCCAAAACCTGCCAATAAACTTACGACCGATGTACCGCCCCAGCTTACCAGAGGCAAGGGCACTCCGACCACAGGCAATAAGCCACTAACCATACCTATATTCACAAAAACATAGATAAAAAAAGTTACGATCAAGCTTCCTGATAATAAGCGGCCAAATAACGATGGGCAAACCGACGCGATATATAAACCCCGCATCACAATTAAAAAATACACGACTAATAATAACAGTACGCCAATAAGGCCCAATTCTTCGGCTAATACCGCAATAATAAAATCAGTATGGCTCTCTGGTAGAAACTCTAATTGCGATTGAGTTCCCTGCAACCAACCTTTTCCTTCAATGCCACCCGAACCAATCGCTGTTTTTGATTGAATAATATTCCAACCAGATCCTAATGGGTCACTTTCTGGGTTTAGAAAGGTAAGTACTCGCTGCTTTTGATAGGCGTGCATTACGAAAAACCACATTAATGGCGCACAAGCCGCAACGATGCTGACCATTGAGAAAATTAACCACCAAGGCATTCCGGCAAAAAATAACACGAGAATGCCCGAAGTCCCGATTAAAATAGACGTTCCCAAATCAGGCTGCTTTAAAATAAGCACTAGAGGAATTGCAATTAATACCATGGCTTTGGCTAAGGTAAATAATTTTGGTGGTGAGCCTTTGGTTGCCATGTACCAAGCAATTAATAACGGTAGCCCGAGTTTCATTAATTCTGAAGGCTGAAATCTTGGCAATCCAGGTATCGCTAACCAACGCTGCGCGCCTTTACCTGAAACCCCCAAAACTAATACACCTATTAACGCGAGTACGCCTAGAATATAGGCCCACGGAGCCAATAGTTGATAAACCCGAGGCGGTATTTGTGCAGCCACCAGCAATACAATAAAACCAATCAAATAATGAATGGCCTGCTTTTGTACCATCGCCAAACCTTGGCCACTTGCGCTATACAGTATTAATAAGCCGCTTCCACACAGCACTACCAATAATACAAATAAGGGTAAGTCGAGGTGAAAGCGTGCAAACAGTAACTTACTGCGCTTATAACTATCTTCATTTGTGCCGCTGTTCATTTGGCGACTAAAATCTGTTCCTGCCATTAGCCTTCTGCTCCCAACAAGTATTCTTGCATAACGGCTTTCGCAATCGGGCCTGCGGTGCGCCCTGCTGATTCTCCATTTTCAACAATCACAGCAATCGCAATAGTGGGATTTTCAACCGGCGCAAAAGCAACAAATAGGGCATGATCTCGATTACGCTCCGCCAATGCTTCAGAGTCGTATTCTTCATTTTGAGCAATACTCACAACCTGAGCCGTGCCCGTTTTTGCGGCCATGGTGAAGTTCAAATTTCGACGAAGACCTCGGGCGGTTCCTCTTGGCCCTGTGATAACGGCTTTCATCGCTTTGAACATTTTATCCCAATTTTCTGGATCTTTTAGAATGACATCCGCGAGCGCTTTGTCATCGTCAATTTGTGATTCTCCCGCTAAGGTATCCATTAAGCGCGGTGTATGCCATTTCCCTTTGGCCGCTAGCATTGCTGTGGCCGTTGCTAGCTGCATCGGGGTGGTTAGCATGAAGCCCTGACCAATGCCCAGATTTAAGGTATCGCCAGCATACCAAGAGCGGCGGCGTTTTTTCTTTTTCCATTCACGATCAGGTAATAAACCTGATAACGCATTAGGGATGTCGTAGGTCATATTCCGACCAAAGCCAAATTTAGCCAGAAAGGGAGAGATATTATCGACAGTCGTTTTATATGCGGCGTCATAAAAGTAGGTATCACATGATTCCATAATGGCATGATGCAGATTTACGGTACCATGGCCTTTGCGCTTCCAGTCGCGATAATAACGCTCATCATTTGCCAACTGATACCAGCCTTCGTCTTTAATTTTATCTTGCCAAGTCACTGCGTTGGCTTCTAAAAACGACAGTCCTAGAAACGGCTTTAAGGTCGACCCTGGTGGATACTGACCACGAATGGCTCTGTTAAAAAGTGGCAAGTCTGGGTTATTTCTCAAGCCCGAATATTCTTTATGCGAAATGCCCGTTACGAAGGCGTTAGGGTTATAACTGGGATTACTGTACTGAGCTAAAATACCACCCGTCGCAACATCTATCGCAACGACAGCACCTCGGTAGCCTTTCATCGCTACCGCGGAGGCTTGTTGCAGACGCTGATCAAGGTGTAATACTAAGTCTTTACCAGGCACAGGATCCACTTGTTCGATGACTTGTAAAATTCGACCACGGGCATTGGTCTCGACTTTTTGATAGCCTACTTGTCCGTGCAATTCATTTTCGTAACGGCGTTCAATTCCCAACTTACCAACATGCTTGGTCGCCCGGTATTGTTTTTTGTCTAAGCGCTGGGCTTCTTTTTCATTAATGCGCCCGACGTAGCCTAGTGCGTGTACGGAGGTCTCTGCTTCTGGGTAGTGACGCACTAGACGCGCTTCAACATCGATACCTGGCAAATAAAATCGATTCACCATTACCTTTGCAATTTCTTTTTCATCCAATTTATATTTAACAACGACGGGCTCATAAGGACGACGACTGTATTTTAAGCGCTTACGGAACTGTTCTTCGTCCCGTTCACTAATGTCTAATAATGTTCTGAGGTAGACGAGGGTTTCGTCAAGATCGTTAACTCGTTCTTTTACTAAGGTTAGGCTGTAACTCGGGATGTTTTCGGCAAGTAGAATGCCATTACGATCGAAGATAAGGCCACGTGTGGGGGCGATGGGCCTTAATTGAATACGATTATTTTCGGAAAGGTCTTTGTATTTTTCATGCTCTACAATTTGTAGAAAGGCGATGCGACTGCCCAGTACGGACAATAAGATGAAGATAAAAATCGTCATGAAGATGGCGCGACTGCGAAACAGCCTTTGTTCTGCCATTCTATCCCTGAACGAATTACCCCACATTAATGCTTCTCGCTTTCTTATTATTGGCTAACTATGACATAGAGCTTAGGTTGATCTTATTTATGATACGGATGATTTTGCAAAATCGTCCATGCACGATAAACCTGCTCTGCCATTACAATACGGACGAGGGGGTGTGGCAAGGTTAAATTTGATAAAGACCAACGCTGATTCGCGCGTGCCATTACTTCATCACTCATACCATCGGGACCACCGATTAATAAACAGATGTCTTTGCCATCCATTCGCCAGCCGGCTAATTGCTCACTGAGCTGTTCGGTGCTCCAAGGTTTGCCTTTGACGTCTAAAGCAACAACCCACTCTTGTGGTTTGATTGCTTTCAGCAGCATTTCACCTTCTTGCTTTTTAACCTTGGCCACTGAGGTACTTTTGCCTCGATGACCACTGGCTAATTCCACCAGCTCTAAGTTGCAATCTGAAGGCAGCCGCTTGGCGTATTCTTTATAGCCTTGCTCTACCCACGATGGCATCTTTTGACCGACGGCTAATAAACGCAATTTCATACTAATCTTTGTCTCTAAGAGCTTTAAAAATTATTGCCTATGAATTATTTTGCGCCTAATTCTGCACTTAGATCGGTAGGCTTCTCTTCACTAGCTTCGCCCCACAGACGCTCTAGGTCGTAGAAGTTACGTGCTTGTTCAGTCATTACGTGAACGATTACATCGCCTAAATCCAATAGCATCCAGTCAGATGAATCACGACCTTCAGCACCAAGTGGCTTTAAGCCCTTTGCTTTGGCTTCAGTCGATGCGTTATCACATACGGCTTGGGCATGCTTTTTAGAGGTGCCAGTCGCTAAGATCATGTAATCAGTTACCGAAGAACGGTCTTTTACATCAATTACTGTGATGTCTTTAGCCTTAAGGTCTTCTAGGGCGTTGATAACTAATTTTTTAATTTCTTCAGTTTGCATTGAGTCTTCGCTATGGCTTTCAGTCAAGTTGATAAAGTTGGTGATCTGCTATGTAATTTAATACGACGTCGGGGGTTAATAATTGAGCCCCTTGGCCTTGCGTTAATAAGCTGCGCAAATAGGTTGCAGATACATCTAATAAGCGCCAATTGAGGCGTATTAGTTTTCCATGGGGGCATTCTAACAAATTATCCAGCTCTGTGGCGTGTTCTTTCAACCATTGGGCTTGTAATGTATCGACCGAGAACTGATTTTCATGACCTCGGTTGATGATTACTAGGTTTGCGAGCTGTAAAAACTCGCTAATTCGATGCCAGCTGTGGATAAATTCCCAAGCATCGTCTCCAATTACCCAGCTTAATACGGTATTTGGCGGTAATTGTTCTCGCAACAGCTCTAATGTCGCAACACTGTAGCTAGGCTGCTCACGCTTCAGTTCTATGTCGTCGGCGATGATTCCTGTGATGCCTTGCTGAGCTAAATTATCACAGGCAAGTTGCACCATGGCTAATCGATGTTCAGCACTGGCTTTTGGCTGATCTCGATGGGGCGGTACGCTATTTGGAATCAAGCGGACCTCATCAAATCCAGCCAAACGTAATTCGACGGCCATTCGCAGGTGCCCGATGTGAATCGGGTCAAAGGTACCGCCTAATAACGCTATGTGCTTCATTTATAAAATTACTGTTTCGCTATTTACGAATTTCGCCATCACCCAGTACTACGTACTTCTGAGACGTTAAGCCATCAAGACCAACCGGACCACGTGCGTGAATTTTATCAGTTGAGATACCAATTTCAGCACCCAAGCCATATTCAAAGCCGTCAGCAAAACGCGTCGAGGCATTGATCATTACCGAGCTTGAATCGACTTCCACTAAGAAGCGACGTGACTTGGTATAGTTTTCACTGATGATGCTGTCGGTATGATGTGAGCCGTGAGCATTGATGTGCTCTATCGCTTCATCGATATCGGCTACAATTTTGATCGCTAAAATAGGGGCGAGATATTCGGTATCCCAATCTTCTTCAGTTGCTGCAATCGCAACCGGTAAGATCGCCATTGTTTTTTCACAGCCGCGCAGCTCTACACCAATTGCGGTATAGGCCGATGCTAGGTCAGGTAGTATTTGCTCTGCGATATTCTGATGAACCAATAAGGTCTCCATCGTATTGCAAGTGCCGTAACGGTGAGTCTTGGAGTTAATGGCAACGTTCGTCGCTTTCACTGGATCGGCGTCGTCGTCTATATAGACGTGACAAATACCATCAAGGTGTTTAATGACTGCGACTTTCGCATCACGGCTAACACGCTCAATCAGGCCTTTGCCACCACGAGGGACGATCACATCAACATACTCAGGCATGGTGATTAACTCACCCACCGCTGCACGGTCTGTGGTTTCAACAACCTGAACGGCTGCTGATGGTAATCCTGCTTCTTCTAAGCCTTTAGCAATACAAATTGCTAACGCTTGGTTTGATTCAATCGCTTCTGAACCGCCGCGTAAAATCGTCGCATTGCCCGATTTTAAACATAAGCTGGCCGCTTCGATGGTCACGTTTGGACGTGATTCATAGATGATGCCGACGACGCCAAGAGGTACTCGCATTTTACCGACTTGAATACCACTTGGGCGGTAGTTCAAATCAGTAATGCCACCGACTGGGTCTGGTAAGCCTGCGACCTGATTTAGGCCTTCTAACATGGTATTGATACGGCCATCGGTTAATTCAAGGCGATCAAGTAAAGCGGCGTCTAGGCCGTTTTTTTCACCACGAGCCATATCTTTGGCATTGGCTTGTTTTAATGTTTCGCGGCTGGCTTCAATTTGCGCTGCGATATTCAACAATGCTTGGTTTTTAATCCCGGTGGTCGCACGAGCCATCGCTCGAGACGCTTGGCGCGCTTGCTGACCTAGGGTTTGCATATATTGTTGGATTTCCATCATCGATCTCTTTGCATGTGGACGGCTTTTAATAAATTGGCATTACGCTCAGTATACAGTGTAGGAAAGCTTTGTTCATCCACTCTATTGCAACTACACTTAGGGCAATTGAAATTACAAGTTGTCCCGTTGTTTATGGAAAAACCTGCCCTTCAGCAAGTTATTATTTTGCAAGTGAAAGTCGTTTATTGCTTATTAGCCGCTTTCGCCCTCAGCATCATTGCGCTTTTAGATTATTTAAAACAGGAGCGAGAGTTCGCTTTAGTGGCTGCTAGCTTCAGTGCCTTATTGGTTGCGTATGCTAGTTACCTTCTACTGAGAAGGAAAAAGCGTCCATCCCCCTATGTTGAATGGACGCTGACTATATTACTGGGGGTCTTCACTATTTTCGGTATGCAGCAGGAAAGCTATGTCGCGCAATGGGTTTATTTCTTCCCTATTTATGTGTTCTTTCTCTTTCCCTTTAATATAGCCAACTACATTACGTTGACGTATAGCGCCGTGATTTTCTTAGTCGTACTTAATAATTTTGATAGCTACATACGCTTGCAATTATTATTTACTTATACCGCATGCTACGCATTCTATTTGGTCTACGCCTTGGTGAATGAACGCAGTAATATGATGCTTTCTAACTTAATTAATACAGATCCGGTTACTCAAGTTTATAACGAGCATCAGTTTCATCACAACATGGGAAAAGAGATTACCCGAGCTGACCGTCAACGCACAGGGTTAGTATTAATAGCCATTCGCTTACCCGCTACTTGGCAACAATTAAAAGCGGAAGAATATGAGAATAGAATTGCCAATACAGGATATCGCTTGCAATCTAACACTCGTGAGTTTGATACTTGTTATCGTTTAAACAGTGATGACTTTGTCGTTATGTTACCTAACAGCAGTCGTGAAGATGGGGAGCTAATCTGTAAGGAATTACTTGAGCACATTAGTAAAATTCGCCATACAGCGCAAAATAAGTTTTTAATCAAAATGGCGACTTACCGCCCCGAAGATGACAGTTTTAGCCTGCTCAAGCGCGCGACCGACAAAATTCAGGAGTTGAACTGATGCCACAGCAACAATTAACACTTCGAATTCAGATAATTCTATATACCCTCGCATCATTGGCCATTTGTATTTTAATGGTCGATCACTATCGCCAAGGTCTATACTCATTAGTGCTATCAAATTCAATTGGAATCCCTGCATTTTTATTCAGCGCTATTTATTTGTATATCAATCGTGACCACACGCCATCGCTCTGGGTACACCATCTTTTAATTATCTTGCTGGCAACATTAGCGTTGTATCAACTGGTCGATTACCCTAAGTTAATGACGCATTATTTATATGCGCTACCCATTTTCAGTTTCTTTTGCCTGCCAATTTTGAATGCTTCGATTATTAATATTCTCGTGGCGGTAATCACGTCCATTATCCTGTGGAATCATTTGGACTGGCAGGATGGCTTACGCTCTAGCATTAATTATTGCTTATTTCTGGGCTCCGCATTTTGCTATGCTTATTTAACTCAAATTAAGCAAAGCTCTTTACGTCGATTAGCATTAACCGATCAGGTAAGTGGCGCGTACAATAAACGCCATTTCTACCATACTCTGGATCGAGAAATTAGCCGCAGTGAAAGCTCTAATGAGCCTATTAGTTTAATTGCGCTGACGGTAGACGATTATCATCAGATGCTGGATATCCACGGGCGCCGTTCAATCAATAGTTTTCTTTCTTTATTCACTGATCGCTCACGTCATGTTATTCGAGCAGGGGATGAGGTCTTTAGATTAGAAGAAGATTTTTTCGTTCTACTTTTACCGCACTGCCCTAACGATGGTGCGATCGTATTAATGGAACGCATTAAACGTAACTTGCAGCAGCAGTCTTGGGAGCCAATTCCTGAGCTCAACTTATCCACCAGCGCAGCGACCTGGTCAACAGGTGAAACATCGCAAGAATTGCAGACCCGTTTATTGCAAACCTTAACCAAGCAACAAAAAACAGCACTGCAGATAGGCGCCTTTTCAGAACAATAATTAGGACATGTGACTTATTTTGCTTTTATTTTTAAACGAAGCAAAGCTACCTCACATTTCTAGAAGTGTAGTGAGCTGCGGTGAAGTATGGGGTTTATCGTTGAAGTGCCGTCTACGGGAGGGATCCCGTAATCGAGCTTACATGGAAGTACTTGCAGCGTGCCGCACAAGGATGAACCTCATGCTGAGCGCAAGCAGATCACGGTCAAACAGAAAGCCTTGGACTCTGTGTCTGCCTTGCTGAGATTAAACGTCCGCAACAACCAAGCGCACCAAGCTTTGGCGTGAGCTGGTTGGCATGTCGAGCTTGTCGTAATAATCTTCTGGCGCGGTAACGGCAACCTTAGCAAAACCATCTTCCAAGAACCCCTGCTGCATGGTTTCGCTTGAACTGTAGTGCAGCGGATATTCGCCCTGAGTAAAGAACCCCACTACCTTTTGCGCAACTTTCACATACTTGAATGACGGGTGCTGCTCTAGCTTAGGATATACCTCAGTCACATACCGCGCCTGTGGAAAATCTTTCATCGCCACGGCCATGCGTGCCCATACCTTGCGAATGGTCGGCAAATCAAAATAATTCACCAGCCCTTCGGTAATAATTAACGTCTTCTTAGATTTATCCAATCCCGCCAATAACGTCTCAATAGAGTGAGCCCCTGATTCATCAAGAATATTACACGGCTGAGTAATATGACCCGGCTGTCGGCCTAACTGATCTAATAGTTCGGCTTTATGCGCCGACATGCCTGGCAAATCACCTTCCACATAATGCACACGGGGATGAGCCTGTTTTACTAAATATCCACGTGACGACAAACCTGCCGCTAACTCAACAACTTGCTCATAGCCCTCTTCAATCGCCTGCTCAACCAAGTGATCTAACACATAGTGACGCTGCAATAAAAAGGTATCAATGCTCGCACCAATCATTGATTGCATGAAAAAATTCATCGGTTTTAACGCCCAATAAGCGGCACGCCCCATAGGGGTTACAAATTGCTTATGCGATAAACCATTTTTGTACCAAATATAACCGGTGTAATGAGCGCTGATGCTAATGCGTGAAGTATCGGTGGCTGACTCGATGTCGCTGATCTGATCCATTGTTTCTATACCTATAGCCTACGCACTTTGAGTTGTGCATTGGTAATTGTGTTTATTATTATTATTAAACATCGTAATGCAGCGAGTATAGCCTTCTTACAGGCAATAAAAAAGCGCGTCACCTTTCGATGCGCGCCCACTGGGGTGCAGTGTTCATCCTTAACGTTAACTATAGCCGAGTTTTTTAGATTGACAGAACAAACGTTATATTAATTAAGGTTTATCAACTTTATGCTTCAAATCCCCCCTACAACGCCTTGCTGGTTAGCTCAGCAGCTGGCGGCTTATTCATTATTTGAACACCTCTATTTCCTGCCTTATCAAGCAAAATCAAAGATAGCTCACCCTGAACCTCCCCTTCGATATTCACCTTAAAATGACTGGCATACAGGAAGTGTCCTCGCCAGATCTGCCCGCTGCTATCTTCTAGCCAAACTTTACTAACCCCCATACCATCATCGAAAGCCATGCCAACAAGGCTGGTACTATTTTGCCAATTAGCTTTCTCAACAATTGGTTTCACATGATCTGGAAAGCTAAAGAAGTCAGAAGGATTAGTTTTCTCGATGACTTCATAGCGGTTGTTGTAGCCATCACCATCTCGATCTTTATCGCTATTATCGCCTGTGCCGTCTTTATCTAAATCGGCCCACTCCTTGATATTGTCAGGGAATAGATCGACGACATCGTCGACATTATCACCATCACGATCTTTATCTAATACATCAGGAATACCATCGGCATCACTATCCGCAGGTGTTGAACTCGGATCGCTTGGATCAAAAAGAAGGGTTAATTCATAATGATTGCTGATGCGATCCCCATCACGATCTAGATCGGAGTTATCCCCAGTGCCATCAGCATCCATGTCAGCCCACTCTGAAACATCCATTGGGAATTTATCGTTGATATTCGCAACATCATCACCGTCGATATCATCATCCAAAACATTTGGTATTGTATCGTCATCCATATCTGGAGGGGTCGATGTCACGTCAAGATGATTAAAACCAAGCTGAATCTCGAACTTATTACTGATGCGATCGCCATCGATATCTAGGTCAGAGTTATCGCCGCGGCCATCTCTGTCCATATCAGCCCATTCCAGTTTATTATCTGGGAAAGCATCTTCTGTGTTTAAAAATTCATCGCCATCACGGTTTTCATCCAAGCTATCTGGAATGCGATCACCGTCCTGATCTACCGGAACATCCTTGGCATCGAGGTCGTTAGTGCCCACGAGTTTTTCATATTCATTACTGATGTTATCGCCATCACGATCTAGATCGCCATTATTACCTTGGCCATCGCCATCATAATCTAGCCACTCATTCTTGTTCAGCGGGAAGACATCTAAAGCATTGGCGATAAAGTCGCCATCAATGTCTTCATCAAGCGCATCAGGAATTGCGTCTTTATCTAAGTCAGCAGGAACACTTGCAGCAGAGTCAGGATCAAAACCTAGGCGTAATTCATAGTCGTTATTAATGGTATCGCCATCACGGTCGCCATCGGCATTATCGCCAATGCCGTCTTTATCGAGATCAGCCCAGTCGATTTTATTACGTGGAAAAACATCGGCTGCATTTAAATGACCATCACCGTCTATGTCTTCATCCACAACATCGGCAATGCCATCTTTATCTAGGTCACCCGGAAGACTTTTAGCATCTCGATCGTTACTATGAGCCGCTATTTCATCATCATTAGGGTAACCATCATTATCACGATCGGTATCCGCATTATCTCCGATACCATCGCCGTCTAGATCGCCCCACTCTTTAATATCATCTGGGTAAGCATCGACAGTATTAGCAAAACCGTCACCGTCGCGATCGGTATCAAAAGAGTCTGGCATTGAGTCGCCATCGGTATCTTTAGGATGGCTACTAGCATCAAGAGGATTTGTGCCTAAATGCAATTCAAATACATTAGGAATCCCATCACCATCTGCGTCTTGATCTTGGTGATCTGGGATACCATCTTTGTCAGTATCGGCCCAATCACGCGGGTCATCTGGGTAAAGGTCATCAATATCAGCGACACCATCACCATCACGATCGCTATCATTTTTATCCGGTATACCATCACCGTCTAGATCAACAGGAAAACTTGAAGCATCACGCGCATCGGTGCCTAGTTTTAATTCCCACTCGTTAGTAATACCATCGCCATCCCAGTCTTGATCCGTATTATCACCTTCACCATCTTCATCCAGATCACTCCACTCTGAGGCTAATAAAGGGAAAGCATCTTGGCTATTTTCATAACCATCGTTATCCATATCTGGATCGAGTACATCAGGCCAGCCGTCTCTATCGTAATCATTGGGCGTATTGTTGGCGTCATCAATAGCAAAACCGAGCTGCTGCTCGTATTTGTTACTAATGTTATCGCCGTCGATATCTTTGTCCCGTCGGTCTGGAATACCATCACCATCGGTATCTCTTACAGCCGTAGCATCTCGAGGAAAGTCGTCATTTTTATCTAAGGTACCATCGCCATCTTGATCTGAATCGATCGAGTCAGGAATGCCATCACCATCAATATCATACTGATCAGCCACATCTGGATTAGTGCCTGCCGCATTTTCCATAAAGTTAGAAAGTCCATCGCCATCACGATCAGTATCAACACTATCAGCGATACCATCGTTATCGATATCATCGATGCCTGCTAACGCCAAAGGACTGCCTAGTGCTAATAAAAATGCACTTCCCAATAATATTAAATGTGGTGATTTCATAATTTTTATCTTTGTTAATCAGGTCTTTCTAATTATTATTTTCAATCAAGTTTTTACACTTGATCTACATATCTAGATGAATCGACACTTCATGATTCATCTAGACTTTATGATCAATTAAAATATATCAATTAATCTATAGTTCTTTGCTAGCGCAGTTTATGATTCTGTTTTTCTTATCCACAAGAATACCGGAAACTCCAGCCGTTTTATCAGCTCTCACCAATAAGCTTCCGCCCGAACAAAATGCCGTTTTCCCCGATGGTTTTGATGAAGTCTTTACGTCATAACCTGGCTTCAAGGTTAATAACCTAAAGTCTTCTATCATGGCAGAGTCAGCTTTTTGTGAATGACGTAAGTATCCATAATATTCCAGCGAGAGAACTGAAATAATAATACCGGCCGCTAGACCCATAACAATGTGTTTCATTTTATCGCCATCTTCCGATACGCGTTTTTCTACTTTGCTCATACTATTTCCAAAGATAACTGATGTTTAACTTCTAATATTTAGCGAATGCTTTTAAGCGTGAATAATTACTCGCCCCAACGAGGTAATAGGTCATGCTCGATACTCAATTGATTAAGAATTCGGGCAACAACAAAGTCGACCAAATCTTCAATATTTTCTGGCTGGCGATAGAAGCCTGGACTAGCGGGCAAAATCACCGCACCCATCTGGCTTAAGGTCAGCATGTTTTGTAAGTGCAACGTTGAAAACGGTGTTTCTCTAGGCACTAAAATTAATTGACGACGCTCTTTTAAAGCAACATCTGCGGCGCGCTCTATCAGATTATTACTTGCGCCAGTCGCGACAGCCGACAATGTGCCTGTACTGCAAGGACAAATTACCATGGCTCCATTGCGACCGGAACCTGATGCCCAAGGCGACATCCAATCTTCTCGTCCGTAGACCTTCAATTGTTCTTCGTTGGCCTGAAAGTGTTCACGAAGATATTCAGCTTGGCCACGCACTTGACCGGGTATTTTGAACTCAGTTTCTGTTGCCATCACGAGCTGTGCGGCTTTTGAAATAATAACCGATACGCGGCAGCCATTTTTTAATAACACTTCAATCAAGCGCATTGCATATGGTGAGCCTGATGCGCCTGTGATGGCTACACAAACATTCTCATTCGAGCGGCTCATACCAACTCACTTTCTTTTTGTGCCGATGATTTATCACGCAGTTTGCCCAATAACGAACGGTGAATGCCCGAAAAACTACCATTCGACATTATAACGACATCATCGCCACTTTGAATATCTGTTAGCAGTTGTTGCTCTAATGCTTCAACCGTTGTGAAAACCAGCTGATTGTTCATGCTCGCAACGGCATCGGTGAGCGACCAAGATAGACCTTCTGGCTCAAGCCAATAAGTATGGTCTGCATCTTCGATACTGGCAGCTAACTTGGCTTTATGCTCGCCCAATTTCATTGTATTCGATCTAGGCTCGAGTACTGCGATTAAGCGTCCACCACGTTGTTGAACTTTTTGTGCCGCTTTCGCCCCAAATAAAGTCAATTTGATCGCGGTAGGATGATGAGCAAAATCATCGTAAATACGGATGCTTTCTGTTTTTTCTACGCCATCAATTTCGCCTACGAGCTCCATTCGTCGTTTAACGGATTGGAATTCTGCTAAAGCTTCTGCAGCGGTCTTCGGCTCAATACCGACATGCCGCGCAGCAATAATCGCAGCCAAAGCGTTGTACATATTG
>Ga0105355_10002928_pt1 | contig 15172 bp, 12 predicted proteins | sample GOMGulsemesocosm_2_FD_83508 | JGI IMG/M metagenome (GOLD analysis project Ga0105355, IMG submission 83508) | Methane-oxidizing microbial communities from mesocosms in the Gulf of Mexico - GOM9C Gulf of Mexico | ecosystem: Environmental > Aquatic > Marine > Cold seeps | place: Gulf of Mexico... | reverse complement strand
TTCGTTAACACTTGCTGTCCATCTTTGATTAAACGGCTCAATGGATTTACACCAAACTGATAACATAGCTCTGCTGGCTGGCTAATATTCCACAAAGCAATATCAGCATCAAAACCAACCGCTAGTTGTCCTTTACTTTCAGCTAACCCCAATGCCTTAGCGCCATAACAAGTAATGCCAGCTAAAGCTTCAGATGGTGTTAACTTGAATAAAGTACATGCCATATTCAGCATCAAGTGAATGTTATGAATAGGCGATGTACCTGGATTGGCATCCGTTGCTATTGCCATAGGAACTTGATGTTTACGAAGTAATTCAATAGGTGGTAATTGGGTTTCTCGTAGGAAGTAAAAAGCGCCGGGTAATAATACTGCCGTCATGCCCGACTTTTTCATCGCTTTAATACCGGATTCATCTAAAAATTCAATATGATCAGAGGATAAAGCATTATAATTAGCGGCAAGCTCAGAAGCGCCTAAGTTAGACAATTGCTCCGCATGAACTTTTATCGGCAAATTATGGGATTGTGCGGCATCAAAAACACGTTTCGTTTGCGCCAGACTAAAACCTATACCTTCACAAAACACATCAACAGCATCAGCTAAATTTTCATTAACGACTTGTGGCAACATCTCATTGCAAACAATGTCTAAGTAGCCATCAGCATCATCTTTAAATTCTGTTGGTAGCGCATGGGCGCCAAGAAATGTACGTTTGATAGTCACAGGCAGTTCATCTGCTAACAATCCTGCAACGTTTAACATTTTAATTTCGTTAACCGTGTCTAAACCGTAACCTGACTTAATTTCTACCGTGGTAACACCTTGTTGATGTAAGGCAGTTAAACGCGGTAAAGCACTGGCAAGTAACTCTTGTTCACTTGCTTTACGTGTCGCTGTTACCGTTGAAACAATACCACCGCCAGCATTCGCTATTTCTTGATAACTTTTACCTTGTAGGCGCATTTCAAATTCATTGGCACGATTACCACCATAGACAAGGTGAGTATGACAATCGATCAAGCCTGGTGTTAACCACTGTCCCTGTCCATCAATAACGTCAAGGTCAGCCCCGTATTCAGGCAACTCCACTTGTTTACCGATCCAAGCTATTTTCCCTTCACTAATTGCTAATGCCGCTTGGGTAACTTCACCATAACTATTGGCACCATCACTCATAGTGGCTAAATTGACGTTAATATACAATGTTTGCCAGTCTGTGATATTTATTGTTTGTGCTGTTGTCATAGAAGTCACCATTAGAGATTTTATAGATAAGGCTGAATTGGCGCGAACTTTACCTGAGCATAAAAAAACAAGCAAGTAACACCTCACTCACTTCTTTTTAAAAGTCACAACCAAGCCATACTAAGCGAACTAGCATTAAGATTTGGTCACCAATTTAACAAAGCTATCTTCCGTTAAAGGTTTACTTAATAAATAGCCTTGAATTTGTTGGCAACCGCGAGCTGTTAACCAGTCAAGTTGTGATTGTTGCTCAACCCCTTCAGCAACTATATTCAACTTTAACTTATGTGCCATCTCGATAATAAACTCTGTGACCATAGGGGTAGTCTCAATTAAATCAACAAAAGCTTTATCAATTTTAATGGTATCTAATGGCAGGGCTTGCAATTGACTTAAGTTAGAGTAGCCTGTGCCAAAATCATCAATAGCGATGCTAATACCTAATTGTCGTAATTTTTGTAACTGCTCATTGGTATTTCCTGATTGCGCCATAGCAGATTCTGTTATTTCAATTTCAAGTAAAGCTGGATTTAGTTGATGACTATCTATCAGTTGACATACCAAGCCAACTAATTGATCAGTATTTGCCATAGAGGTCGATGAATAATTCACTGCTATTTTTAGAGAGCAACCATTTTTTTCTAGCAAACTGGCTTTCAACCAAGCTTTTTTCATTATTAAGGCATCTAAATCAGCAATGAGATCATATTCTTCGGCAAGCTTAATAAAAATAAAAGGCGAGATAACTTTTCCTTGATAACTCCAACGAGCCAAGGCTTCTGCACCAATAAGCACTGGTTGTGTTAATCCGTCAGCAACAATGCCATCAATCAGGGTATACTTTGGCTGGTAGTGAACCTCAACATCTTCATTTTCGATAGCTATAAGTAATGCTTTTGCAAGCTCTTGTTGATAGCGATATGCTTCTAATTTTGAAGAGTTTATTTGATGCAGACTACTAGTGTTCTCCGCTTTACTCTCAGTTAAAATTATTTCTGACGCCGTTAGTATTTCAACAAAGTGCGATCCATGATTCGGGTAGTCAGCTATACCTACTTGGAGGTGAGTATTCCTATAAGTATTTTGTTCTATCCATTTAGAGAGCAATGCCTCAATACTTGCCGATTTACTCTTATCAAAGTTAATAAAAACTAAATAACTCCCGTTTAATCTAGCTAAATAACCTCCGTCTCCTTCACTAAGCTCTTCATTAATTAAGCAGAGATTAAGTTGTTTACAAATATTCTGTAGTGCTTCATCACCTGCTTGATGCCCGTAATGTTCATTAATTTGCCTAATACCTCTTATGCGAATCAAGGCTAACTTAAAAGGGGTCTCTGAGCTGATAAGTTTATCCACATAAATATTTAATGCCCGTCGATTAGCTAAATTGGTTAAATCATCTTTTAACGTGAGCAACCTTAACTCGTCTTTATGCTCAAGAATAATTCTTAGCAATAAACCTATAGTTAAACCAAGCCCCCCGCTTACTTTTATAAACTCACCCGTAACCTTTCTCAAAATGGCTTCACCTTCAAATAAGCTGGGATGAGAGAGGGTAAGTAACATCCAGAATGTTGAGACTCCTAAACCGAAGATAATTAAAACATCACCAACATTTTTATTTTTTCGTTTTAGAAAGCTAACAATAATTATAAGGTGCAGTATTATCGAGTAAGTATTTATTGCAGATCTTGTAAGTACTTCAGGTAAGAAATTTACTCCTATACTAAAAAGCCCTGTAGCCAAAAGACCTACCGATAAGACAATGATTTTTTGGTTATATAACAGTGCACCTATTGCTAAAAATGCAATTGCAAAATAATAACTAGTTAAATAATACAAGCTACTAATATCGGTGATTAGGGTTGCAACATAGGTTGCTCTGGTCAGTGTAAAAAGAGCAAAGGAGATAATAAAGAGGAAGAAGCCCTTACGTTTTGTGCTGTAGATATATGCTAAAGCAGCAGTAATAAGAGCATACATTACTACTTTTCCACTAACGATAACTAAATCAGTAGTATTTATACCTTCTAGTAGCATTGAACCCTCTTTAATAATTTTTGATATTTACGAATTAGGGAGAGACTAAAAACAGCCACTAATGACTTTGATAGCTCTAATTTTTTCACTGCATGTTGCCGTTTTTCGTTTAACGTTATGGCTTTATTTTCATAGCCAAACTCTAATAATTCATTGATAAAAATGGCAATGCCAATAGGATTTAACAACTTAGTTCTATTACGTAAGTTGCATCAAAATTAGTGCATTCTTAGGTATGCGTAACCCTAGAAAAAATAATATTAATAAAAAGAAAAGAGTAAAAACACTTAAGCATTGATCAGAATCATATATTAGCTAACAATAGGTTATCGCAATCAAACTTACCAGAACGTTTTTTAATGAAAATTTACTCAATGTACCAGAACAGCTTGTATATACAACAATTGCCTTTTTATTCAAGATATGAGACCTTAGCAACAAGTTAATATAAAGCATAAAACATAAAATGGCATCTACAGATATTAGTGCATTGGAAAAAAAGACTAAGCCAGCTAAATATACCATCATCAAACAATATATTCGTGAAAATATTGAATCAGGTGAGTGGCCCCAAAATGCCAAGGTACCTTCAGAGAATGAATTAACCGTCCAATTCAATGTTAGTCGTATGACCGCCCGTCGTGCTTTACAAGAGCTTACTGAACAAGGGATCCTTGTTCGCTCACAAGGCGCAGGTACATTTGTCGCGACGTTTAAGTCACAATCATCACTACTTGAGATTCGAAATATTAGTGATGAAATTAGTGAACGTGGTCATCAACACCAATCTAAGCAATTGTTACTTCGATCAGTTGCTGTCACTGAAGAGTTGGCTATTTTATTAAATTTACAAAATAATGAACATGTTTATTATTCAGAGATTTTACACTTTGAAAATGACGAAGCTATTCAATTAGAGCAACGTTATGTAAATGCCAGTTTAGTGCCTGAGTATTTATTGCAAGATTTTACAACAATAACCCCACATGAATACCTGTCATCTGTGGCGCCATTAACCGAAGCAACTCATGAAATTGAAGCGGTATTAGCAAGTTCAGCAATTTGCTTACAATTAGACATAGAAACGAACCTTCCTTGTTTACAAGTCAAACGTCGTACTTGGTCTAAACAAGGCGTTGTTAGTGTCGCTATTTTAACATCACCTGGTGATAAATATCGTTTAGGTAGTCACTTAGTTTTTTAAAAAACTATCATAGCAGAGACTTTAATTAGCTTATAACTCAGCTCACATATCCTATGAAACCCTTGAGAAAAGAGCAAATACTACTTTCGAAATGAGTTTCAGAGCTATTCCAGTTTATAGTGAATAGCTCTGATATTTTACATTTACAGTGATAAATTATTTAAAATATCATCATCAACTAGGTTCGCTAAAGTCACTTTAAGTTTAGGCGTTCTTGCCATTTCGCGTTTTATAGCAAAATTAGCTTCTGAGTTACGTGCCCAACTACGACGTGCAATACCATTGTTAACATCAAACAATAGCATAGACTTTAGTTTACGTTCCGCATCAGCAGTACCATCAAGTAACATACCAAAGCCGCCGTTGGTTACTTCACCCCAACCAACACCGCCGCCATTATGGATAGAAACCCAAGTAGCACCGCGGAAGCTATCACCAATAACGTTATGAATAGCCATATCAGCAGTAAAGCGACTACCATCATAAATATTAGACGTTTCACGGTATGGTGAATCGGTACCACTAACATCATGATGATCACGACCGAGTACTACTGGGCCAATTTCACCACTGTTAATAGCATCATTAAAGGCTTTAGCAATTTCCATTCGACCTTGTGCATCGGCATAAAGAATACGGGCTTGTGAGCCAACCACTAAGTTGTTTTGCTTGGCGTCTTTAATCCAAGTGATGTTGTCTTGCATTTGTTGCTGAATTTCTTCAGGCGACTCTTGCATAATTTTTTCAAGCACGCTTGCAGCAATCGCATCAGTTTTATCTAAATCTTCAGATTTACCAGAAGCACATACCCAACGAAATGGTCCAAAGCCATAGTCGAAACACATAGGGCCTAAGATGTCTTGCACGTATGATGGATACTTAAAGTCTATGCCATTTTCAGCCATAACATCACCACCGGCGCGCGAAGCTTCTAGTAAGAAAGCATTACCATAATCAAAGAAGTAAGTACCGCGTGCTGTGTGTTTGTTTACTGCATCGGCATGACGTCTAAGTGTTTCTTGTACTTTAACTTTGAACACTTCCGGCTCTTCTCGAATTAATCGATTAGATTCTTCATAGCTAATATCTACTGGGTAGTAACCGCCTGACCAAGGGTTATGTAATGACGTTTGGTCTGAGCCTAGGTGAATGAAAACTTCATTTTCGAAAAAGCGTTCCCAGACATCAACGATATTACCTATGTAAGCAATTGAAACTACTTCCTCAGCAGCTTGTGCTTCTTTGACACGTGCAACAAGTTCATCCATGTTATCAATTAACTCGTCAACCCAACCTTGCTGATGACGTTTAGTTGCCGCATTTGCATTCACTTCTGCACATACGGTAATACAGTTAGCAATGTTACCCGCTTTAGGTTGTGCGCCACTCATGCCACCTAAACCTGCTGTTAGGAATATTTTACCCTTTGAGCTTTCACCCTTATTTAATACTTTTCTAAAAGCATTCATCACGGTAATAGTGGTGCCATGAACAATGCCTTGTGGGCCAATGTACATGAAAGAACCTGCAGTCATTTGCCCATATTGCGTAACACCTAAGGCATTAAACTTTTCCCAATCATCTGGTCTCGAGTAATTAGGAATCATCATGCCGTTGGTTACCACAACACGTGGCGCTTCTGTTGAAGAAGGAAATAATCCCATCGGGTGACCAGAATAAAGATGCAAAGTTTGGTCGCTTTCCATTTCACTTAAATACTTCATCGATAATAAGTATTGCGCCCAGTTTTGGAACACAGCACCGTTACCACCATAAGTGATTAACTCTTGTGGATGCTGTGCAACAGCTGGATCTAAGTTATTTTCAACCATTAACATAATAGCTGCAGCTTGCTGACATTTTGCCGGGTAATCAGCGATTGAGCGGGCTTTCATATGGTAGCTAGGCTTGAAACGGTACATATAAATACGACCGAAATCTTTTAACTCTTGCGCAAACTCAGCAGCTAATTCTTGATGCCATTCTTTAGGGAAGTAACGCAGCGCATTTCTTAACGCTAACTGTTTTTCGTCGCTATTAAGAATATCTTTACGCTTAGGCGCACGATTGGCATCTGCTGGATAAGGTTTCGCTTGTGGCAATACACTTGGAATACCTTGTTGTATGCTCTCTTTAAAAAGTGCTTGTTCTTGAAAATTCATTGCTGTTTCCATGGTATGATTCCCCTAATTATTTGCTGTCATCAACGTTTAAGCTAACGGTAAACGCTTGTGACTTAACTAATCTGATCATGGCATCGATATCAGGCTTAAGTAGTCTATCTTCTTCAAGCTTAGCGACTTTGTCTCTGATTATTTTGTGATTTAGTTCAATAATATCAGAGCATTTATTTGGGCGTCTAAATTCGATAGCCTGCGCCGCATACATTAACTCGATAGCAAGTATCTTCTCTAAATTACCTAATATCTGATTTAATTGTCTGCCAGAAATACTACCCATAGAGACATGATCTTCCTGACCCATAGAAGTGGGCACACTATCAGCAGATGGCGGAAAACAAAGCGATTTGTTTTCTGTTACTAGTGCCGCTGTTGCATATTGCGGGATCATCATGCCTGAGTTTAAGCCACCAGCAGAGGTCAATAATCTTGGTAAACCGTGGATACCTTCTAATAATAAGTAACAACGTCTGTCTGAAATGTTACCCAATTCTGATGCGGCAATCGAAGCATAATCAAGCACCATTGCCAGAGGTTGACCATGGAAGCTACCACCTGAAATCGCTTCTTCACTACTGATAACAATTGGGTTATCAGTAACAGAGTTCATTTCAATTTCAACTAACTCTGCTAAGTGATAATAAGCATTACGTGATGCGCCATGCACTTGTGGAATACATCGTAATGAATAAGGGTCTTGAACACGGTCACATTCTTCATGATCAGCCATGTTTTGAGAATCTTTAAAGAACCCTCTCATACGCGCGGCAACAACAAGGTTACCTTTAAATGCACGTGTTTGATGTAGCTCGTCTCTAAATGGAGATTCGCTGCCTTGCATGCCTTCAATACTCATTGCACCTGTCATATCTGCTAGGTCTAATAAGTAACGCATTTTAGTTAACGCTGTAATGCCATGAGATAATATAAATTGTGTGCCGTTAATTAACGCCAAGCCTTCTTTTGCGTGCAGATCCATGATGTCTAAACCATGTTCGCTAAGTAGCGGTGCTGCGGGCACTATCTCTCTATTTTTTCCCTCTTCACCTTGCCAAAATTCACCTTCACCTAATAATGGTAAAAATAAGTGAGAAAGTGGTGCTAAATCACCCGATGCACCTACTGAACCTTGCTCTGGTACTACTGGGATCAAATCAAGTTTGATAAACGCTAACATACGTTCTACCACTTCAAGGCGAATACCTGAAAAACCTTGGCTTAATGCATGTACCTTAGTAATAAGCATTAGCTTTGAAATAGCTTTTTCAATTGGCTCACCGACACCAACGGCATGAGTGATTAGTAAATTCTTTTGTAATAAATTAGTATCTTCAGGAGAAATTTGAGTATCACATAACGGACCAAAACCCGTATTGATACCATATACGGCTTTATCTGAAGCAGCCATTTTCTCAACTCTTTGGCGACTTGTGTTGATTTTATCTATCGCTTCTTGGCAAAGCTCAGCTTTGATACTGCCATTAGCAATACCATTTACAATATCAAGATTCAGGCGATCAATACCGTATTTAAAAGTCATCTTAATGTTCCTAATTATTTTGTTTAACAAAGCGCTATCAATAGCTATTTATACCTTTATTTTAGCTTGCTCTAATTGTTTTATAAATACATAATAATCGTAATTCATTCCGACTTTACCGAACTAAAATAAAGAGCAAAAACTATGCAAGTCCATGACGTCGATTTACGATTACTGAGAATATTCGTCGCTATTGTAGAATGTGGTGGCTTGTCCGCAGCAGAGTCTCGTTTAAATATAGGTCGTTCTACCATAAGTGCACATTTATCGGACTTAGAAGTGCGCTTAGGCATTAAATTATGTAAACGTGGTCGCAGTGGTTTTGAGATAACAGAGTCTGGACGCGTGACTTATCAAGCGTCACTAGAATTACTACAACAATGTGAAGCTTTTGCCAGTACTGTCGCTAGCTCTAAAAATGAACTTTCAGGTCGGGTAACCATCGCCACCATAGATACGTTAGTGAGTGATCCTCGTTGCGGTGTTGCCCGTGTTATTTCAGCATTAAAGGCAAAAGGGGATAATATTCAATTTGATATTAATGTTTGTGAGGCCAGAGAAGTAGAAACATCAGTAGCTAATGGTCGTTCGATAGTCGGCTTAGGGGTTAGTCGTCACCACCTTCGTGGCTTAGATTATTACCCTCTACACAATGAAACTAACTATTTATATTGCGGGAAAGGACATCAGCTATTCGACTGTAAGTCGTCACACGTTAATAAATTACTTGAAGGTGCGGAAGTGATCACCAGTAACTATATGCGTGATAAAGAAGTGAGGAATGATGGTTTAAATTATCAAAATAGTGCTACCGCCTACCATGATGAAGGCATAGCTCATCTAATCTTATCCGGTGAATTTATTGGTTATTTACCTGAACACTATGCAAGTTATTGGGCTGATAAAGGGGTATTTAAGTCGATTCTTCCGCAAAAGTACTCTTATCAAATTCCCGTGATGTTGATTTCCTCAAAAAACAACATCATCTCACCGCTAGCAAATGCACTGATAGAAGAAATTAAGCGTTGTCATTCTTTTTAAAGTCAGCCAACTAGGGCAATCGCTTTTATTTTTCACAACCACAGTGGCTTTTGCATGACGCTTGCGGACCAAGTTCATCAAACTCAAAATCACAACATGCCTGTAACTTTTTCTTTAACTGCTCTCGCCCACGAATAATTCGTGACTTTACCGCAGTTAATGAAAGTTGTTCCTGATCGGCTATAGCTTGTTGCTTCTGTTCCAGTAGTTCACTGCGCACAAGAATATCACTATATTTTTCCGGTAAATCAGCGATAAGTAACGCGAGACATCGGTTCAATTGTTCTTGGTCGTGCTGGCTTTCTTTAGTTGGAATGGTTTCGTCTATATTTTCACTTAAGTTACGACTCAAAGCTATTGGCTCTTTACTGCGATAAAAATCAATAATCGCATTCCGGCAAATTTGATATAACCAAGGTTGGATCTTACTTTGATTAGTTAAATGACCAAGATGTTGATGAGCTTTAACAAAGACATCTTGCAAAATATCTTCGGCAATAGCATGGTCATTAATTTTAGCGCGGATAAAAATCAGTAATTTCTGATGAAACTGACGCCATATTTCTTCAATCATTTCGACACCTTGTAATTGATAAGGTTAAGGTAACTGTTATTAACAACAGTTACCTCGCTCTGTTAACAACATTTATTGATTGATGATTTGCAAGTGCATTGTTCGTTGTAACAGTCATCACCTTTTTTACAGTTGCATTGACAATCTGCATGGCAGTTACAATCATCACAGCAACATGGAGAATTGCTAACTTGTGTCGTATTTTCGTCTTGAGTTGAATTCATTTTAATACCTACCTTTCATTAGTTAAATTACAATTTCAACTATAGAGACGGTAGCTTTCATAAAAGGATGCAAGTTTCTAACTTTATTTTTAAAGATAGTCTATTAACTGAAGTTGTGATTAAAGATCTCCTGACAGCTCTAGTTTAATCGCCTCTGCTGTTTTTAACGTCCTAATTTCACCAAATAACTCATCCGCTTGTTGATAGTGATTTTTTAAATACTTCAGCCACTGCTTAATACGGTTACAGTAATACTTGCTCTTGTCGCCGTGAGTTTCAAATTCTGTATAAGCAGATAATATCGCCAGTACATCTGACCAAGGCATAATGTCGCTTTCTTGTTTAATGACCTGCCCTAGGTTTGGAATAGTCAGCGCACCACGACCAACCATAATATCAGTACACCCTGAAACTTCTCGACACTTAATAGCATCTTCTAAATTCCAAATTTCGCCATTAGCGATAACGGGGATATTAATGGCATTTTTAATTTTAGCAATCCACTGCCAATGTGCCGGTGGCTTGTAACCTTCTACTTTAGTGCGGGCATGCACCGTAAGTTCGTTGGCACCTGCCGACTCAACTGCTTGAGCATTTTCTATGGCGAGAGTTTTATCTTCATAACCTAAACGAATTTTAGCACTGACGATAGTATCGCTAGGCACGGCTTCTTTAACGGCTTTTATTATTTGATAAAGGTTTTCAGGATCTTTTAATAAAATAGAGCCACCACGACTTTTATTAACCGCCTTAGAAGGACAGCCAAAGTTTAAATCGATACCACTTGAACCCAGCTCAATCACTTTCGCGGCATTTTCAGCCATGTACTCAGGGTATTGTCCCAATAACTGTACTCGAACAGGTGTGCCTGCTTTAGTACAACTGCCGTAAACATCAGCATCAATTAACTCCGGGCAGTAACGATGAAAAACACGATCTGGAAGAACTTGGTCAACTACACGAATAAACTCAGTGACGCAGAGATCATAACTACCTACTTGCGTGAGTAGGTCACGCATTCTGTAATCCAGCACGCCTTCCATAGGCGCAAGTACAACTCGCATTAGTATGAAGAGTCCTTTGTGGGTTTCAGTGATTTAGCTGCTTTACCTACCTGAAAGCGAGTACTCACATTAATGAGTAAAAAATAAAACGCTAACGTTAATAACGCTACCGTTAGGTGAATAAATAGCGTGTGTGCCTGTATGCTTTTTTCCCATAAAAAAACGGGCCCTGCATAACTCACATAAAAAAGGTCTAAAAGAGTGACATGAGCCCACACCACAATAAATAGCAATTTAACCTGATGGCGAGTAATAAATTTTATGGGTAGTAAATTCAAAAGTAGGCTCTTTAATAAATGTCGGCACTAGTATATCAAAAGCGTTAACGTCCTGTACTATATTCAGCTAAACATAAACAAAAGGATCTACTCGACTTCTTCAAGCCATGTAAGTAGATCATCATGAAAAAATGTATAAGCTAACTCTTCATGAGTTTTTTTACCTGAAACTATTTTGGGCACGCTGCCAGGTGCCGCGTCACTCTCTTCAAAATTAGGCATTGGTAATTTTAAAGCGTTTGCGGCGGCTTGGTAATATTGCTTTTTAGTGACCTGAGTTGAACTAACGCCGTTAAAAATACCTCCACCGACGTCACTTTGGAGTGTTGCTTGAATAAGCCCAACAGCATCATGTTGGTGAATTAAGTTAACTATTGCCTGTGGGTTATTTAACATACGACCATTTAACAGAAATTTACCTGGATGACGTTCAGGGCCAACTAAGCCAGATAACCTAAGGACATAAGCATTCTTATTAACTGATTTGTCATTTGAGTTATTACCGCTATTTTTATTGGCACTATGCCCATTGAAATTAAGTACTGCTTGCTCAGCATCATGTAAGACGGATACTTTATCAGCAGACAAATCTAATTCGATACTTTCATCAACTTGTCCAGATAAACCATTATATATAGCGCTGCTACTTAGCAAAATAATCTGCTCGACGCAGTTAGCTACTTTTGCTGATTCAACTAGCTGTTTCACTTTGTCTGCATAGTCAACACGACCTTGCCTAAATTGGGGCGTAATAGCGATAACTAAACATTGTTGCTTAAAAATAGCATGGCTATTTAGTAACGCCTGCTCGGCTGGTAAACTTAAGACATGCGCATCAATACCTTGCTTTATTAGCTGCTCGGCATTGTCAGTATTACTTCGCGTAGCTAGTACACTTATGTGTTGTGATTTTAACTGCTTCGCTAATGCGCTACCTAACCAACCACAACCGACTATACCTACTGATGAAATCACCTTACCAATTACTTCGTTACTCTTCATGCTTATTCTCATTGCCTTTATTGAAGCTGTTCAAATGATTTTATTTCTTTAACTAATGCTTTAGCTAATCCATTGGGCATGGGAATTGATAAATTATATTGGGATATTTTCCAGCCTTCTTCTGTTTTTATTAATACCCCTGAGCCACGACAAGTTCCGTAGCTTTCACTAAATAATAATTCATCAAAAAAGGCAACCTGCCCTTTTTTAACCAAACTTATATGTCGCTTTTGGGGAGTGTAGAGCCAACCAGTGCCTTTTGAAAAATATGGCACGACAAAAGCTTTAAACTCTTCTTTAGTCCAACGCTCTGTGGCATCAGTGCCAAGGAAAATGGCATTTTGGCTTAGTAAGTCAAAATAAGGTTTTGCCTGTGCATCTGCTGCAGCCTGATGAAAGCTATTTAATACTTTACTAATGCTACCTTTTTCAATTTTGTTTTTTTCTAGACTAGCTTTATCATCAGCTATGCTGGAAAAACTCATGGCACTCAGTATTAGCCCAAAAGTTAGCGTTTTCATTAATAGGAAAAGCTTATTCATTATTATCTCTCTTTTTATTATCTATTGAGCTTTATCTTCGGTTTTATCTTTCACAGCTAATACAGCATAACTACCGGTAAAGGTGGCTGCTATATTATCACCACTATAAAGGTGGGTGGTTAAATTAATGCGAGCATTTCTTCTCTGGTTCAAACGGTTAAAGTCCCCCTCTACAGAATCTACACTCACGATTGCATAACCAATGCCTTTTATAGGGGTATGGTATTCAATATTAGCCTTAGCTAACACAATATCGCCTTTTAGCTGTAACTGCTGTAATTGTAAATACACCCAGCCCCAGCCAGATAACGTCGCTAAAGTATAAATACTTCCAGCAAACATAGTGTTATGTAAATTCTTATTAAAGTCTCCATCACAATGGGTAATAAGTTCTTTACCATCATAATAACTAATTTCAATATTCATCGCTTTGCTGAGCGGAATTGTCTCATGCCAGATAGTTTGTAGTGCTGAAGCTGAATCTTGCTGAAGCCTTCCATCGAGAGATAACTCTTTGCTCATGGTGAAGTGCTTAATTTCATCAAACAGGAGGTGTGAAAAGCCCTTTGAGGTATAACCAAGCTTGTGATAAAAAGACAAAGCATTTTCTCGCGCATTTAAGGTGAGATCTGTAATGCCCAATTTTTTCGCTTGCTGCTCTAGCGATTCAATAATTTTTCGACCAAGTCCCTGCCCTTGAGCTGACTGGCACACCGCCATAAAACGAACTTGTCCGCTGTACTGGCTAGTTTTCTCTAAGCGGCCAACCGCAAGCACCTTATTATTTTCATCGACAACCATGCGATGAAAGCTTTCTTTTTCAAGGCTATCACGTTCGCTACCTAAAGCTTGCCCCCAGGGTTGACGCAATACTTGCCAACGAAGTTGGTAATATTGTTCGAACTCTTCAGCTGTTTTTGGTGATCTACAGACATTCATTGGCTATTCTTACTCTTATTCAATGCGTTATAATAGTTAAATTTAGGAGTTGGTTAATGCGTTTAGCAAAACATTTAGCCCAAGGCAGGTTAGTGTATTTAAGCCAACAACAAGATGCAATATCAGTCAGCGAAAATGACTATTATCGTTGGATGGCATTTAGTGATGTTGTGCAAAGTGTTATGAACAAACGTAAGCCCTATCAATTAACTCTGCCGCATCAAATAGCAATAATGTTACCACTGCTTTTCTTTAGGCCAACTCGCATCATTGAATTGGGCTTAGGTGGTGGTAATCTCACACGATTTTTGCAGCATTTATCATCCAATGTACAGTTAACCACAATTGAATACTCATCGCAGGTAATTGATAGCTTTGAGGGCCACTTCAATCCAGAGATGATTGATTTTGATATAGTTTATGCTGATGGTATGACATGGCTAAAGGAGCAGGATGCTGTAGACCTTGATTGGATTATTTGTGATGTTTATCAGTCGAAAGAGTTTGGCTTTAATGTCATCATCAAACAGCTTGAGATCTTAACGGATAAGTTAGCATCTCAATCGTGCCTGTCAATTAACTTACCTGATATTAGCGATACTGATATCAATTTATGTTTAACAATATTACAGCAGTTACAACCAGATCATCATATCACTTACTTTAATATTCCAAATTACCTCAACATAGTGATTCATTTAACGCCCAAAAGCTGGTTGCTGCACAAATTAATAAAACGAAATAAACAAAGCTATTTACCAGAGGTCATAGCACACCGGTGGCGTAAGTTCTGGCCCCATGGCCTGCAACTTAATTAGTAAACAGAAGTTGTTATTACGCCAATAAGCACAACAATAAAAAAGCGACTCATGGTAAATACACTATGAATCGCTTTTATTTATCTGGCTAAGTTCTAGGAGCTCACTAGTCTCTAATCACTAGAAGTGATAACGAATACCTAGGTTACTCATCAGCTGAAACGCTACATCGCTGTCTCGACTACCTTGCTCTTTCACAAAGTTGATCGCTGGGGCAAGTGATGCATATACTGACCACTTAGGAGCAAATTTCCAATCAGCACCTGCAGGGGCACGTACAACAAAACCTTCTTTAATGTCGTTAGTATCGTCCCATGCATAACCAACGCCACCAGCAACATAAAATGTTAATGGGCGCTTAGAAAAAAACTTACTTTCTGGTAATAAGTCGTAGTGCCAAAAAGCAACATCAACGCCCATGCCATCGGTACCAAGAATAAATTCAAACGAGTTACCAAATTGCACATTAACACTTA
>Ga0105355_10002923_pt1 | contig 15188 bp, 11 predicted proteins | sample GOMGulsemesocosm_2_FD_83508 | JGI IMG/M metagenome (GOLD analysis project Ga0105355, IMG submission 83508) | Methane-oxidizing microbial communities from mesocosms in the Gulf of Mexico - GOM9C Gulf of Mexico | ecosystem: Environmental > Aquatic > Marine > Cold seeps | place: Gulf of Mexico... | reverse complement strand
CAATTGAGTTTGTTGCTGCACCTGTACCAAAGCTTTTTTGCATGCCATAGGCTGTTGGTGAATGGCAAACTCGAGCACAGCAATCAATATTATTGGTACCGATAACTACACGCATCATTTTTTGTAATAGGTAATTTTCTTCGTTGGTACATCGCGCTGATGAAATACCTGCAACAGCATCGGGACCATTTTTAGCTTTTATTGTCTGTAGCTTATTCGCTAAGTAGTCAAACGCTTCTGTCCAAGAAACCGGGGTAAGCTGCCCATTTTTCTTCACCAGAGGTGATGTTAAACGATCAGGGTGGTCATAGAAACGCCAAGCATAGCGACCTTTTAAGCACGTATGACCGGCATTAACTGCTGCATCTTTTGGCGCTTCAATTGAGATGATTTTGTTATCTTTCACTGAAACTTCTAAATTACAACCAACACCACAATAAGAACAAATAGTGCGAACTGTATCGATGTTTTCAGCCGGAATTACTTTTAAGTTTTCACGGAAAACATCAGATATAGCACCTGTTGGACACGTTTGTGCACAAGCACCACATGAAACACAATCTGACTCTTTAAAACTAACGTCTTGCCCTTTAATAATATGGGCATCAAAGCCGCGTCCTGAAACACTTAATACTTGCTCACCTTGAATTTCATCACAAGCGCGTACACAGCGATTACAGTCAATACACATGCTAAGATCCATGCGCATATAAGGATGTGATGTATCACAAATGCTACCATTTTCGTCAGTTTTCAAGCTATCGACACTTTGACGACCTTTAAAGCGCACTTCACTAACACCCGTAGCAAGCACTACTTGATCAAATTCAGTGTTATTAGCATTCTCTATGACTGGCAGTGCTTGCTCAGGTAAATCACTTAATACTAATTCAACGATATTTCGACGTAATTTTTCTACTCGTTCTGAGTGACTAAAAACATGCATTCCATTAGTGATTGGGGTATGACATGAAGCCATTACTTTTCTTGGTCCATCAACAGAAAGTGCAACATCTACCGAACAAACACGACAGCTGCCGTAAGGCTCTAAACGAGTATCATCACAGAGTGTTGGAATGACTTGCTCGCTTTCAATACGGCGAGAAAACTCGAGAATTGTTTCACCAGCAATAACGGGATAGTCGTTGCCATTTAGGCTTGCAGTTATTTGGCTCATGCCTTTATCTTGGTTCATGACTGCTGCTCCTGCGGGTTTGTGTTGCTATGGGTACTGCTAAGATATGGGCTGATTTCATCACTAAAGTACTGCAAAATGTTTTTAATAGGTAACGGTACACCGCCGCCTAATGCACATAAAGAGCCTAGTTCCATCGTTTCAAGCAAGTCATTGAGTAATTCGGTATTAATAACCGTTTTGCCTGCAATAGCATCTTCAACCATTTCTTGGCCACGTACTGAGCCGATTTGACACGGGTAGCATTTGCCACATGACTCAAGCGCAGTAAATTCAAATAAATGCGCCATATATTCAATCATTGGCATTGTTTTAGGCACACCAATAATACTGGCATGACCAAGTAAGAAGCCGTTTTGACTAAAGGATTCAAAATCAATGCTAAGTTTATCAATTTCTGACATTGGTACTATACCGCCTAAAGGCCCACCTATGTGTAAGGCCTTAAGCTCAGTCGCAAAGCCACCAGCAAGTGCTATAGCATCAATAAGTGGTGTGCCCATGGCAACTTCGATAATACCTGGATTGTTAAAAGCACTATCAAAAGAGAGTAATTTAGAGCCCGTTGACTTTCCGTTACCTAATGCTTTGTACTTATCAACACCATTTTCAGGGGTATCTAGTGCTGACAAAATATAATGAATAGAGCCAAATGTTTCGACGTTATTTACTACGGTTGGACAACCAAATAAGCCACTTTGTGTTGGGAATGGTGGTCTAACAGATACCACAGGTCGTTGACCTTCTATAGAGCGTAATAATGCAGTTTCTTCGCCACATATATAGGCGCCAGCGCCACGAACAATTTTAAAAGTAAAATTCCAGTCATTAGGAAAATCAAGATTTAAGGCGACAAATTCATTAATCGCTTTTTCGGTATTGATAATTGCTGCAGGGTATTCATCACGAATGTATAATATGCCCGTTTTAGCGCCAGAAAGAAAACCAGACATTAACATGCCAAACAGTACCGCATGTGGACGCTCTTCAAGTAAATATCTGTCGCTATAAGCGCCGGCATCACCTTCATCAGCATTACAGACAATGTATTTTTCATCACCTGTGGCTTCTAAACAAGAGCGCCATTTAAAACCTGTTGGAAAACCTGCACCTCCTCGACCACGTAACCCTGAATCACTCACTTTAGTAAGTAAACTATCAACGTCAAACTGAGTTGTTATCTCTGAGAAGAGCTGGTAATAATCTGCAACATCATTTATTTCAGCCGTTAAAATAGGCTCCGCCAATTCACAGTGTACTTGGTAATGTTCAGTTGATTTTGTACTGGGGTCTTTAGCAATTGTTGCCAGTTGGTCAATATCAGTGCCTGAGAAATTGTTGCCTTCTATTTGAAAAGCACTGCTTTGTGCACAGCGGCCAAGACAAGTAACATGACCTACGTTATCTGCACCAAATTCTTGGCTGAGCTCTTTCGTTATTTTTGCTTGAGTGTCAGCACATAAACAAGATGAGCCATTACAGACATAGGCTTTTTTATTGGCATTATTTTTGGCAGGATCACCACCTTCAATAAAGTCATAAAAGCTTGCTGTACCATAGACTACCGCTTCACCTACCAAGAATTGCTTCGCAAGTTTGGCTCTATCTTTAGGCGATTGAGAATTTTCATTAAGAACTAATTGTTGAAATAATGTTTGTTCAACGCCAGCTCTTTTTGCTAATGAGGATAAATTTTTTGACATCGTTGCTCTCTCTGTCCTTTATAGTTATATATCTATCTGTATAGGTATCTGTATCAGTATCTTTGATATAATTATAGTCTGGGCTTTTTATGCCTGCAGGCTAGTTTAATTCTTGTTTAGTCATTATTTAAACGCCAATCGCCGTGATAAACATTAAAGCCTTTACCACTAACAAAACCAATTAGGGTTACATCAAAACGTCTAGCTGCTTGTATGGCAAGATCAGAAGGAGCTCCAACTCCAACTAAAACACTAATACCCGCCATAATCGTTTTTTGTACTATCTCAAAACTTATTCTGCCACTGACTAACAGTAACCATAAGGTTTGCTGTGGGCATGTTTGCTCGGTGTTAATACGCGCAAAATTATTCTCTGACTGCTTATCTGAGCTATTGCCCAGAGAAAAATTTGTTTGACTAGCGAGTAAATGTGCACCTATCACTTTATCTACCGCATTATGACGACCAATATCTTCATATATATGCTGTAAGTTGATATTGATATCAAATAATGCGGCACCATGTACTCCGCCTGTTAAATCAAATAAACCTTGCTCTACACGCATTTTATTTGACAATGAAAGTAGAGATTTTGCTGCCAAGCTATTTTCATGCATTGCATTTGACAGGTTAATTTGGGTTTTTAATTGCAATGCCTTTAAAGAAGTACTTCCACAAAGACCACAACTTGAGTAAGTCACTAGGTATCGGTCTAATGAAGCTAAATCTGGGACCTTGCCCTCAGAAAATTGCACCAGCCATTCATTTTGTCCTGCTTCACTACTAACATCAGATGATTCCAACGTTATAGACTCAATATCGTTAAGTTGCTTAATTACTCCTTCACTATGCAATAAACCAATAATAAGGTTGAAATCATGCCCAGGGGTTCGCATGGTGATTGTAAATATTTTAGTTTTGACAATATCCTGCTCAAGCCAGCCTAATGTGATTTGCAATGGTTGCTCAACAATAACACTGTCGATACTAGTTGCTCTCACTAATTCCTGTTGCTCAGTTGAGGATCCCCCCCCCGATTTAGCACCAATAAAAGCATAGCTAACCTTATTAAGGCTTTTGGTTGAATATTCTGATATTTTAGTATTTTCCATATAAAATTTTAATACTGCCAGGACTTTACAAATTTAGTGAAAGTTTACCGCCTTATTACCAAACTAGGAAGTTCTACTCACACAGCTAACTGATTATAAATAAATTAATTGTATACATTTTGTTGCAAATCAAATTATCGGCGTTAAATTCACATTAATCTACTGAAAGTTTCACAGCTACTCACACCACATCACGATGTTTGAGTATAGATAATAGATAGGGTTTATTAATCTTTCACCGTTTAAATTCAGCAAATTCAGAGTTTCTATCAATTAACTCGACTTGCATTGTTGCTTTAAAAATAATCTCAACAAAATAACAAACCTTAAAGTAAATATCTGTTTTTTCGCTATAATTAGCCCATTAACAATGCTAGTTATGGCGTAAAGTAATATGGACAAGGTAGATATAATCATAGTTGGTGCAGGCGTTGTTGGTTTAGCTATTACCGCTAAGCTTGCCCAACAGTTTAATAATGTTTTAGTTATTGATAAAAATTCAAGCTTTGGTGAAGAGACCAGCAGTCGTAATAGCGAAGTCATTCATGCTGGCATTTACTACCCTAAAAATAGCCTTAAAGCAAAGCTATGTGTTCAAGGTAAAGCGATGCTTTATCAATATTGCCAAGAGCGCCAGATCCCCGTTAACAAAATTGGTAAACTATTAGTTGCTCATGGTAAAAATGAAGAAGACTTTCTTAAAAAAACGCTCATTAGTGCAAAAAACAATGGTGTTGATGATCTTATTTGGCTTAATCAACAAGCATTAAAAGAACTGGAGCCTGAATTACTTGCCAGTGCAGCGCTACTCTCCCCATCAACCGGCATCATTGACAGCCATGCCTATATGCAAAGTCTATTAGCCCAAGCTGAACAATATAACGCACTCTTTGTTGCACAGACTAAGATGCAATCAGCCTCACCTACTGATGACGGCTTTGAAGTATCACTTGATAGCCAAGGTGAACAATTATCAATAAAGTGTAAATATTTAATAAACTGTGCAGGTTTACATAGTGAGTCGGTAGCTCATACTATCCAAGGTTTAAACAAATCTCACATACCAAAGCTACATTGGTGTCGTGGTCATTATTTCTCCTATCAAGGTAAAAGCCCATTCAAGCAGCTTATTTACCCTATCCCCAGAGATAATGGTTTAGGTATCCATGCTTCACTAGATATGGGTGGACAACTAAAGTTTGGCCCAGACACCCAGTATATAGATCAGTTAAATTATGATTTTCCTTCCAAATTAAAAGAAAAGTTCCTGAGCCAAGTATCACAATATTTTCCCAATATAGATGCGAGTAAGCTACAACCCGCTTATGCTGGTATACGTCCTAAACTACAAGGAAAGGAAGATAGCTTTAAAGATTTTGTCATTCAAACCAGTGAAACTCATCAACTTGAAGGCCTTATCAATTTATTTGGCATTGATTCTCCAGGTCTAACATCGAGTTTGGCTATTGCTAATTATGTTGCTGATAAGCTAAAAGTTAATTAATTGTCGGTGCTTTATTATTTTAAAAGTATCAGCTACTTTTAAGGTATCAACTATTTTTTTGTTTGCCCTGCATTTATGCTGTAACGCGCAACCGTAGTTATGTAAGGGTTTAGCGCTTGAGTACAATCGTCAGCTTTAAGGATAATTTTTCTATGCAAAAAGAAAAGCTCTATTCACAAAAAGAACTTTATGCTGTCATCATACTTATATCTGCCACTTTAATAATTCTCGCTTTTCTGCTTCTCGATATCGAAAAACAGCAAACAATCAATTTAAATTCAGCAGAGATTACCACCTTTGATGACCGTACTTCTCAAGGTAGCTCTGTGGCTGAGTTTGTTAAGACTAACCAAGGTATTGAGTTTTCTTGTCAAATAGTAAACTCTCATCTAGATCAACCTTATTGCGAATTAGTTATTGATGTTCAAGACTTAAGTAAAAAAGCACCTTTTACTGGTTTAGACTTATCAAGCCACGAACAAATTGGCTTATGGATAAAACATAATCATCCAACACAACCAGGTACACGTATTGAGTTGCGTAACTTTAATGTTAACTATTCAGAGAAAAAAAACACTAAAAGCCTAAAGTATAATAATTTAGAATATTTAGAAGCTTATGTTGCCAACCCTGTTTGGCTAAAGCTGAAAGACTTTTCTATTCCTCAATGGTGGAACAATCGCCATAATTTGTCGCTTAATAATGGCGGTACAGATTTCTCGAATATCTATAGCATTGTCATTGCTCCAAGTACTTCTGTTCAAGAAGGTAGTTATAAAATAAACATTGAACGAATAGAGTTGAAAGGAAAGTATATTGCCACTAAGACACTCTTCTTATTCTTAGTTTCTATGTGGAGCTTAGCAATAGGTTATATTATTCACCGTGTTATCACTCCTAAACAAAGTAAAGTTAAAGCGACTCCACAACCAAAACAAACATTAAAGTTCGGTGAAATGAGTGATCCACATTCTGGTGCGCTCAATCGCATTGGCTTGAGAAAATGTTTTGACCAAATAGCACCAACAGATTTACAGGATTTGAGCCTTATCTTCTTCAGTATTGATTACTTTGAAGATATTTCGTCAGAATATGGTCCCCAAGTGATAGATAAACTTTTACAACAGTTTGTCAGTGAAATTAATGAAACCTGTCGTTCAAGCGACACAGTCGTTCGCTGGAATACCGATGAATTTTTATTAGTATGTCCTGGTACTAAACTGACTCAAGCTGTCGATGTAGCAGAGAAAATTCGTACTCACATTCAAAGTAGTGAATGGCCAAACAAGATTGAATTCACTTGCAGCTCAGGTGTTGCGCAAATGCATGATGAAGATTTAAATGACCTTATTGCCCGAGCTAATAAAGCGCTATATTGCGTTAAAAACACAGGTAGTAATAGGACTGCCGCCTAGATAAATAGGTGGTTCGATATACTTTATGTCACTGCCATTTTGATGGAAAGTATATCTTCTACCTTAAAACTCCCCCTAGTAATGGTTTCTCTGCCTTAACTAACGAACTTTTGTACTAACCTTTCTATCCTATCCTTTATTGGTTATAAAAATTATGATTATGCTAAGGCGAGGAATAGTTATCATGGTACACTGATAAATAACAATAAGTTTGAAAGTTGCTGACGGGTAAAATAGTCACCTTAACTTTTATTTCCTACACTATTATCAGCAAAGTCACATGAGCTATATCTCCAGAAATACACAAGCAGTTATCGATTTAGACGCCCTTATTAAAAACTACCAGTACGTTGATAGTTTGGCTTCCAACAGCAACACTATTGCCGTGATTAAGGCTGACGGCTATGGTCATGACGCAAGTAAAGTAGCCCATGCTTTATCATCACATGTAGCACTTTTTGCCGTTGGCTTTATTGATGAAGCATTAGCATTGCGTGCTGATGGCATTATGACTCCAGTGCTTATTCTTGAAGGACCTTTTAAACAAAGTGATTTTGAAATAGCCCAAGAAAATAACTTTTCCTTAATGTTACATAGTGAACATCAAATAGCTTGGCTTACATCACTTAGCTCTGAATATTCTGCTGATATTTGGTTAAAAGTCGATACTGGCATGAACCGCCTAGGTTTCCATGCAGAGCAAGTTAATGAGGTTATGTCGCAATTAACACCAGAGCAAAAAAATAAGCTGATATTATGTTCTCATTTTTCTACCGCTGAACAGCTTGATAGTCGCAAACCGATTGAGCAACTCAATAAATTGAAAAAATTAGTTTCACTACATCACTGTCAATTTAGTATGGCTAATTCGGCAGGCATATTAAATTGGCCAGCAAGCCATGGCGATCATACACGACTAGGCTTAGCGCTTTATGGTATTTCTCCTATAGGTAAAAACCGAATAACTCAGCCTTTGATACCCGTGATGACATTACAAGCCGACATTATTGCAATCCATAAAATAAATCGTGGCGAAACTGTAGGTTATGGAGATACTTGGCAGGCTGAGCGTTCATCTATTATCGCAACCGTTGCTATTGGTTATGCTGATGGTTACCCTCGCAATGCAAAATCAGGCACTCCGGTATTTATTAAAGGGAATGTTGCTCCGCTTGTTGGGCGAGTTTCAATGGATATGGTTACTGTCGACATCACCGATCTGGTAAACGTTGCAGATGTTGTGATCGGTGATAGCGTTGAGCTTTGGGGGAAGAACATTAGTATTGATACCGTGGCTTTAAACAGCGATACCATTAATTATGAATTATTAACCCGCGTGTCGAAACGTGTACCAAAAGTGGTTGCGGGCTAACCTGCTAACGCTATTTTATTCGATACCAATATATTTGTGTACTTGCACAGACAAACGCCAGTTATTAGCAATGCATGTTTCAATCGCTAAGTCAGTTGCTCGTTTCTTTTGACTGATAGGCTGTAGATATATTGCAGTCTCTTTAACGTTATATTGCGCTAACAATGATTTTAAATCGTCCACATGTTGCTCTGTTGCTATTGGATGTTTAATTTCATTTGCACGAGACATGGCGCTAGCTAATATTTCATAACCACCACGCATATTGATTTTTGGAGAAACAGTTACCCAACACTTTTCTGTCGTATTGATCTCAAAAGTGCCTGATGTTTCAATTTGAGTACTGTAACCTTGCTGTTCGAATAGTTGACATAGCGGCGTTAAGTCAACCATACAGGGCTCTCCGCCCGTAATGACAATATGCTTTGCTCGAAAGTCTTTTTCTTTGACTAAAGCAAACATATCATCAGCACTAAAACTTGCCCATTTTGAAGTTTCTTGAGTTTTCGTTAACATAGCTTGTGGGGTAACTTTATCGTCAAGTTCAATCTCCCAAGTATGTTTAGTATCACACCATGAACACCCCACAGGGCAGCCTTGCAAACGAATGAAGATAGACGGTTGTCCAGTGAAAGATCCCTCGCCTTGAATTGTCTCAAAGAGTTCATTAATTTTATATTTCATTGCTTTTATGGTTTTCTCTTCTGCATTGTGGAGGATTTTATTGGTGCTCTATTCACTTTCTGCTTTAGCCCAATGTTTATTTCTAGTAAAATGATTGCTGTTAATTAATATACCAATTGTACTAATTAATTGCTCAGCTTAGAGTTCTAGTAGCGAGCTTATAACAAGCAGAAATTTGTTAAACATAGTTATTCTATATTTTATTAATTTTGTGATGTTATCAGTTTGCTAATAAACTCCCAAGGGCGAGTTTAAAAGGCTTATATGCAGCGTTATTGATATTGACAAGGGAATAACCATTCTCTTCAATCAATGTCTTGCCTCTAAACCTTTTAATTCTCGCTAAGTGATCAATTAGTTAATGCTCTTGGTATTATACCCGATATCAATTAAGAGAGCTTACAAATGACTGAAAAAGTTGTTGTTATTTATTCTGGCGGCATGGATTCTTTTACCGTATTAAACCGAGCAAGAAAAGATGGTAAAGAAGTCTTTGCTTTATCATTTGACTATGGCCAACGTCATGTGAAAGAGCTTGAGTGTGCAAGTACCGTCTGTAATAAACTAAATATTAGTCACAAAGTAATTGATATTTCAGCTATTAACCAATTACTCGCAGGCTCTTCACTCACTGATAATATTGACATTCCTGAAGGACATTATGAAGCTGATAATATGAAATCAACCATAGTGCCTAACCGCAACATGATTTTGATTTCATTAGCCGTTGCTTATGCCGTATCAGTCGGTGCTGATCAGGTTTATTATGGTGCACATTCAGGCGATCATGCGATCTACCCAGATTGTCGCCCTGAATTTGTTGAAAAAATGAATGATGTTTGTAAAATTGCCAATTATGAAAGTGTCGAAATTTTCAGCCCATACTTAACAGTAAATAAAACAGCGATTCTTGCTGATGGCATTTCAATGGGCCTAGATTATAGCGATACTTGGACTTGTTATAACGGGCGTGAAAAAGCTTGTGGAAAATGTGGTGCTTGCCAAGAGCGTCTAGAAGCTTTTACTGACAACAATGCGACTGATCCTATTGCATACGAATAAAATCAAAAAACATATCGATTGAAAAATCAATAAAAGCGATGCTATGACTCAATCAAAGCTAGATGCAAATAATGAAAACATTGCTGCTGGAAGTAAGGCTTCAGTACAATCATACCGAGCTAAAGCCTATCAATTGCTAGAGGGCCACTCTGATATAAGTATTGTGGCAAAAAGCATAAACCTATTTTTGATTATTCTAATCATTACTAATGTTATTGCCGCTATTTTTGAATCTGAGCCCAGCTATCATGATAAATATTTGCACCAGTTTGCCTTATTCGAATTTATATCATTATCGATTTTCTGTGGTGAGTATTTTCTTCGCTTATGGTGCTGTGTTGAGGCAAAAGAAGCTGAGGAGCTGTCTAATAGTAAAGCTAGATTTAGCTACGTATTTACGCCGATAGCGCTAATTGACCTCATTGCTATATTGCCCTTTCTCATTGCGATGTTTTTTAGCATTGACTTGCGTTCGTTACGACTAATACGGGTATTGCGCTTATTAAAACTGACCCATTACTTTAAAGGCTTTAATATATTTATCTCTGTCATTGCCAAAGAGTTAAAAAGTATCACGGCTGCAATGATGGTAATGGTTTTTCTCATTGTCATTGCCGCCAGCTTAATGCATACAGTTGAGGGGCATATTCAACCAGAAACCTTTGGCAGCATTTTGCATTCTCTTTGGTGGTCAGTAGTAACAATGACCACGGTCGGATATGGTGATGTAGTGCCAGTTACGGGACTTGGTAAGGTAATTGCCACTGTAATTATGCTTATTGGTGTCGGGTTAGTTGCACTGCCTGCTGGTATGTTAGCTGCTAGGTTTGGTGAAGAGCTTAGAGAGCGAAAAGAGAATCTTGATGTACAAATAAAAGAAGCACTCACCGATGGTTATATTGCTCAGCAAGAGTATCAAGATTTAGCTAGGCTAGCTGATAAATTAGAGATTGATCAAGAAGACTTACAACGCAGCATTGCCCTTCTCAAACAAGAAAATCATAAAGAAAAGTGTCCCCATTGCGGTAAATAATAAATTAATTACCCTATTTTAGTTTTTGCAGATAAAATTAATATAATGCTTTTTAATAACTTATCCTTCTATAGATTATTATCTTCCATTGATTTTCTTTTAAGACAAATATTTTATATCTGCTCAAACGCTTTAGCCCTAGACTTATAAGGTGTTCAACTGAAAATTGAGGTCGTCTTATGAGTGCTACTTGGAAGTATCAAGCACGTCGTTTGAAACAGATGATTGATTCAAATAATGAAACTCAAGCTCATCTTTATATGGAACGACTATTGTTGTTTCCTATCGATATTCAAGACCGAATAATAGAAGATATTAGTCATCTATCCCATTGCAACAGTGATGCTGTCGCTAATATTCTAGGGTATTACTCAATGCAGGAACTTAAATAGCTGTTTTTACCCAATGCACTAACACTGTATGTTATCTGATACGCGAGGTATTATTAACTCGATAGCTGCTGTACTCTATATTTGGCTATTTTGTCACGTACAGCTGCTGCTTGTTCAAACTCCAAATTTTGAGCATGATTTAGCATAACTTTTTCAAGCTCTACTATTTTAGTGTCTATTTGCGCTGTTGTTAACAGCGGCTCTTCTGCATCTTTAATAATTTGATAGTTGCTATTCGCTTCAGCTACTTTATCCAGTGATTTAGCATCACTATAGCTGCCTATGCCCATCACATCACTGATTTTTCGAACCACTCCTTGTGGAGTAATACCGTTATTTAAATTATATTGGTGTTGCTTTTCTCGACGTCGCTCGGTTTCATCAATAGCACGGCGCATTGATCCCGTTACCCTGTCAGCATACAAGATTGCACGACCGTTAATATTCCGAGCTGCTCGACCGATTGTTTGAATTAACGATCTATCAGACCGTAAAAAGCCTTCTTTATCTGCATCTAAGATAGCCACAAGTGATACTTCTGGCATATCTAAACCTTCACGAAGTAAATTGATGCCAACCAATACATCAAATTTACCAAGTCTAAAGTCTCGAATAATTTCTACACGTTCAACCGTATCTACATCTGAATGTAGGTAGCGTGTTTTGATGCCATGCTCATCTAAATAATCGGTTAAATCTTCCGCCATTCTCTTTGTTAAGGTCGTTGCTAAGACTCGTTCATCCAATGGCAAACGTTTACGTATTTCTGAAAGTAAGTCATCAACTTGAGTTTCGACAGGTCTAACTTCTATTTGAGGATCAAGTAAACCTGTAGGTCTTACGACTTGCTCGGCAATATCCCCTGCAGACTTTTCTATTTCATAGTTACTGGGTGTGGCGGAAACATAGATAGTTTGTGGAGAAAGTGCTTCAAACTCTTCAAACTTCATCGGCCTGTTGTCTAAAGCTGAGGGTAAACGAAAGCCGTATTCCACCAGGTTTTCTTTTCGCGATCGGTCACCTTTATACATAGCGCCTATCTGTGGCACAGTAACATGAGATTCATCAATGATAAGCAAGCCATCATCAGGCAAATAATCAAATAAAGTTGGTGGTGCATCGCCCTGCTCTCTGCCAGATAAGTATCGAGAATAGTTTTCTATACCAGAGCAATAGCCAAGTTCAGTCATCATCTCAATATCAAATTGGGTGCGTTGAGTTATCCGCTGTTCTTCAACTAACTTGTTATTGTCTTTTAGCTGTTGAGATCTATGCTCAAGTTCAATTTTTATTTTCTCAACTGCCGATAAAATTTTGTCTCTCGGAGTCGCATAGTGTGTTTTGGGATATACAGTAACTCGCGCTAATGTTCGTTCAACTTGACCAGTTAAGGGATCAAACTGACTAATACGCTCTATTTCTTCATCAAATAACTCTATCCTTAATGCTAAGCGATCAGACTCTGCAGGAAAGATATCAATAACATCACCGCGTACTCTGTAAGTAGCACGGGCAAAAGCAACATCATTTCTCTTATATTGCAACTCAGCTAAACGGCGTAAAATATCACGCTGATTAATAATGTCACCTTGGCTAATGTGTAACATCATTTTTAAATAGGAATCTGGATCACCTAGACCATAAATAGCTGAGACTGAGGCAATAATAATAACATCTCTTCGCTCTAATAATGCCTTAGTGGCAGATAAGCGCATTTGCTCTATATGTTCATTTACCGATGCATCTTTCTCAATAAAGGTGTCTGTAGTAGGTACATATGCCTCAGGTTGATAATAATCATAATAAGAGACAAAGTACTCAACAGCATTATTTGGGAAAAACTCTTTCATCTCACCATAAAGTTGCGCCGCTAAGGTTTTATTAGGCGCAAGCATCATGGTTGGCCGATTAAGCTTTTCAATGACATTAGCTATGGTAAAGGTTTTTCCTGACCCAGTTACCCCAAGGAGTGTTTGGTGTGCAAGGCCTGAGTCTATTCCCTCTAAAAGTTGCTTGATAGCCGTTGGTTGGTCACCATTGGGCGTATAGTTTGAACAAAGCGTTAGGTTCTTCATTTTGTTTGCTCCAATAAAGCACATTGGTTTTCTGCAAATTGTTTACTAAAGAGGCGGTAAGAAATCATTGCCATCAAGACGTTACCAAGTAAGGCGCCTGCAAATAACCCCGGTAATCCGTATAGTAAACTTCCTAAGTAAGCTAAAGGTAAATAACAAACAAATAATCTAACTACACTTAAGCCAAGTGCAATCATAGGTTTATGTAAAGCATTAAATGAAGAGTTAGTTAATATTATAATACCTTGCAAACCATAACCTAACGGTAGTATCCACAGAAATAACTTAATGAGATCTGCAACCTCTTCTTCTCTAGCAAAAACACTAGCAATCCAATGCGCGCAAACAGCCAATAAGATATAGATAATGATTTGCCAAGCTAAAATAAACTTAATTGCTACTTTATAAGCTTGCTCAACTCGGTGTAACTGACCTGCTCCAAAGTTTTGACTAATAAAAGGAGGCAACGTCATTGATAAGGCAAGTACAATTAAACAGGCAATAGACTCAAGCCTAGATCCAACACCAAAAGCAGCGACAGCCGACTCACCATAAGTTGCAACAATTGCCGTCATAATTGCGGCAGCAATAGGTGTTAACATATTAGCCCCAGCCGCAGGTAAACCTATCTTCAAAATACTTCGACACGCAAATATCAACTCATTTAGAGGTAACATACGGGTATGAATTAGATCGTTTTTCTTCGTTAAAATATAAAGTACCAAAGCTAAACCAAATATCCATGATATTAGCGTAGCAATAGCTGCTCCTTGTATTCCCATCGCGGGAATAGGACCAAGACCAAAGATAAAGATTGGATCAAGCACTGCATTAATTAGCCCTGCACTACCCATGATGATGCTAGGAGTTTTGGTGTCACCTGAAGCACGTAAGACTGCATTACCTATCATAGGGCCAATCAAGCAAACACTGCCAATGTACCAAATATCCATGTATTGATGAATGAGGGGCAGTAATGAGGGTTGGGCACCAAGCAGTGTAAATAAAGGGTCAGTTATGAAATACCCGACAAGGGATAAACAAGCGACAATGATGGCAGCTAAGTACATTGCTGCGGTAGCCGCACTTTTAGCTGCCTTAGTGTCCTTTTTACCAAGTAACTTTGCAATAACTGCCGAAGTACCGATCCCAAGACCAATAGTTAAACTAAGTACTGTAAAAGTAACAGGGAAAGTAAAGCTGATAGCCGCTAAAGGCTGAGTACCCAATAGCCCAACAAAGAATGTATCAACCAAGTTAAATGTCATTAATAAAACCATGCCATAAATCATAGGAATGGTCATACGTTTTAAAGTACTAGCAACAGGATCTTCAAGCAGGTTAATTCGTTTCTTATTATGTTTATCAGTATTTGTTATGGTCATTTAATTACTATCAGCGATTATATTAGTCAGTTTGGATACATAAGTTGTATGCGCTATATTGTAAAAGATAAGCTAGCTTTTACCTAGTGTAGATTTAGCCACTTATATATAGCTTTTGTAAGAAAAGACTTCAGCGTTTAATTATAGAATGAACTTTAATATTTTTATTGAGAGAATAAATAGCTAACACGTCCTATTTATTTATATATTTGAAGTAAAAAATAACGCACAGCAACTTTTTAAAATATACATCTTG
>Ga0105355_10002920_pt1 | contig 15194 bp, 13 predicted proteins | sample GOMGulsemesocosm_2_FD_83508 | JGI IMG/M metagenome (GOLD analysis project Ga0105355, IMG submission 83508) | Methane-oxidizing microbial communities from mesocosms in the Gulf of Mexico - GOM9C Gulf of Mexico | ecosystem: Environmental > Aquatic > Marine > Cold seeps | place: Gulf of Mexico... | reverse complement strand
TGTATTAACTGTATTACCCAATATTGATATGGCTGAAATTATTCATCATGCCAATAGCAAAGGAGTTAATGTGCAGTTGTGGGTACCTTGGAAAGCTTTGGACAAAAATCTTGAAGCCGCAATTAAGTTGTACAGCGACTGGGGCATCACTGGCGTTAAAATTGACTTTATGAATAGCGATAGTCAAAAAAGAGTCGATTTTTATTGGCGCGCAGCAGCGATGGCAGCCAAATATAAAATTATGGTTAATTTTCATGGTTCTTACAAACCTGCAGGCATTCATCGTACTTATCCCAATGTGATGACACGTGAAGGGGTTAGAGGTCTAGAAAACAACAAGTGGTCTGAGGTAACTGCGAGTCATAATTTACATTTACCCTTCATTCGTATGATCGCTGGACCGATGGATTATACGCCAGGAGCTATGCGTAATAGCCATAAAAAAAGCTTTAATAAAGTTTGGTCTAAACCTATGAGTTTAACCACTCGTGCACATCAAGTGGCGATGTATGTTTTATATGAAAGTCCTTTGCAAATGCTAGCCGATACGCCAACCAGTTATCGCGCGGATCCTGAAATACCTAAATTTATTGCCGCTATTCCCACTGTCTGGGATGATTTTCAAGTGCTGCATGCCAATATAGGTCATTATCTGTCTATCGCTAGGCGTTCTGGTGAAAATTGGTTTGTCGGTGCGATGACCAATGAACAAAAACGTCAGCTGACGCTTAATTTGGACTTTCTTGACGATGGAGATTACCAATTGACGATTTTGCAAGATGGTATTAATGCTGAAAATCATGCCGAAGATTATAAAATTATTAGCCAGAAAGTGAAAAAAGGCGATCGTCTCGATATAAATATGGCTAGTAGCGGCGGTTGGATTGCCAAAATAACGCCAATAAAACAGCAATTATTAGTCTTAAATAACAAAAGGTAGTATTAATATGATAAAAGGTGCTAAATGGGAAGTTTAAGCACCTTTTTAGGAGTACTATAACGATTGTTAAGGTTATGATAACGACGATTTAAGTGGTTTTATAAGGTTTAATCCATGTCGTTTTTCGAAAATAGCTCTGAATTTGAGCCAAGTGAGCATCCTCACCGCCGTTATAATCCGATGTCAGCAGATTGGGTGTTAGTGTCACCTCATAGGGCTAAACGTCCTTGGCAAGGGCAAGTTGAAGCTTGTGAAGAGTTGCCTAAACAAAGCCATGATCCTGATTGTTTTTTGTGCGCAGGTAATAGTCGAATCAATGGCACAGTAAATGACAATTACTTATCAACCTATGTTTTTCAAAACGATTTCGCCGCAATAAAAAAAGACACACCAAGTTATCAAAATAATGATTCTTTATTTCGTCTGGCGACAGAGCAAGGGGAAAGTCGAGTCATTTGCTTTTCACCTGATCATAGTAAAAGCCTACCTCAGCTCTCCATCGCGCAATTAACTAATGTTATTTCTACTTGGCAGCAGCAAAGTAGTGAATTGGCAAAAGAGTATCAGTGGATACAAATTTTCGAAAACAAAGGCGCCGTCATGGGCTGTTCAAACTCACACCCACATGGCCAAATATGGGCGCAGCAGCAACTCCCTAGTTTAGTCCAGCGAAAATCAGTTAATTTACTTAACTATTTTGAAAAGCATCAAACGCCTTTATTGCTTGATTATGGCTCTCGAGAAATGAGTAAACAGGAGCGAATCGTCTGTAGCAATGATGATTGGCAAGTGGTCGTTCCTTATTGGGCTGCGTGGCCATTTGAAACCCTATTGTTGCCACGAATGCCTATTCAACGCATCACAGAACTAGATGAAGTAAAAAGAGCTTCGTTGGCAGATATTATTAAACAAATTACCATACGATACGATAACTTGTTTCAATGCCCTTTCCCTTATTCTATGGGGTGGCATGGTGCGCCCTTTGATGGTGAAGAGCATCAAGAATGGACTTTGCATGCGCAGTTCTTTCCTCCATTGTTACGTTCTTCGTCAATAAGAAAATTTATGGTTGGTTATGAAATGATGGCGGAAGCTCAGCGAGATATTACACCTGAGCAAGCGGCGCAAAGGTTACGTGAACTGCCAGCCATACATTATAGTGAGGCACTTTAATGAGCAAAGAATTTGTACAGGCTGAATCAATCGATGACCGCAACAATCAATCAATATTAAGTTCGGCGTTTTTGCTAGCATTTGCCAGTGATGCTGAAGTCATATGTCATGCTCCAGGTCGCGTAAATTTGATCGGCGAGCATACCGATTACAATGAAGGATTTGTTCTACCTGCAGCGATAAATGTTGGTACTAATATTTATGCTAAAGGGCGAGCTGACAGAATGATCACCGCAATAGCGCTAGACCTTGGTAATGCGAAAGTAACTTTTTCTTTGGATGACATTCAATTTGACCATCATCATAGTTGGAGTAATTATCTGCGTGGTGCTCTATTGGCATTAATGAAATCATTTCCTGATATTCAAGGAGCGAATTTATTGATCTCAGGTAATGTACCCAGAGGTGCAGGTCTAAGTTCATCAGCCTCTTTTGAAATTGCAATTTTGTCTTGTTTTGCAAAGCTTAACAACTTATCGCTGACGGGAGTTGAAGCTGCATTAAAGGGACAGCAGGCAGAGAATGAATTTGTTGGCTGCAATTGCGGCATTATGGATCAGCTTATATCTGCCTTAGGCAAAAGAAATCATGCAATGTTGCTAGATTGTCGAAGTTTAACTTATCAATATGCAAGAATTCCGAAAGAGTTGGCTATTGTCATTGTTAATTCCAATGTAAAGCGCGGCTTAGTTGACAGTGAATATAATACCCGTCGAGCACAGTGTGAATCGGCTGCTAAGTTTTGCCAAAAGCGCTCGTTAAGAGATGTTTCTTTGACAGAATTAGAAAATGTTAAAGCTGCAATCGAATGCACTTTGTATAAACGTGCAAGGCATGTTATCACTGAAAACGAGCGGACGAGAAAGATGCTGTCGGCATTAAATACTCGAAACTTGAGTGAAATTAGCCAACTAATGGCACAGTCACATAGTTCGCTAAAAAACGAATTTGAAGTAACCACGCCAGAAATTGACGCCTTAGTAGAAATAATGTCTGACGTTTTGCAAGACCAAGGCGGTGTAAGAATGACAGGCGGAGGTTTTGGCGGTTGTGTGGTGGCGTTAGCGCCTAAATCTATGGTCACAGAACTGACTACTGCCGTAGCCACACACTATAAACAACGGACGGGCTTAACGGCAGATTTTTATCAGTGCATTGCTGTTGACGGTGCTTTTGTTGATTAGTGCATGGTAATTCAATCGAAAAAAATATTAAAATAATAACTATAATGGGTGAAATATGAAATTAGAAATGTTCGATATCGGCGTATTTATCGTCTATGTCATTGGTCTACTCTTGGTCGCTTTGTGGATTTCTCGCAGTGACAAAAAAGAAGGAGCTGATACTGAAGATTACTTCCTCGCGGGTAAATCTTTACCTTGGTGGGCAATTGGAGCTTCATTAATTGCTTCTAATATTTCTGCTGAACAAATCATTGGTATGTCAGGCTCTGGCTTTGTAATGGGCATGGCAATAGCTTCGTATGAATGGATGGCAGCAATCACCCTCATTTTGGTGGGTAAATACTTATTACCCATATTTCTTAAAAACGAAATATTTACCATGCCACAGTATTTACAGCAACGGTTCGATCATCGCGTTAAAACCACCTTAGCTCTGTTTTGGTTGTTAGTTTATATTTTCGTCAATCTAACCGCAGTATTATGGTTAGGGGGCTTAGCAATAGAAACTGTTGCTGGTGTAAATTGGTGGTATGGCATGTTGTTTTTAGCAACATTCTCCATTGCTTATTCCTTGTATGGAGGCTTAAAAGCGGTTGCTTATACCGACATTATTCAAGTGGTATTATTGATTTTTGGTGGTTTATTACTAAGTTACCTAGCTTTAGATGCGGTTGCTGAAGGGCAAGGGGTTCTGGCAGGGTTTGGCATTTTAACCGAGCAGTTGCCTGGTCATTTCGATATGATTTTATCGGAGGATAATTCACAATATAGCAACTTACCTGGCATATCCGTTTTGGTTGGCGGTATGTGGGTAATGAATATTTCATATTGGGGTTTTAATCAATACATTATTCAACGAGCGCTTGCGGCAAAAAACTTACAAGAAGCGCAAAAAGGTATTGCCTTTGCTGCTTATTTAAAACTGCTAATGCCATTAATCGTTGTTTTGCCTGGCATTGCAGCCGTTGTTCTTTATCCTAACTTAACGACACCAGATCAAGCTTACCCATCGATGATGGCACTGATGCCTGTCGGCATAAAAGGGCTGGTTTTTGCAGCTTTGGTTGCGGCAATTGTTTCATCACTAGCCTCAATGACCAATAGTATTTCAACTATATTTACTATGGATATTTACCGCCCGATAAAGCCCAATGCCAGTCAACATCATTATGTCAAAGTAGGGCGTATCGCCACTTTAGTATCACTTATGATTGCTTTATTTATGGCGGAACCACTATTGGGCAAGTTTGACCAAGCTTTTCAATATATTCAAGAGTTTACCGGGATGTTTACTCCTGGCATTGTGGTAATATTTTTAGTCGGCATGTTCTGGAAGAAAGCAACCTCAATGGGCGCATTATCTGCGGCAATTGGCTCTGCGGTATTTTCTTTTAGCTTACGAGCGCTTTGGCCTGAATTACCTTTTATGGATAGAATGAGTCTTGTGTTTCTCATGTGTTTAACGATTACCGTACTGGTGTCGTTGATGACTAAAACAAGTACAGAATCTACTGATACGAGTGTGAGTTTGGCCGATGTAAGCTTTGTGACTGAAAAAAGCTTTAATGTTGCTGCTTTAGGCGTAGTGATTATTCTAGTGATGTTATACACACTTTGGTGGTAAATGTATGAATATTTTAGTAACCGGTGGCGCAGGTTATATTGGCTCGCACACTTGCGTTGAATTACTTAATGAGGGTCACCAAGTTATTGTCGTTGATAACCTATGCAATAGTGATAAAGAAGCATTAAACCGAGTTGAAAAAATTACAGCTAAAGAGTTGAGTTTCTTTCAAGCTGATATTCGTGATAAATCGGCTTTAGACGCTATTTTTGCAGAGCAAATATTAAAAGAACAAGCTATTGATGCTGTATTGCACTTTGCAGGCTTAAAAGCGGTAGGTGAGTCTACTCAACATCCTTTGAGTTACTATGATAACAATGTGCATGGTAGCCAAGTGCTATTATCTGTGATGGAAAAATATCAAGTGGCTACTTTTATTTTTAGCTCCTCAGCGACTGTTTATGGAGATCCTGCTAGCTTACCTATTAATGAGGACTCTTTGTTAACTACGACTAATCCTTATGGGCAAACTAAGTTAGTCGTTGAACAAATGTTAAAAGAGCTTAGCCTAGCGAACGACAACTTCACCGCTGTTTTATTACGTTATTTTAATCCCGCCGGTGCTCATGAATCAGGCTTGATTGGCGAAGACCCTAGTGGTACGCCTAATAATCTTATGCCGTATATAGCACAAGTCGCAGTGGGAAAAAGGTCACATTTGGCCGTGTTTGGTGATGACTACAACACGCCAGATGGCACAGGAGTCCGTGATTATGTGCATGTCGTAGATTTAGCGAAAGGTCATGTCAAAGCGCTAACGAAGTTGCACAAAAATACTGGTTGCCACGTTTTTAATCTAGGTACCGGAAGGGGTTATTCGGTACTTGAAATGGTTACTACTTTTGCTCAAATCTCAGGGAAACCTATAACTTATAAAATTGAATCAAGACGCTCAGGTGATATTGCTCAATGTTATGCGCAATCAACATTGGCTAAAAATACATTGGATTGGTCTAGTGAAAAAAATCTAACTGATATGGTGAAAGATACTTGGCGCTGGCAATCTAAAAATCCTAATGGCTATGCGTCCCAGTAAAACTTGTTATCGATAAGTATTATAAGTGTTATCTATGAAAGAAATGAACAGTCATGTTTTACGAAATAGCTCTGGTATGCAAGTAACTTTATTAGATTTCGGTGCTAGAGTTATCTCAATATTATTCCCAGTAAAAGAACAGTTAACGGAAATGATATTAACTTATAAAAATATTGATGACTTTAAAAATGATCCTTTCTATTTAGGCGCAACTGTGGGGCGAGTATGTAATCGTATTGCTCAAGCGAGATTTAGCTTTTTAAAGCATGACTATCATTTAAGCAAAAATAGCAATGAACATTGTTTACATGGAGGTGAAAACGGTTTTTCAAAACGAAATTGGCAGTTTAACCAACAAAGTTTATCTGAGAGTTATGCGGAATTAAGTTTAACATCCTCTGATGGCGATCAAGGATTTCCAGGGAGGTTGAGCGCCAAAGTTAGCTATAGACTAACTGACGATAATTGCTTGAAGATCAACTTCAGCGCCACGTCTGAACAAGATACATTAGTAAACCTTTGTAACCATTGTTATTTTCATTTAGGTGAAGAATCAATCAATAATTTATCTCTAAAAATAAGCGCGGATCAGTATTTACCTACCAATCATTCGGGTATTCCTACAGGAGAAACCGCATCTGTAATAAATGGCCCATTTTCCTTTATTGAAGAAAAGTTAGTCGGTGAAACGGTGACTCAAAGCGATCATTTGCAAATAAAAGAACACAAAGGCTTCGACCATTGTTATGTGCTTGAAAGTGCCAATCATATGCCAGTTGCCCACTTACGAGGGCAATCAAAAGCAGTGGAATTATTGATTTACACAGATCAACCGGGTCTACAGTTATATTCTGGTCAATACCTAGAAGATAAATTTTCCCCTTATCAAGCGCTTTGCATGGAAGCACAAGGTTTTCCCGATGCTGTTAACCATAGTCATTTCCCCAATATCAAACTTAAAGCTAATGAAACTTATAGCAGATATGTTAATTATCAATTTCTAATGAATAATTAATCATAATAATTTCAATGAGTTTATGGTTAGCTGATAAATATTTAGTAATCCAATATTGACAAAAGTTATTAAAGATTTATTATAGCCAAATAAACAAGTGACGATTCGTCACCTAAAAGCGTAATAAGTATGACACCAAGAATATTAGATGAGCAAAGTTTACAAGCTCGAGAGCAAGAAATTATCGATGCTGCTATTGCAGTCATTGATCAGCTTGGTGTTGAACACCTTACGATGGACAAGGTGGTGGCGAAGGTACCTTATTCAAAAGGCACTGTGTACAAACACTTTATTGGTAAAGAAGATTTATTGTTAGCTATTGGTAACATTGCTATAACCATACTTTCCGACTTATTTAGTCGTGCCGCTAAATATCAAGGCTGTGCGCGTGAACGGATGTTGTTGTTGAATGTTTCCTATTTAATATACGCCATTTTGCACCCGACATTATTTAAAACAGTACTGTGTGCAAAAAGCCCTAATGTGTATGGTAAATCAAGTGATGAGCGAATGAAAAAGCAAGAAGCACTTGAGGGTAAGTTGTTAAGCTCAATTCATGGCATTATTGAAAGCGCGCAAGCAAGTAAACACTTTACTTTACCTGCGCATATGGATATTCAACAGGTTTGTTTTGCTACTTGGGCCAGTGGTTATGGCACTATCGGTTTATTGTCGGCAGAAGTTGATCAATGCAGTGGTAATACAGGCTTAGTGGTTGAACGTGAACTTTTTAATCAAAATAATATTCTATTTGACGGCTTACAATGGTCACCTCTATCTAAAGATAAGGATTATCAAAAGGCGCTTAAGAGTGCATTGCAGCAAGTTTTTCCAGGTGAGTTGGCGCTAATGAAGTCAGTGGGAAGAGAGTTGAATTTTAGTTAATATTTTAAAGAACTACTCGCTAGTCACATCGGCAAGGTTTAAGAAATATATTACTGAGCAGTTTCATTCCGGTAGTCTTTTTAGCCGGAATCTACAGTTAATATAATGAGATTCCCGATAAAATACTTCGGGAATGACGAAATAACAGCAAAGAAGCTAACTCATTAATTTTTATAAGTAAAAAATTGGCATTTCGCCATTTTTTTTAAATGACAAGGTGACGATTCGTCACTTAATTAAGAACATAAAAGAATGGGTTTAAACCGTTTTTTTTATTCAGTAAATGACGTTTCGTCATATAGGAGCAATAATGAAAGAAAAGATCTTTGGCTTCGTGGGAAAACATCCAGTTTGGGTGATCCTCGTTGGCCTTACCTTCGCTATTATAGCCGCATCTGGAGCACAAAATTTAGTGTTCAAAAGTGACTATCGCGTATTTTTTGGTGATGACAATCCGCAACTTGTTGCTTATGAGTCTATGCAAAAGATTTATAATAAAAGCGATAATGTGTCTTTTGTTGTCGTGCCAAAAGACGACAACGTTTTTACAGCCGAGCACTTGCAATCACTTGTTGAGTTAACTAAAGCCGGTTGGCAAGTACCCTACTCTAATCGTGTTGATTCAGTAACAAATTTTCAATATACCTTTGCTGAAGAAGACGACATGATTGTTGAAGACTTGGTGATGGATACCAAGAATCTATCGGCTACAGATCTCGCAAAAATCAAAGATATCGCCATTAACGAACCCTTACTGGTAAACAAAATTGTTTCAGCACAAGGGCATGTTTCTGTCGTTAATGTCAGTATTCAATTACCAGGTATTGACCCTATTAGTGAAGTACCTGAAGTGACACTTTTTGTTCGCGATATCAAAGAAAAATTCCTGGCGCAAAACCCAGGTACTCAGGTTTATTTGTCTGGCATGGTGATGATGAATAATGCTTTTTCTGAAGCTTCTATGAAAGATGGCTCTACGCTTATTCCACTAATGTTTTTAGTGGTTGTGGTGATAATAGGTTTATTGTTAAGAACCATTTCAGGCACGTTTGCCACTGTGTTAATCATAATTATGAGCATAGCTAGTACTATGGGATTAGCAGGTTGGTTAGGGTTTTATTTAACCGGCCCTTCTTCATCAGCCCCAACAATGATTTTAACGTTAGCGGTTGCTGATTGTATTCATGTCTTATCGAGTATGTTTTATGAAATGCGTCATGGTGCAGATAAAAAATCGGCAATCGCAAAGAGCTTACAAGTAAACCTTCAACCTATCTTTCTAACAAGTATTACCACAGCAATTGGCTTCTTAAGTATGAATTTTTCTGAATCTCCTCCTTTTAGAGATTTGGGTAACTTAGTCGCTATGGGGGTAATGTTAGCATTCGTGTTTTCAGTAACAATCTTCCCTGCTTTATTAACCGTTTTACCGATAAAAGTTAAGAATAACAGCCAGCAAAAAAGTAACAATATGTCGATATTAGCTGATTTTGTTATTGCAAAAAGAAAAGTATTACTGCCTGTAGTCAGCGTATTTATACTCGCTTCAACGGTATTTATTCCCAATAACGAACTTAATGATGACTTTGTTAAATACTTCGATCATACCGTGCCTTATCGTCACGCGACCGATTTTATGCAAGATAATTTATCGGGAATGACATTATTAGAAATGTCGATAAAAACGGGCATTAGCAGTGGCATAAACTCCCCTGAATATTTAAGAACGTTAGAAAGTTTCAGTGAATGGTTACGACAATTGCCAGAAACCGATCATGTTAATACCCTTACGGATACCTTAAAACGTTTAAACAAAAATATGCACGCCGATGATCCCAGTTGGTACACCTTACCGACTAGCCAGGAGCTTTCGGCACAATATATTTTGCTATACGAAATGTCACTGCCTTATGGTTTAGACCTTAACAATCAACTGAATGTTGATAAATCGTCGGCAAAGGTTGTGGCAACCTTTAAGAACAGAAGCAGCAATGAATTAATCGCCTTAGAACAAAGCATTAATGCATGGTTTGAAGCAAATGCGCCTCAATATCAAATTGATATTGCTAGTCCAAGCTTAATGTTTGCTCATATTGGACAACGTAGTATTTACAGTATGTTAATCGGTACAACTTTGGCACTGGTCTTAATTTCAGTTTTATTGGGATTTGCCTTAAAAAGTTGGCGTTATGGTGCGATTAGTTTATTGCCAAATCTTATACCTGCAGCGATAGGTTTTGGTATTTGGGGCATAGTTAATGGTCAAATAGGTATGAGTTTGTCGATTGTCATCGGTATGACATTGGGCATAGTGGTAGATGATACTGTGCATTTCTTATCTAAGTATTTACATGCTCGTCGAGAGAAAAATGCTTCACCCACTGATGCGGTACATTATGCCTTTGGCAATGTTGGCCATGCTTTATGGATCACTACGCTTGTCTTGGTTGCAGGTTTTACAGTACTTGCACAGTCATCGTTTAAACTAAATGCTGATATGGGCTTACTTACCGCGATAACAATATTTGTTGCTTTGTTGGTCGATTTCTTATTTCTGCCACCTTTGTTAATGCTTTTGGATAAAGGTAAAGAAAGTGAACAAGTTCCCGCGATGAATAAAGAAGAAATCACTGCTGAACTATCAGCTAGCTAAGAGCAAATTGGAGAATTTAATTATGAATACAACGGCATCGAAAATAGGTTTTAACAGCGCAATTGCTGGCGCGCTTTTGGCAATTGCTAGTAGCAATACTTTAGCTGATTCTGGACCAAGTACTGCCACGCAACAACGTGGTTTGGAAATATCTATTACCGCGAAACAAAGAGATATCGGTTGGGTTGATAGTACCTCAGATATGTTAATGACCCTACGTAATAAACAAGGGCAAGAAAGTACCCGTGCTATTAAAATTAAATCGCTGGAGTTACTGGACGATGGTGACAAGAGCTTGACTATTTTTAATAAACCTAGGGATGTTAAAGGTACAGCTTTTTTAAGTTTTTCACACCCTGTGGGTAATGATGACCAATGGTTATACCTGCCCGCATTGAAAAGAGTGAAGCGTATTTCTTCTCGTAATAAGTCAGGACCTTTTATGGGATCAGAGTTTGCTTTTGAAGATTTAAGCTCATTTGAAATAGAGAAGTATAGTTATAACTTTATTGGTGAAGAAAAGTTAAACAATATGGAAACGTATATGATTGAGCAATTTCCTGTTGATGAAAACTCAGGTTACACCCGACGCATAGTTTGGTTAGATAAAGTTGAATATCGTGTGCAGAAAATAGATTTTTACGACAGAAAAAATGCTTTATTAAAAACTTTAACCTATCAAGATTATAAGCAATACCTCAATAAGTTTTGGCGCGCTGACCATGCACAAATGATCAATCACCAAAGTGGCAAAAGCACAGAATTGCATTGGAAAAATTATGCCTTTGAAACGGGGTTAAAAGATACTGATTTTAACCGTAATACCTTAAAGCGTGTTCGCTAAGTTAATGGTTAAACAGATAGGTAGATTATATTAATGGGTAAGTTTTTGACTAGGTTATGTGTTTCTATCTTGTCTTTCATCTCAATTGTCGCCGCATTTAACATCGCAGCGAATGAATTTGAAGTGTCGGGCAAGGTTGCCATTGAGCAGCGCTATTTTCCAGAAATTGGCCAAAATAACGAGCAGTTAAGCCATCGGCAGTCGTCAGTTGCACTTGAAGCAGAATTTTTTTGGGGCTGGAATAACGGCAGTGATACATTAACCTTTAAGCCCTTTTACCGATTTGATGAGCAAGATGATGAGAGAACTCATGGTGATATTCGTGAACTTTCTTATATTCATGCCAGTGACGATTGGGAGTTTCGCGCCGGAATTCGTCGAGAATTTTGGGGGGTTACTGAATTTCAACATTTGGTCGATGTTATTAATCAAACGGACGGTGTGGAAGACTTTGATGGCGAAGATAAACTCGGTCAATTAATGGTTAATTTTTCCATCGTTAAGGAGTGGGGCATTGTCGATGTGTTTTTGCTGCCAGGGTTTCGTCACAGAGAATTTACCGGTCAAGCAGGGCGGTTAAGGGCTGCTTTTTTAGTTGATGATACTAATATTAGTTATCAATCTTCCGCCGAGCAGCAGCACTTAGATTTTGCCTTGCGTTGGAGTCACACATTAGGTGATTTTGATATTGGCAGTTATTGGTTTCATGGTACTAATCGAGATCCTTATTTAACGCCAACAATAAATACTTTAGTGCAAGGCAGCGAGCAATTTGTTCTTCAACAACACTATAGCCAAATGGATCAATTCGGGGTGGATGTTCAGGCAACACTAGCCGATTGGTTGTGGAAATTTGAAGCTATTTATCGCACCGATGAATTCGATGATTACTGGGCGATGCAAGGCGGATTTGAATATAGTTTTATCGGCGTTTTTGATAGTAATGCTGACTTAGGAATTTTACTCGAATATGGTTGGGATTCGCGCGGCGAAGGAAACATTGCCGCCACCGTGCAAAATGATTTGTTTTTTGGTGGCAGAATCGCCTTTAACGATATGCAAAGTAGCGAAGTACTCTTCGGAATCGGCGCTGATTTAGACCACAATGCTTTTAGTGTTTTGGTGGAAGCCAATCGTCGTTTTGGTGAAAATTTTAAAGTGAATTTTGATGTCCGATTGTTTCAAAGCACTGATGAAAAAGACGCGTTAACAACCATTAAAGACGATGATCATATGCAACTAAGCGTTGAGTGGTATTTTTAAAGGCTCAGACTGAAAATAAGGGCATTTTTGTTTAACTTTACCCAGTGTGAGTTAAGTTAATTTGCTCTTTCTTGAAGCTGGTACTGACGCCACCATGAATACAAGCCGATACAAGACATCACTAAAAATGTCATGTATAAAACGGATGTTGGAAACAGGCCTTTTTTCAAATAAATAACAATGGCAACCACGTCAACCACTATCCAAAATAGCCAATTAAATAAATGTCGCCGTGTCAGTAAAAACTGGGCAATTAAACTGGTGCAGGTGGTAAAAGCATCGGCATAAGCAAATGAAGCGTCGGTGTAAGTGCTCATAATATAACCTAAACCTAGCGTAGCGAATAAACTTACCAACGCCCAACTAATAAGGGTTCTTATCGGTGTATATTCAATGATTAAGGCTTGTTGCTGGTTCTTGTGATGTAACCAGTTATACCAACCATAAAATTGCAAACCAATGTAGATAAGATGTAGGGCCGCATCTGAATAAAGTTTGTATTGAAAAAAGACCCAAGCGAACAAAGAGACTTGTACTAAGCCAAAGGCCCAGTTCCAAATGCTGCGTTTAATTAACAAGAAGACGCAAATAAAACCAGACAATGAGGCTATCATTTCTATGGTACTCGCGCCGAGAAAACCGGCGATAAATTGCTCTACCGTCATTTATTTAACCTGGGTCGTTTTAACTCTAATAACTTTTAGAACTGTTAATCTTTAGCGAAATTAAAATAACTCTTCAATAGAAACATCTAATGCCGTAGCGAGTAGAATAACTTCTATATCAGTTACTCTTCTCACTTTAGACTCAATTTTGGCTAAGGTACTTCGAGTTAAATTCCATTCAAGCAAGTTGCATTCAGTTGCAAGCTGTTGTTGAGTCCAGCCGTTATGCTCTCTAAGTGTTCTGATGTTCTCGCCAACAATATTCATAAAAGGGCTCTACGTTTATTTAACTTATCACTTTAACGTTAATGATAAATCTAGAGGGTAAACCTCAATGCTTCTATACTTGTGGATCTGTCATTATACTGCCTGCGTTTTGCTTCGCCATTTCAGCCAAATCTTTATCAACAAAAAATAACGCATGGCCATCGTGCCCAACCAGATTTATTTTGTCTAAAACACTCTTAAATAAAGTTTCTTCTTCGTGTTGTTCTGCAACGTACCACTGAAGAAAATTAAACGTTGAATAGTCTTGATTAGTAAAAGCTTGGTGCGCTAAAGAATTGATTTTTTCGGTAATTAAACATTCATGCTCGTAAGTTTTCTCGAATACATCTGCTAGCGAGTCAAACTCATAAGGTGGCGCATCAATAGAGCCAAGTATAGGTAAAGCGCCGGTTTCGCTAACGTAGGTAAATAGTCGAGTCATATGCTCCATTTCCTCGGCAGCATGCTTTCTCATAAATATGGCAGCACCTTCAAAACCTTTTTCTTCACACCATGCGCTCATTTGTAAATATAAATTTGATGAGTAAAACTCTAAGTTTATTTGTTCATTAAGTTGGGAAATCATTTCGGACTTTAACATTGTCTTGCCTTGTGAAGGTGGAAAATAATTGTACTGAATAGTTCATATACTAGCTTAAAGGTCTTCAAAAAAAAGTTGAAGTTTTTCTAATTCTTCAAGGTCGCTTGCAACCAAATGTTTAATCTCAATTTTCTTAAAAATGTTTTTAGCTTGATACGGTAAGTTTTGTGAAATTTTTAAGCGGGTTAAATATAACCTAGCTTGTGCCAATTTTGAATGGTCGTTGGCTTTTTGTGCAAATGTAATTGCATTATTGAAATTAGTTTCTGCAGGAAGCAGTAAATTGGAATTCACTTGGCTGTGAGCAAAATTATAGTAAACGGTCGCAATTTGCTGATCGTTTTTAAACTCAAATGCCCATTTTAACGCTTTTTTCCAATAAGTTAATGCGGAAGATTTAAAAGACAATTTGTCAGATAAGTGCGCCAAATTGCCATTTAAATCTAATTGAAACATTGGATCAGGAAGCTGAAGATATTTAGTTTCCAGTAACTTTAAGGCATCAAATGCTTGGACATAATCACCTGCGCGCATTTGAATATTAGCCAACTGAATAAGTAACATTGGATTTGGATAAACCTCATTCATCAATGAGAGCTTTGTTATCGCTTTGTCGATATACTTTTTTCTTTCAAGCTTTGCCGTTTCACCAACAATCGATTTTGCATAATAAATATAAACACTTATCTGAAAAGGAATGGGGAAACTTTCATTGTCAATCCATTGTTGAGTTAATGCGTATAACTCTTCGCTTTTTTGTAAGATAAATAGTGAATCAAGCTTGTATTGCATTAAGTCGAACCAAACTCTACTTTGTTCTTTTAATAATGGCAGTGTTTTATTTACCATGATTAAGCATAGATCAGGAGATTTTTGACAGTGGTTATGAATATTTAAAAAATCGATGTTTTTTTCGGCTTGAGCAAAACCTTTAGGCACTATTAACAGTGTCACGACTATGAGTGTTAATATCAATTTTTCTAGTTTCAGTAGCCTCAAATATCTTCCTTAAACACATTCCGATTATCGCTGAAGAGCGAGACG
>Ga0105355_10002903_pt1 | contig 15240 bp, 8 predicted proteins | sample GOMGulsemesocosm_2_FD_83508 | JGI IMG/M metagenome (GOLD analysis project Ga0105355, IMG submission 83508) | Methane-oxidizing microbial communities from mesocosms in the Gulf of Mexico - GOM9C Gulf of Mexico | ecosystem: Environmental > Aquatic > Marine > Cold seeps | place: Gulf of Mexico... | reverse complement strand
TCAAATTGAGGAATTGATGAGTAGTATAAGGCAGGTTTCAGACAATATTGCTCACGATTTGCGAACACCTCTTACCCGTCTTCGCCATCAATTAGATCAACTAGAAAGCCAAGACCTTGCGGCAGGTTCACACCTTGGTATTGTTGCCAATCTTAAACGCGAAGCTGACAATTTACTTAATATTTTCAGTGCTTTGTTACGCATCACCAATATTGAGTCGGGAGGTTCTCGCAGCCTATACAAAGCTATCGCTATCGATGAAATGTTAAATGATCTGGTTGAGCTTTATGAACCTATCGCTAGTGAAAAACAACAAGAAATACAATTAACCACAGTTCATAAAATACTTTCTATTGACGGAGACCTATTATTTCAGGCATTGGCAAATATTGTTGATAATGCAGTGAAATATACCCCCACAGGTGGCATGATCAAATTATCGATGCATAATGAAGCCGATCATTTAGCCATTCATATTGCTGATAATGGTATTGGTGTTGATGAGTTGGAAATACCTAAACTAACTCGTCGTTTTTACCGTGTTGAGCTTAGTCGTAACATGCCGGGAAATGGCTTAGGTTTGAGCTTAGTTAGCGCCGTTATCAACATGCATAAAGGCAGTTTACGCTTAGAAAATAACTTACCTGGTTTAAAAGTAATAATACAACTACCTCATTAATCAAGCAGATAGCTTTTATGTTTTCTTGATTATATCAATATTACAAAAGTTTAATCTTTGGGAAAGGTTTAGGTTAACTCACTTCTTGTAAAATACTTAATAGTAAGTTTTGTAAGGTCAAAATTATTATCACACATAAGTTTTTGACTTTACCGGACTTAATCATTTTTATTAAGTAATACCTGTTCCACCAAATAAATATTCAAAGTCAATGGGATAAACCTTTGCAGCAAAGCACTAGCTAGACTCTTATATGGATCTAAGTCAGCAGAATAACGCTGGCACCTATTATTGATTAATAGGTAGATTAGAGTTGAGAGCAACGCCGCTTGAGAAGGTTTGGAGAAATTGAAGATAAGTAAATATTTATCTGAAAATAGGGTATCCATTGAGGAGAACATATCATCGTGTCGTTTAAACGCTTACCAGCCATTTTCAGCAAGATTCTGCCGATATTTATTGTCATTGTCGGTATTGGAATTTCAGCAGCAATTGCCAGCAATCCACCACAAGTGAAAGAAAAACCTGTAAAAGCCACTGCTCAAGCCGTCTCCGTTGTTAAAGCAAAATTACAAACAGAGCAGGTAAAAGTCTCTGGCTTTGGTGTTGTTCAGGCGAAAAAAACACAACTATTGATCATGCAAGTAGGAGGTGTCGTAGACATGCAAAGTCGGCAACTTTTAGTTGGCGATAAAGTTAAACAGAGTGAGCCATTATTGCAGCTAGAGACACATGAATATCAAATGAAAGTGATCCAAGCACAGGCATCATTGGCAAACGCCCAAGCAGAGCTCACCGATGAATTAGGTCGACAATACGTTGGTCAGCAAGAGTGGCAACGCATGGAAGCCTCTAACCGAGAAGGGGATTTACAAAAACGTTTGATTTTACGTACGGACCAGTTGTTGGCTAAAGAAGCTGCTTTAGCCAGTGCCCAAAGTAGCTTGGCGTTAACACAGTTAGATTTAAGTAGAACACACTTACAAGCCACTTGTGATGGCTTTGTTGAAAGTGAAAAATTGGAAGTCGGTCAAGTTATTAAAATTGGAGAACAAGTTGCAACCGTTGTTTGTAACGATACGTTTGAGGTAGTTACTAACATCTCACTTGATGAGCTGCAATGGTTGAGCTTTCCTAATGCAAGTGGTGAGCAAGGTTCTCGCGTTAAAATTATCCAACGGTTAGGTAAAGGGAAAACCGTGATTAAAGAAGGACATGTATCGCGCTTAATGGGAAGTCTTGATAATGCTGGGCGTATGGCGCAAGTTATTGTTGAAATTCCTAAGCCTATGGAAAACTTTCCCTTGCTGATCGGTGCTTATGTAGAAGTACTTATCGAAGGACATTACATGGAAAACATTGCCCAACTACCTCGTGCGTTGGTACATGAGAATGATCAAGTTTGGTTGATGGACAACAACGGTAAACTTGCCTTTCGTCAGGTTGAAGTACTGTTTGCTCAAAACGATCAGCTTTATATCAGTTCAGGCTTAAGTGCAGATGATACTATTGTGAGTTCATATATTCCAACGCCATTAAATGGCATGCAACTTAAAGTTATTCAATAGGAGTTAATGATGTTGAATTCTGCTACCGCTTGGATGACCAAAAATAGTGTCGCCGCCAATTTATTAATGTTTTTATTTATCGTTGTCGGCTTTATGTTAGCCAAAAATGTCCGTCAGGAAGTTTTTCCTGAGATGGAAGTTGATACCGTTTCGGTGCAAGTAGTATATCAAGGTGCGAGTCCGTCAGAAGTCGAACAGGGCATATTACTAGCCGTTGAAGATGCCGTCATTGATATCACTGGCGTAAAACGTATCACCAGTCAGGCCAGTGAAGGCTCAGGTAGTGTCAGTATTGAATTATTACCTGAGACGGATAAGGCTGGTGCCTTACTTAATATCAAAAATGCGGTAGATGCTATTCGATCTTTTCCTGAATTAATAGAAACTCCCATTGTTAGCCTTCAAGAGGTTAAACGCAAAGTGGTTTCATTGGTGGTCTATGGTGAACAAGAAGAGAGTCATTTAAGAGAACTTGCTGAAACAGTGCGCAGTGAATTACAGGCAAAAGCTGATATCACTTTAGTCGAATTGTCAGCGGTTAAGCCATTAGAGATTTCTATTGAAATATCACAAGCGACACTAAGAGCTTATAACTTAACCTTGGATGATGTTGCACAAATTATTCGTAGCAGCTCTCTTGAGCGAGCCGGTGGAACGGTAAAAACTCGAGCGGGTGAAGTGTTGATCAGAACACAAGATCGTAAAAATACGGCAATTGAATTTGCACAGATTCCAATAGTCGCCAATGCCGATGGTAGCTTCCTTCGCCTTGGTGACATTGCGCAACTTAATGACGGTTTTGAAGAAAAAGACATTGAATTTTACTTTAATAACAAGCCTGCGATACGTATGGAAATATACAGTGTTGATAATGAAACCCCAAAAGGGATTTCAGATAGTGTTAAAGCCTATATTGAGGAAAAATCGCTGAGTCTACCTGCAGGTACTGAATTAACGGTTTTTGATGATCAGTCTGAAGTTTTTGATGCGCGCATGCAAATGTTAATAAAAAATGCGGCGATGGGACTGGTCTTAGTCTTGATTATTCTGTCGTTATTTTTAGATCCTAAATTGGCTTTTTGGGTGATGCTAGGTTTACCTATTTCAATTTTAGGCTCCTTTTTATTCTTTGATGGCTTAGGGGCTACTCTTAACATGGTCTCTATGTTCGCTTTTATTATTACCCTTGGAGTTGTCGTCGATGATGCTCTCATTGTAGGGGAAAGCATTCATAATGAACGTGCAAAAGGTTTAAGTAACCTTGACGCTGCAATTAAAGGTACTAAAGCGATGAGCAGCCCGATCCTTTTTGCGGTATTAACCAATATTGCTGCTTTTATGCCACTCTTTTTTATTCCCGGTATGATGGGAGATATGTTGAGCCAGATCCCGGCAGTTGTTATTGCTGTATTAACTGTTTCTTTAATTGAGAGTTTATTGATTTTACCCGCACATATGGCTCATTCCACTGAAAATAAAGGATTTTGGAAGCAACTAGCGCGGCCACAAAAAAGCTTTGCGGCATGGTTGCATCAATTTACCGAGCAACGTTTTTCTCCCATCGTTAAGCTTGCTATTGCGCATCGTTATAGCACGTTGGCAACGGGGATTTTGATCTTAATGTTAAGCATAGGTTTGGTTCGTGGTGGTTATATTATGTTTAACCTTATGCCGAAAATTGATAGCGACACTATTTCTGTGCAAGCGAGTTTACCCTATGGTGCGCCTATGTCTGAGTCACAACGTGTTCATGATGTTCTGGTTAAATCCGTCCAGCAGACTATGGAAAAATTTGGTGGAGAAGATATCAGTAAAGGTATTTTTAGTACCATCGGTGCTACAGTTTCGAGCTCGTCGGTTTCTTCTGCCAGTGGTAGCCATGAGATAGGTGTTATTATTTCATTGATTGACGGTGAGCAACGAGATTTTAGTGGCGTAGAATTTGCCAATACTTGGCGTGAACTTAGTGGTGAAATTTCAGGATTGGAAAAAATTAAATTCTCGGGTGAGCGAGGGTTTGGCGGTAAAGGCGAAGAAATTCAGGTAGAGCTTACCCATCAGTCGGATCAAGTCGCACAAACTGCGGCCAAACGCTTGGCTGAGTTGTTAGCGGAATACGATGGTGTTATCGATATTAATGATGGTTTTGAGCGAGGTAAGGCTCAGCTAGATTTAGCATTAACAACACAAGCACGCAGCTTGGGTATTAGTTCAAATGAGCTAGCCAACCAAGTACGTAATGGTTTTTTTGGTACTGAAGTTTTAAGACAGCAACGTGGTCGTCACGAAATAAAAGTCATGGTACGCCTACCGTTAGAAGAACGTTCAAGCCTAGATACCTTGGCAAATATGACCATTCATACGGGAGCAGGAGGAGAAATTCCTCTAGCTCAAGCGGCAACGATAAAACAAGGTTATGCCTATACCACAATTAAACGTACTCAAGGTAATCGTGTTATTCCCGTGACCGCAGGTATTGATGATAGCCGAGCGAACCTCAGTATTGTTATGACGCAGCTTGAGGAACAGACATTACCGGCTTTACAACTTCAATTTCCTGGGCTTAATTATTCATTTGAAGGACAAGATAACGATCGTCAAGAATCAATGTCTGCGATGGCACAGGGCATGATCGGCGCTCTAATGGCAATATATGCCCTATTAGCGATTCCGTTTAAGAGCTATTTTCAACCCTTGATTGTGATGGTCAGTATTCCGTTTGGGATTGTTGGCGCTATTTTAGGGCATATGGCAATGGGCTTTGATTTAAGTTTACCCAGTCTTATTGGTATTATTGCGCTAAGCGGCGTGGTTATTAACGACTCACTTGTTTTGGTAGTTACGGCAAATCAATATCGTGATGAGCAGGGGCTAAGTGCTTATCAGGCCGCTGTTAAAGCATCGACACGACGCTTACGACCTATTTTATTGACAACCCTAACGACTTTTTTTGGTTTAATGCCAATGTTGATGGAAACGTCAATGCAAGCGCGTTTTCTCATTCCAATGGCTATTTCCATTGCCTTTGGTTTGTTGTTCGCAACGTTAATCATTTTACTTATTGTACCGTCTGTTTATATGGTACTTGAAGACATAGCGACTAAACTAAGGTTTACTCGAGTTGATAGTAGCGTCAACATGACCTAGTAAGGCTGAATTTTTTTAATTATTTCTAATGATTGCCTTAGATTCCTACACTTTGATAGCGAAAAAAGGGAGATTATCAATACGTAATGATAATCTCCCCGTTAATATTTACTTAAGTAGAGCAGTTAAGTCACAAGGCTTCATAAAATCCTCATATATAAAAATTAGCTAAACAGACTCAATCCTCTCATTACCTGCAGCGTGAGCAATACTTTTCTTTGAGCTCAGTGCACCTTTGATAAGGCCAAAAATGAAGTATGCTAAAAACAAAGCGCCTGCGGCAAAGACTATATCTCCCCACATTCTATTCCAGACCAGCGCTCTAACAAGTTCACTTTGAATTATTTCTGGCGAACGAGCAAACCAATAACCCGTTTCAACGGACGCTATAAATTGCACTATACCAACGGGTAAAAGTGACATTAATATCATGGCCATTAGACCGATATTAATACTCCAAAATGCCCATTTTAACGGTTTGTCGCTCCAACCTACTTGTTTGCTTATGCCCACTAGGCAAAATAACATTAAGCCGATGCCTAAATTTCCATAAACCCCCATAAAAGAGCCGTGGGCATGTGATGCAACGGTATTTAATCCTTGAATAAAATATAAGGCTATTGGTGTATTGACGAGGAAGCCTAGTACACCGGCACCAAATAAATTCCAAAATGCTGCTGCAACAAAAAACATTATTGGCCAATGATAACGTGATACCCAGCTCTGTGCTTTGCGAAGGCGATAAGTTTCTATTGCTTCAAAGCCTATAATAGCAAGCGGTACCACTTCTAGAGCAGAGAACATCGATCCCCATGCAATCATAGAGTTAGGTGTGCCAGTAAAATATATATGGTGGGTGGTACCAATAATTCCACCGGTCAAAAAAATCGCTGTTGCAAATGTAACCGCTGCCGTGGCAGATTTAGCACCGAGTAGTCCCATGCGAATAAAGAGTAAGGCAGTTACCGATACCGCAAAAGTCTCGAAGAATCCTTCTACCCAAAGATGCACAACCCACCAACGCCAATACTCGGCAATGGCTAAATTAGTATGTTTACCCATCCCCAATCCCGCGAAATAGAAACCACCGATAGCAACACAAGATAAATACAGTATCCAAACAACCGGACGCTGATCATTTTTGACACTCAATATCGGGTAAATAGCTCTGGTTACCAGTATTAACCAGATAACCAATCCCAACATCAAGAATAATTGCCAAAACCGGCCCAAATCAACATATTCCTGACCTTGATGACCAAACCAGTAACTGGTGTCTAAATCTAATACTTGCTGAATGGCAAACCACTCACCAATCATTGAGCCAAATACGATTACGACTAATGCTACCCATAAAAACAACGTACCTTGCCACTGGTATTTAGGTTCAAAACCAGAGAGCGCGGGTGCGATATATATACCAGTCCCCAACCAAGCGGTTGCGACCCAAAATACGGCTAATTGGGTATGCCAAGTTCTAACCACAGAGTAAGGTAACCAATCGGATATATTAATACCGTAGAATGTCTGACCTTCAATTGCGTAGTGAGCCACGATAGAGCCAAGTCCTATCTGCAATAAAAACATGGCAATAGCAGTAATGAAAAATAAGCCTGCCACTTTTTGTGACGTTGTGGTTTTCATAGAAAAAAGTGGATCTGTGTCTGGAACTGTAGTTGAGGGCTCTTCATGTATTGAAGCGTGATACCAAACTAATACGCCTACGCCTAATATTAACCCACAGATGCTTAAAACTGACCATACCATCAGTGATGATGTAATGGTATTGCCTACTTGTTTATCATGTGGCCAGTTATGGGTATAAGTGTAGTTAGCATCAGGACGCTCAGTTGTTGCGGCCCAAGCAGTCCAAAAAATAAATGCACCGAAATTTTCTCGACGTTCAACAGTGATAAGCGAGTTATCTTTCATTGCATAGTCGATGCGCAATAACTTAGTTTCAGGATTATCACCGAATAGCGAAATATAATGTGCTGTTACTTTTTTTATTGCGGCAGCACGGCGGTCACTTATGGTGATAGTTTCGCTATCAATATCGTACTGATTAGGACGAATATCATTGCGTAACTCTTGCTCCAATCTTGCTTGTTGTATGGAGGTTAGCGCTGAGAAGTTTAGGTTAAAATTTTCTTGAGCCGCTATATTTAACCATGCTTGTGCTTCTCTATGGATCCAGTCAGCCGTCCAATCTGGAGCAACATATGCACCATGGCCCCATACCGAGCCTAACTGATGTCCGCCCATCGAACGCCAAGCAAGTTGACCTTGATCTATGTTATCAAGTGTATAAACAGTGCTACCTGATACAGTTACCACTTGTTTAGGCAAAGGTGGTGCTTCGCGATATATATCACTACCTAGTGATAACAATACACTGAAAGAGCAAATACATACGATAATTAGCCCCCAGATAATCGTCTTAAGTTTAAACATGATGTTCCCTTTTAACTAGTTGATTTTTACATGTTAAATTACAATTCTGACAAGTGTTTATCTTGAAACGAGGTCGTTGCGAGAAATATTCATTGCTGCAGACATTTTTCAAGAAAATCACTAACAAACAGCGAAAATATCTTTATTGGTGTCAGACCTATTTTTAGTTTGATGCAGTCACCAAACTATCTTTCTTTTGCAAAGGTTAGGTCAAGTGTAAGTTACTGTATTTTAAGTATAATAAATTAATAAAATGTCAAATTGACGCTGTTTTTTTTGATGGTGGACTGTCATTATGACTCCAGTTGTTTTTTGGCACATTATTGTGTCGGTTGGTCGTTTGTCATCAAATGGAGCCATTTAGTGGACAAACTTAATGACATCATTTCTAAATTCAAGGCTATTGATTAGTGTCATCATAAAAGATGGTTATCAGTGTTAGTGAGGAATGTTAGTCATCAGTATTGCTCAAGGGGAGTTCAACGAGTAAGAGGAGGTTAACGCAGGGGCTAGGCTGTTATCTTGTTGCCTTTTTATCATGTGTTAGGTGCATAGTTCTAAAATAACACCTTAGTAGCGAACAATGAGTTTGCTTATCAAAAAATAACAAACTTAGCCGTTGAACGCCACAAGTTGATGAGATGTTAAAAAACTAGAGTCATATTGAACATAATTCTAGGCAATAGGTATAGAGTTAAGCCTATCCGGACGCCTCTTGTTTGTTTTGCAGTGTCAAAATTATGCGACTAAACCTTTTAATATGTATGAGCCATTTCAATAAAATTAAGCTTTAAAGGTAAGATATAGCCAGCTCCTGTTGACATCTTTTGAGTTCGTCGTATTAAATTTTTGCTAATTTATTTTTTGCCCTCTCTACTTGTTTTTCAAAGTAACTTAAATGAGGGGATGAATTTTTTTTAGCCAATGTTAATGCTTTTTCGAATGCACTTAAGGCCTTAACTCTTTTATCCTGCTTCATTAACAAGGTACCCAGTGCGTTATATGCACCATAGGATTCTGGGTACAATTCAAGTGCATTATTGAGTATTTTAATTGCTTCAATGTATGATTTTTCATTGATAAAGGTAAAGCCAAGTCCAACGAGCACATCCTCAGGAATTTCTTTTGGTGATTGGTAGTCTTGATGACGTTTTTTGAAATGTACTTTTAGCCCCAACATACCGCCAAATTCTTTAAAGTCTTGATAACCTATAAATGTTGGAGACTGATAACCTTTAAAAACCCAAGATAAACCTCTAAATAGAGCGAGGTAAGGGGAAGTCATATGATTTTGCTCTGGGTGATAGTCATAATTCCAAGAAATACTCTCAGGTGCATTCTCTTTAAGTAACGTTAATAAATATTCAATATTTTCTGGTTTGATAGCGACGCCTTCATCTGCCTTTCCACCCATTGCGATATATAGTGATATCTTTTTCTTTTTATCTCGAGACTTAAGAAAATCGTTGTATTGTTGAATTCTTTCCTTCTTCATTGAAATGGATGGGCTTGCTGAAACATAGTGACTGAATAGGTTCGTATGATTTCTTAGCATATTCAGTGTAAAACCACCGGCGCTAGAATGACCAAAAAGTATATCGACATTGTTAGTTCTAAAGTTTGCATTAACAAAGGGTTTCAATTCGTCTTTAATAAAGCGAATAAAATTGTCACTCTCATACACCAAATCACGCAAACGTTTACCTTCCAAGTTAGGAATTGCGATAACAATACTTTCAGGAATCATGCCGTGCTCTTCTAAAATAGAAACGGCAGAAACAGCATGGCCAAAATGATTTTCGCCATCTGTAAGGTATAAAACAGGGTAGTCCTTTTTTGTACTCTTGTAGGAAACTGGCAAACGGATTGAGAGTTTTCTCTCTTCTGCAAGTACTTCTGATTGGAATTTATAGCTATTTCCCTGGGTGACTGTGATTGGTGCCTTAGGTAATTTCTTGTCAAATGAGAGCGAAAAATTACTAAAAAACGTTATACAAATCAAAAGAGATATCTTAATTTTTTTATTTAAATTCATATGGTTATTTCCACTGTGAAGCTGGTTTACTTGATGGTGTGGTGCTGTATCTTTATATAAATAACTACCGTGTTATCCATTCAATAAAGAATTTCTCTGCTAATTCATAGCGATTACAGCACCACAGGGCTTGACCTATATAAAGTCTTTGTCGTGAAGAGACTCATTTTACTATGCAAGTTACATTCATTGAGTCATGCTTATTTTGTCATTCGTTTTATTTCTCCCTCTATATAGCCAACGCCGCGTGAGCTTTGTTGTTTGGCAAGTACAAGTGCCTTTTTAAAAGAAGTCAGAGACTTTTTAGGCTGTTCATTTTGCTCATATAATCTCGCTAAGAAAATAAAAGCACGCATAGACTCCGGATGTTTTTGGGTATTGGTTACCAATATCTCAATAGCTTCATCTTTATGACCATCGTCAAATAAAACATTGCCTAGTCTTCTGAACGTTTGCTCAGGTATACCAGGTTTTATTTGGTATTTAGTGGCTAATTTTTGATAATATTGCTCAATGCCTTTCATACCACCAAATTTCGTATATTCTTGATGATTGGAAATTGCAGGGGCTTGATAGTCAAAAAATGTTTGCGTGATGCCTTCATAAAAAGTCAGTGATGGTGTAGTCATGTGTACTTGTTGAGGAAAAAAACGATATCCCCAATTCAATTTATCAGGAGCTATACGCTTAAGTAGAATATCTAGCTTAGTGGCAATATCTACATTCTCTTTTCCTTCTGCGGGTATATCAGCCATTGAAAAGAAAAACGATTGATCTTGAATGTTATTTAACTGCTTATTTTTATTGCTAAAATACTCTGCGTATTTATCGAATAATTCCATTTCCATACCTGGACTCGCAGCAATATAACTGTCAAACCAAATATGATCGTTGAGAAGTCCTTCCATGACAAATGCACCAGCCATTGAGTGACCAAAGATCGTTTTATGACCACTTGTTCGATACTTTTTTTCAACGACGCTAACAACTTCACTTTGAATGTAAGACCAAAATTTATTGCTGCCTTCACCTAAATCTCGATTACGTTTCCCTGGTTGATTCGTGATACCAATAATGATGGCTTCTGGCATCAAATTGTTAGACTGCAAGTAAGTGATACTTGTCGTTGCATGTCGAAAATGTCCATTGCCATCAAGTAAATATATAACTGGATATTTTTTATCAGACTCGTCATAACCTGCTGGCAGGTGAATGAGCAACTCTCTTTGCTCAGACAAAACGTTGGAGTTTAATGAGTAACGATATCCAGCGTCATAAGTGATCTCTTCACCTTTTATAGGAGCAAGTTTTGTGTCCGCGGAATAAACAGATGTCGATATTATCGTAGACAATATCAATAGCACATTTTTGATCTTCATTAATTTCATAAATAGTCTTCCACATTTCGTATATGTTATTTGAGTTTTTTTTTTTAAAATCACGCTATTTGTTTATCTTTTCTTCAATGACAGCAAGATGTTTCTTTATTTGTTCAAGGTTTTGGCTCTGTTGATTTTCTGCTAATGACAGTGCCAGTTTCTGCGTTGTTAGAGCTTGTTGTAATGAACCTTTGGCTTCATAAGCATCTGCTAAGCTATCGTGTGCATTAGATGATTGTGGGTAAAGTGATACGGCTAACTGAAAAACTTCAATTGCTTTATCCGATTGCTTTAAATTTAAGTGCTCATAGGCCATATTAATTAATAGGCCCTCTGCAGGAGGAATATCAGCAGCGAATTTCTTAGAGAGTTTTTTGTAATGTTGCTTAACGGCATGTAATCCTTGGAAAGTTACTTCAGGTGGGATGCTCCATCCTCTGAAAATACTGATTGCCTGCATCGCGTTATGGAAAGTTTTACTCGGATTAGACATATGTGTTTCTTGTGGGTATACCTGACTTTCCCATGTTAATTTTTCCGGTGCATGTTGCTTCAAACCATCATTTATTCTATCAAAAGTACGTTGATTATTAGGTTCAAATCCTATGCTAGTAAATACGAAAGTTGGCTCCAGTATCATTGATTTTAATTTTAGCGCCGTTTGTTGAAGAAAATTCACTGAACGTTCACTCTCAGAGAATACTGGGCTCATTATAATAAATGCTTGGAATAAACCTTTGGTTGTTGTTAACGAGTGCACAGTACTTCGACCCGCCGCAGAATGTCCTGCTAATGTTCTAATGGGCTGTGTTCTATATTTACCATCGATGTATGGAACAAGCTCATTGGTTAGAAAACGACTAAAATCTGCTGCAGGAGCAACGTTACCGTCTTTATATCTTTTTGTTTTAAATGGGTGTGCGTCTCGTAATCGTTGCATACTATTATCGGCAACAAGCCCAACAACAATATGTTGCGGAATCACGTTAGCAGTATCACTCAACCATTGTAGTGTTCCCGCGACACGGTGAAAATGTGTTGTACCGTCTAAGGTGTAGAGCACTGGATACTGTACGTTTTTAGCATTTTCGTAACCTTCAGGTAATTTAATCAAAAGTGTACGTTCTTCATTAAATATTTTGGAAAATACCTTTTCACTGTGACCAAAGTTCAGTGACTCGTCGGCTGAAACATTTGTAGATATTAATAGCGTCGCTATTAAAAAATGATAAGACTTGTTTATAATCGACTTTAAAAAACTAACTACAAAATAATTACTCATTGCTAACCTGTTGCTACATTATGATAGGTTTTCGATTCTCTACCTGGAATGAAATAATGACAATAGTAGCTAGCTGATTTCAGCCTGATTTTGCCCTGATGCTAAGCTGATGGCTCTATTATAGGGGCTTTAAATAATGTTCAAGCTGTTGAATTCTTTTAACCAAATATTCGTAATTAATTAATATGCATTTTTCAGAGTGCTTGACTACTTTCAATTTAATTCAACTGAAAATCCGCACTTTGGGTGGTAACGGGTATATACTGCAAGCCAATTAATTTTTGCATTGATTGGTTAAGCCAATTAAATATAAGAGAAATAAATGGACGAGTTTTTTATAGGTGATTTCCGCATTGACATAAAACGCAGTGAAATTATCTATCAGAAAAATATATCAACATTAGAACCCAAGGTATTAAAGGTGCTTTTATTGTTGGCTGAAAAACCGGGTGAAATAATTTCTCGAGAAACGCTATTAGACGAAGTTTGGCCTGACGTTATTGTTGAAACAAATACTTTGCAGCGTTGCATAGCACAGTTACGTAAAGCCTTTAATGATGATGCAAAAACACAAGCATTTATTACCACCCATCCAAGAAGAGGTTATAGCTTAGTTGCCAATGTTAGCTGGCAAAAAGACTCGGCAGATACACCAATTAAAGATATTCCTGAAAATGTGGGCAAAGCTAAACGTTCATCAATGTTGGTATTTTTATTCATTACTACCTTGTTAGTACTACTGCTTATTTGGTTTGTAGAACAATCAAAAATCGATACACTTAATGTTAAAAAAATAACGCCATTGACTGCCACTGAAGCTATCGAGTATCGCGCTAGCTTTTCACCGAGTGGCAAATATGTCGCATTCCAACGTTATGTTGATGTATTAACTAGCCATATTTGGGTGAAAGATTTATCTGATAATAGTGAATACCAACTAACTAGTGAAAATGCTATTTATGGGAAGCCTGAATGGTCGCCTGATGGAACTCAAATTGCTTTGCATAGAAGTGATAATCAAGGAGGTAACGTTAGCTCAAAAGAGTGTTTTACTATTACGAGTTTGTCGTTTGCCTTAGCAAAGAATTCACCTCAGTCGGTGAGGCAATTGATTCCTTGTGAAAGTGAAATTATTACGTCATTAACCTGGTTAACAAATCACTCTTTTGCTTATACGTTAGGAGATGAAAAAAATAATCCTGTTATAGAAGTGAACTTAAATAAAAAAACAAGACGTGTACTTTATCAAAACAAAAATAAAATAAATTATGAGCTAACTTTTTCTACGCGTAAAAATCAGTTAGCTTTTTTGCAAGTAGCAGAGTTAGAAAAAAATAACATTGTACTACTTGATGTCAATACTGGTGTTTTTAAAGAAGTCAGACTCAATTTTCCAAAGGGGTATGATGATCGACATTGGAGTGGAATGAATTGGCATCCGCACCAAGACCGTTTTTTGATATCGAATAACCAAAGTTTAATTGAAGTAACAACTGAGGGTGAGTTTATTGAATATCCGATGATGACATATCAGCGGATATATGACCCGGTGTATCATCCTTCTGGTGACAGTATTGCGGCAACGTTAGGACTGGCGGATTTTGATATTGTTGAACTTGATTGGAGCAATAATAAGCAAAATTTGAATGTCTCTGCTGATAAAAAACTATTTGGCTCAAACATGAGTGAAGGTGGTGCAAAGTATCGACCTCAAATTCAAAGCCGTACTAATGGTTCACAAGAAATTGTCTTTGTTTCAAATCGAAGTGGTAGTTACCAATTGTGGTTTGATAATGGTAAACAGTCGAAACAATTAACCCATTTTGCTAAAGGCAAACAAGTAGGATCTTCGGTATGGTCTCCTGATGGTAATTTACTAGCGATAACTATTGATAATCAATTACAGCTATTAAATATTGATGGCAAGGTTGAGCAAGTTGTTAATTCGTTAAACGTAGTCAATGTCTATCAGTGGGTTGATAATAATAAAATACTGGTAAGAGCCATTCAAAACGAACAATCACAAATACTTCTATTTGATGTTAGTAGTGGCAAGTCAAGTGCACTTTACGAAGGTAGTGCCTATTGGGCACAGCTTGATTCACAACAAAATTTATATTTATCTGATAGTAAAGGTGTAGTATCTAAACTCGTGAATGGAGAAAAAGTACAGCTAGATGAAATGGTTCAACATGTTATACAGAGAACCTTTTTTATTAGAGAGGACATGCTGTTTTTTAATGATCGTAATGGTGGTTTTTGGCAATTTAATTTGCAATCAAGCAAAGTATTATTACTGGCAAAACGTAATGCCAGAGCGTTAAGACTGGATGATGTGGATATTGAAAATAAACGCTTACTATATTTGAATTATGTTCAAGGTAGGAAAGAAATTGTATTATTTCATTAAGCAAAAATAATTGTTTCATCAGCTACTGATGAGAATTTTAATCTCTCATTAGTAGCTTATTTTACAAATTAGAACGAAGATTATCCTACATCGCCTGTCATCGGTTAATATGACAGCCTAGTTCTGATACCTAGTGGTTAGCTTAATTTTACGAATAAGAACCGAAGATTAACCTACATCATAGGCTAGTTCCGACGCTTGATGAATAGCTTTACGAATGCGAACATAAGTACCACATCGACATATGTTTGTCATAACGTTATTAATGTCTTCATCACTAGGGGTT
>Ga0105355_10002899_pt1 | contig 15246 bp, 13 predicted proteins | sample GOMGulsemesocosm_2_FD_83508 | JGI IMG/M metagenome (GOLD analysis project Ga0105355, IMG submission 83508) | Methane-oxidizing microbial communities from mesocosms in the Gulf of Mexico - GOM9C Gulf of Mexico | ecosystem: Environmental > Aquatic > Marine > Cold seeps | place: Gulf of Mexico... | reverse complement strand
TCACTATTAGGATCGCCAACAATAGTCGCTTGTGCGACAGCTTTAGCCGCATCAACTGCACATTGATGGTATTTTGCCGGCACTAGCATTCTTGTTGGTGCGTCACAAGATTGGCCAGTATTGTAGAAGCAAGCTTCTGTGCCTGAGGTCACACACGCTTCAATATCGACATCTTCTAAAAGGATATTAGCCGATTTTCCGCCTAACTCTAAGGCGACTCTTTTAATAGTATCAGCACTGGTTTTAGACACAGATACCCCAGCACGTGTTGAACCGGTAAGAGATACCATCTCAACGTCTTGATGAGACGAAAGCGCGGTGCCGACATCAGGGCCTTCACCATAAACCATATTAAAGACTCCCGGTGGTAATTCAGCATCGTGAATAATTTGACTAAAAAGTTTTGCTGATAACGGAGCGAATTCGCTTGGTTTTAATACGACAGTACAACCACAAGCTATTGCAGGGGCAATTTTACAAGCGATTTGGTTCATCGGCCAATTCCATGGTGTTATTAAACCACACACACCAATGGCCTCTTTAACAACATGGGTGATGCCATTTGTTTGTTCAAAGGAATAATCTACTAAAATATCTCTAGTTGTTTGAATATGGATGACGCCAACTTCAGCTTGTTCGTCTTTTGCCATTTCTTTAGGGGCACCCATCTCCAGTGTTATTGCTTGTGCCATTTCATCCATACGTTCATTGTATAGTTCTATTATTCGGTCTAAGTATGCGAGTCGTTCATCACGGCTGGTTTGTGACCACGTTGGAAAGGCTGATTTTGCGGCAGCAACAGCTGAATTGATATCGTCTTTGCAGCCTAAGGAAACTTGACCGATCACTTGCTCGTTAGCCGGATTAACGATATCCATCATCTTAGGAGTAGTAGGGGCTACCCATTTACCGTCGATATAAAACTGATGACAGTTGTTCATATTAAACCTCGTTGTAACAAAGATGGCTATAACAGATAAATTGCTGTTTTGTTGCCAGAATATCTCATGTTATGGTTTTAAAGGCGTAAAATAAATAACCCGATAGGGGAGGAATATTTCATGTTGTTAATAATGATAAAATAATGTTATATTTTTTGTACGCTTTTAAATAACATTTGTTGTGGTTTCCTTTGTTATGAATCAATCTTTTCTCGCAAACTTTAGTCAGCAAGTTGCTGATTTATTTCCATATGCAGGTACCAAAGACTTTTCGGAAAAACTGGCTGATATGTTTAAGTGTCTAGTTGATACTGACAATATAATGATCATTTTATTTCCAAGTAAAAAACTGCCTATTATTGAGTACAACGATCATATCGGAGACCCTCGAAAGTCTGTGGTTGATAAGTATGTAAAAGGCGCGTTTCTATTAGATCCCTTTTATCTTGCCGCAAGGGAGAAAAAGGACAGTCGCTTTTTACACCTTAAAGAAGCCGCCCCCGATGCGTTTGAAGACAGTGAATATTTCAATAGTTATTATAAAGACTCATGTTTAAGTGATGAGTGTGGCTACATTATTCATTTTGGTGATGATGGTGAAAAATTTCTGATTATTGGCCTAGGCCAAGTTGAAACCGAAGCTGACTTTAATCGCGAACAATTAACTCAACTGGCTGAAATTACTCCGTTAATTGAAGCGATCACAAATTATCACTGGCAATTATACACGAATGAAAGTGAACATCACCTTGATGTGCGAGAACAATTAGAAACGGCACTTGATTGTTTTGGCACCAGCATTTTAACCGACAGAGAAAATCAAACTGTGAAAATGATCTTGCAGGGATATTCAAGTAAAGCGATAGCGGAGCGTTTTAATATATCTGTTGAAACCATTAAGTTACACCGTAAAAATGCTTACGCTAAACTCGACTTAGGTACTCAAGGTGAATTATTCAACTTATTTATCAATTCACTGATGAATATTGAAAACTATGTCGGCGGCGATCCTTTGATTGAATATCATAGTCCTGGCTAAGATATTGCGGACTTATTGTTTAAAGAGTTCAAATTTATTACTGTTAAATGCTACCACTAGGTAGCATTTTTTGTTTTTACCTAGCCATAAAAATATACCTTAAAGGGGTATGTTTAATTATGCCGTTATTCGTTTTAATCTATACCTAGTCAATCTAATTATAATAACGAAATATATGCTTGCATGAACTATTTTACCGCAATGTTTGACCTACATAATGAGTCACTGCAACAGCGAATTAAATGGATTGTTTATTCACTGCTCTTAATCAATTTTGCCTTATACATCAAAATCGATTGGGTAGTTGCTAGCCATACCATGCGCCAAGGTGGCACAATCTTAGAGTGGACCCGAGCGTTTGCCACTACCATTGATGAAAGCGCTTGGATATTTCTACTGATCATCTTTGAATTAGAAACCTATGCTTTGTCAGACCAACAGTTTACCCGTACTAAAACCTGGATTATGAATGGCATTCGCATTATTTGTTACCTTTCATTAGCTCATACCTTGTATGCCATAGGTGTATATCTTTATCAAATCAATACAGAAATTGTTGTTAAAGATGTCACTAGTTTGTGCCAATTAGTCGGTAAAGACATCTCCTATATGGCAAATCTAGTCTATAGCGAGCTAAATTCTAGTAATTGTAAGAGCCTGTCTACTGCGACACAGTTTCTTTATATTGACCCACCAAAATTTATTATTGTCACCGATGCCGAGGGACTTAAAGTTATTAATCAATTAGCTTGGGTCGATATGATCGAAGCGATTACATGGTTATTAATTTTATTTATGATTGAAGTTTTGGTGTTGTTACAAGATAGAGGTACGGTGACAGGGACATTATTTAAAGGCATTAAAACCACTAAATTGATGCTTTATATGCTGTTATGGGGTGCATTAGTTTATTGGTTATTTCGAGGACATTTTATGTACGCATGGGATGAATTCATGTGGATTGCAGGCTTTTTTGTCATCGGTATGAATTTAGAACAATGGCAAGAGGAAATCAGCACTCAATCAGCGGTAAATTCCAATGTATAAGAAAAAATATAAAGGATCTCTTGATCCCTAGCGTTCATTCTTAATTACGCCGTCAACCTTATATTAATAAAAAATGTCGGAAAAATGAACATCACGAACATCACAAACATAGTTAACAAAGTAGGTGAAATTTGAATTACTACGACACAGTCATCATTGGCGGAGGCCATAACGGCCTAGTATGTGCCACATATCTAGCAAAAAAAGGTCAAAAGGTTTTGATCGTAGAAGCTGCAGATGAATTAGGTGGTTTAGCCGCAACCCGCGAATTTGCCCCAGGCTTTAAAGCTTCGGTTGCGCAAACCTTGAGTCATTTTTCGGAAAAAGTGGTAAAAGACCTTAACTTATCGACTTATGGTTTTGATTTTACCAGCGCGCCAATGGCTAATATTGCCCTTAATGATAATGGTGAACATGTCATTATCGAAGGCTGGGGCGCTTCATCTAAGCTTACAGGCGTCAGTGAAAAGGATGCAGATACCTATGGTGAGTATCATCAACTGCTTAAACGTTTTGCCGACTTATTAAAACCATTTTGGCTGAAAACCATGCCGAGAATTGGGCATAGCACGCTTAAAGAAAGCCTCACGTATGCCCATTTAGGGATTAAAATGCGCATGCTTGGTCGCCATGATATGGGCGAGTTTATGCGTGTCGCCACCTTGCCTGCTCGTGATCTAATGGATGAAAATTTTGATAACCCTCATCTTAAAGCGCTACTGAGTTGGGATGGTCTGATTGGTTCAAAAATGGCTCCTCGTTCACCCAATGCGACAGTTTTATCATTATTGTATCGAATGAGCGGTAAAAATGAAGGTGCCCATACCTTGCCAAGAGGTGGCATCAAAAGTTTGATCAGTGCCCTGAAAAGCGCAGCTATTGATGCTGGGGTGGAAATTAAAACAGCGACTAAAGTCAAACGTATTGTAATTGAAGGCAATGAAAACGGTTTAAAAACAGAAGGTGTTGAATTGCAGTCAGGTGAAGTCATTTCATCAGCAAAAGTCGTGTCAGCGGTTGACCCTAAAACCACGTTTTTGAATTTAGTGGGTGCACAAAACTTAGAAATTGATTTTACCCACCGCATTAAACGTTCACGGTGTGAAGGTTTTGTAGCGAAATTACATTTAGCATTAAGTGACTTACCTAATTTTACCGGTTTAGATAAACTTGATGGACGTATGGTTATAGCACCGGAGCTAGATGCTATTGAATTTGCTTTTGACGATGCCAAATATGGCGAAGCGTCAACTAATCCAGTATTGGAAATGGTCATACCAAGCCTCGCTGATGAATCCCTAGCTCCTGCTGGACAACATGTGCTCTCTGCTAACGTGATGTACGTACCTTACAAACATAAAAATGGTTGGACAGCTGCGGATAAAACCGAGCTATATGAGCGCGTCATCAATACCATTGAGCGTTATGCACCAGACATTAGAGAAAAAATAATAACCGGTGAAATTTTAACGCCATTTGATTTAGAAGAAAAATTTCATGTCACGGGAGGTCATTGGCATCATGGAGAGCTTTCCATTTCACAAATGTTAATGATGCGTCCTACCTATGAGGCGGCCCAATACAGCACACCAATTCCAGGGCTTTACCTCTGTGGTGCAGGTAGTCACCCAGGTGGTGGCTTAATGGGTGGTCCAGGCCATAATGCGGCGAATGAAATTCTTAAGGCGAAACAATAATATGAAAAAGTATGATGCGATTATTATCGGCGCAGGCCATAACGGGTTAACCAATGGTGCCTATTTGGCAAAAGCGGGTCTAAATGTACTGATAGTTGAAAAAAATGATTATATTGGTGGCGCAGCGGTTTCTCGTGAAATGGAAGGGGGCTGGCTTTACTCCAGTTGTTCCTACGTTTCTAGTATGTTACGCCAGACCATTCATCGCGATTTAAATTTAACTAAACACGGTTTAGTACTGGTTCCTTATCTTGGTACGGTTAATTTTGGTAATGATGGTAAACCACTCATTCATTACAACAATGAAAATGTTGGGTACAACCATTTAAGACAACATTCAGCACATGATGCTGATTCGATGTTCAAATTTCAGGCTGACTTAACCCGTTACGCACAATTAATTCGTAAAAACTTAATGCGCACACCGCCCAATCCAACGTCGTTTAAGCCCAGAGATATCAAAGAACTATTATGGCTAGCTAAACAGTTTTGGGGCCTAGGCGAGAAAGAGCTTTATGAATATATGCGCTTTTTCACCACCAGTGCCGAAGAGTTTCTCGATGATTATTTTGAAAATGATCTGATCAAGGCTGCTATGGCAAGTCCTGGCATTATCGGTACCGCGCTAGGTGTTTATTCTCCGGGTTCAGCCTATATTTTGTTGCATCATGTTATGGGGGATGTTGACGGAAATATTGGCGCATGGGGATTAGCTCGTGGCGGTATGGGGGCAATTTCGAATGCCATTGCAAGTGCTTTTAAAAGCTTTGGCGGAGAAATTCGCACCAATGCCGGCGTACAACAAGTCTTAGTCGAAAATGGCAAAGCGGTCGGTGTTGTCTTAGAAAATGGTGATGAGCTACGCGCTAATATTGTTGTTTCTAACCTTGATGCTAAACGTACCTTTACCCAATGTATGGATAAGAAAGATTTACCGCCAGGTATCTACGAAAAAGCGAAAAACTTTAAAATTCGAGGTTCATCAGGCAAGGTCAATATTGCCTTATCTGGTTTACCTAAATTTACCAATTTACCCGATAATAAATTCATCAACCAAGGTGGACAAGGCTTTGTTGGCTCTCTTGAAACCATGGAACGTGCTTATGACTGTTGGAAACATGGTCGTTTCTCTGATGATCCGTTTGTAGAAACGGTGATCCCTTCGGCGTGGGATCCTACGGTTGCTCCGGTGGGCAAACATTGGATGTCTTGTTTTGTACAATATTGTCCGCCAAAACTTGCCAATGGCGGTTGGAATGCAGAGCAAAAAGAAGCGTTTGGTCAAACTGTTATCGATAAAATAGAGCGTTACAGTCCTTGATTTAAAGACTTAATCGTTCACAAAGAAATTCGTACTCCCGTTGAAATTGAAAATGAAGTGGGCTTAACCGAAGGCAATATTTTCCAAGGGGAGTTAACCATAGATCAATTATTATTTAATCGACCATTCCCTGGTTATGCTCAATACAGAATGCCGATCAAAAACATGTACATGTGTGGTGCATCTACTCATCCAGGCGGCGGTGTTTCTGCAGCGTGTGGTGCCAATGCCGCTCGGGAAATATTGATGGACTTAAGAAAACCTAATACGGTTCCTGAAGACTCTTTTTACGATGAGTAGCCATACTATTAATAAATAAGCGGTGCATCCCTAAGCTAAGAGTAAATAAGCTAAGCATAACTAAGCGAATAATAAATTATGAATACATTAATGAACTCTAATCACGACTTGGCAGTAGCCTACCAAGATGAACAATTAAACGTTACTCATTTCCATGATCGATCATCAAAGTTTAACGTCCGAGAAGCATGGACGGTGTGGAATGGCTTTAAATTTGCCGACTATTACTACGACGCGCAATACGAATACTTTTGTGTCCGCAATAGTTGTGCAACCTATGATATTTGCCCGATGCAAAAATATACCATAACCGGTAAAGATGCCATGGCGATGTTAAATCGTTTGGTCACTCGAGATATTTCAAAACTCAATATCGGTCGAGTTACCTACCTTTGTTGGTGTACTGATGATGGTCGGATGATTGATGATGGTACGGTATTTAGGTTGGACGAAGATACCTACTTGTTAACCAGTGGTAGTCCTTGTATTGCTTGGTTTAAAAAAGCTGCGGTTGGCTATGACGATGTTCAAGTGAAAGACTCGTCTGATGAAATAGCTGCACTCGCTTTTCAAGGACCAACCACGTGCGAAGTATTAAAGAAAATGGGTTTAGAAGGCATTGAAACTTTAAAACCTTTTAATATCATGCATTTTCCTTTTAAAGGGGATAACGAAAACCAATTGATGGTCTCTCGTACTGGTTTTACTGGTGACTTAGGTTATGAGTTATGGATATCACCAGAGCAAGCCCTAGATCTTTGGGATGAACTTTATCTTGCCGGTGAAGATTATAATATTCACCCTTACGGTGAAACCGCTCTAAATATGGCACGTATTGAAGCCGGTTTTATTTTGCCGGGAACCGAATTTAATGAAGCTTTAAAAACAGTGCATTTACATCATGACCAAACACCATTTGAACTTAATTTGGGCTGGTTGGTTGATTTTAAAAAGCCACACTTTAATGGCCGAACCGCGTTACTAAAAAATAAAACCGATGGTCCTGAATATACCTTAGTAAAACTGGATATTGAAGGTAATAAAGATGCCGAAGCATCATATTTATATGATGGTAAGAGTTGTAAAAATCATATTGGTTATATTACTTCAACGATGTGGTCGCCAGTAGTAAAAGCGAATATTGCCCTTGCTATGATTAAAACTAAATATTTAAAGGGGCAGATTTGGGCGGAAATTTATTACAGCAAAGAGATCCGCCCTCAGCAAAAAGTTGTTGAATGTAATATAGTCAATAAACCATTTTGGGCACCAGCTAGAGCGCGTGCGACACCACCATTTAAATACTAACCGTTATTAGTAGCCTCAAAGGATAACCATGAAAAACATTGTTGGTAAAGTGGTAGAAATCAACTTAGGTGGAGTTGAAGAAGAACTGGCTAAACACGCCTGTTCTTCTCTTGATGCACAGTTAGATGGCTTTGTTGGTGACCGACACCGAGGGCTATCTAGAGAAGCTTGGCATGGAGATAAACAGCCAGAAGGCACAATAAGGCGTAATGAACGGCAATGGTCAGCGATGTCGGTTGAAGAATTAACCGCTATCGCTGATAAAATGGACTTAAAGCAGTCGTTAACCGCAGCAAACCTTAGTGTTAATCTTTGTTTTTCAGGTATTCCTCAGTTATCGCTCTTGCCTAAGGGCACCATTTTACAGTTTCCTTCAGGTGCAGAGTTAATGGTTGAAGAATATAATCCGCCTTGCAGTGAAATGAGTGAAAAGGTCGCGGATAACTTCACGACAAATTCAGGTACTCCTTTAACAAAATTGGCTTTCACTCAGGCGGCGATATTTACCCGCGGTTTAGTTGGTGTAATCGAAGTTGCCGGTAAAATAAACATCGGTGATGAGGTGATTGTTAATACTTATCAACCGCCGATTTGGATGGCAAAACTCCAAAGACAATAATTTACTCAGAGTTTCATCCCAATTTCATTGACGATTTTATCTAACATCAATTCGATAATTATTACCCTTCTTATTCATCTCGTTATAACCACTATCACTCATTGCAATGATTAGTTTTAGTGATCGTGTGGGACACTTACCTTCATCTTTTTAAAGGACATTAGTGATGCTCGATTTACTGCCCGATTTATGTGATAAATTCCCCGATGATGTGAAAGTCCTGGAATGCCAATTTAATGATTATGGTCAACAGCTGATATTTTCTGGTCAAATAGTGACCGTTAAATGTTTTGAGGATAACTCTATTGTTAAACAACAAGTAAATACCTCAGGTTTAGGAAGAGTTTTAGTGGTTGATGGCGGAGGCTCAACACGTCGTGCTTTATTAGGCGACTTGTTAGCCGAAGCAGCCGTTAAAAATGGCTGGAGTGGTCTAGTGATTAATGGTTATATTCGAGATGTGGAGACAATAGATACTCTTAAAATTGGTGTCAAAGCATTAGGCGCAACCCCAATAAAAACCGAAAAAAAGGGGATAGGTGAGTTAAACATTGATATTTGTTTTGCTGGCGTAAGTATTTCAGCTGATGATTGGTTATATGCCGACAGAAATGGCGTTGTTATAAGTAAGAAACCTTTAACCTTGTAGTTCTTTGCCAACCATGGCACCACAACATTGCCTGCATGGACGCAGGTACTTATGATTTGTCGGGAACTGAAATCATGACCGTACATCCTGTACATCGTTGTTCTTTGCCATCCAATGCACCACAACATTGCCTGCATGGACGCAGGTACTTATGATTTGTCGGGAACTGAAATCATGACCGTACATCCTGTACATCGTTGTTCTTTGCCATCCAATGCACCACAACATACCGTACATCCTGTACATAAAAAACCAGTAGCAAGCTACTGGTTTTATATTCAGATTAAGTTAAACGTAAAAGTTACTCAAACGTCATACCGAAGCGTAAACCAAAAGAACGTGGCTTCCATGATGCCCAGCGTACCATAGGGTAGGCACCAGCACCCATACCGTCATAACTTCCGCCACCAAGATAGCTACTGTCATAGTTAACTTCATCCATTAGGTTGTCGACATAAGCTTCCACATACCAGTCGGAATCAGACTCATAACCTAAACGCGCATTCCAAGTTTGTGAGGCTTCAACAATGGCTGCGTCATAGAAGTTGTAACCACCACCATGCTCAGACTCCCAATGGGTTTCAATGCTGGTGGTAATGGCTGAGCCACTTTCGAGTGGGAAGTATCCGTTAAGTACGGCCGCACCACTAAATTCTGGTGCCCAGTAGAGCTTACTACCTTCACAATCATTAAAACCATCAGAGCCGTCAAAAGATGGCCCTGCTGGATCGTTCCCTTCAAAACATTGCTTTTGAATGCCGTAAGCTTCAGAGTTAATCATCGAGAAGTTAAGCATTAAAGACCAATTGTCTGTGAGACTGGTATTGGTCGCCGCTTCTATACCATAAGATTCAACTTTCCCGGTATTTTCTACAACAACAGCGCCACCTTCATCTGCACGTTGGGTCACTTGTAGACCGAAGTAATCATACATGTAGGCAGTGAAGCGAACATCGGTATCTTCAAACCATGTGTCTTTATAACCGAATTCATAAGACTCAATATACTCAGGGTCAAATGATGCGATCTTTGCATTTTCGTTGGTGACATCTGTTTCGCCCCATTCTACCCCGTCAAGATCAGAAGTAGAGAAACCGCCAGCTTTAAAGCCCTCGGTATAACTGGCATATAACATCATCTCGTCGGTAGGTTTCCATCTTACAAGGTATTTAAAGGTGGTATCATCCCAACTATCTTTGGCTTTAATTGGCTCAGCTGTGGAATTACTTACGTTGTAAAAGTTGCCTAACATATAACCGGTACTGGTCATATTGTTTGCAAACTCTTTGCTATCATCGGTTTTACGGATACCTAGCTCTACATCAAGATTTTCTGTAATTGCGTAGGAGAAATTTGCATATACCGCCCAACCATTATTTACACTAACAGTATCACTTCTTTCTTCAACTTGACCATCAGCACGGTTTGGCCCATTAAGTAGACCAGGGTAATAATAAGCTGCATAATCTGGACCCAAAGTTTCCATAAAGTTATCACAATGCCCTGTGGTTGAACCGTTATTAGGCTCACCTCCCCAGAATCCATTATAATAGGCACACATAAACTCTTCGCTCATGGCATTAAGTGTATCCCAATTTAGGTTCTCTTTATAAATTGAGGCACCTACATACCAAGAGAGTGGTCCTTCACCGTTAGAGTTTAAGCGCAATTCTGCTTGTGAATAATCACCAGAAGAGTCTACAGCCCATGAGCCAGAAGGCTCAGGAGAAGGGATCCATTGTTCTGAATACCAATAATCATAATCTTTATAACCGGCATTAAAGGTTAAATCAGCAAAATCGAATTTTTGTTCAAGCTTTAATTGTAAGTTAAGTACTTGTGCTTCATCACGTAAACCCCAGTGCGAATTAACGTCTATATCACGTTCGCCACCGCGGTTTCCTACACCCCACAATGTGTTATATTCATCCCAAACTTCATCTTCTTCAATAATACGATATTGACCAGCTGGATAGCTTCTGTCTTCATACTCCACCATGGTATAAGCAGAAAAGTCATCTTTTTGATAGGTTGTAGACCAGCGTATTGCTGACACCTCAGTGTCTTGCAGCGGTTGTGCTTCATTGATATTCTTAATATACGACTCTTCGGAATGATGAAGACCGGCAAAACGCATAGCGAAATTATCACTTATCGGAATATTTATAGCGCCGTTAACTTTAATAAGGCCATAGTCTCCGAAGTCCACATCTATGTTGGCATCAAAGTAGCCAACTTCAGCACGAGCAGTGTGAACACTTACCGCACCACCGATTGCATTTCGACCGAATAAAAAGCCTTGTGGCCCATTTACAACTTCTGCTCTGTCCATATCATAAAAGCTACTGTTTGCAGGTCCAGTACGACCCTCAAACAGATCGTTTTTAAAGAAAGCAAGTGAGCTATCACTACCTGGACCATAGTCATCAGTACGTACACCACGGACACTGACGGAATCTAGAAAACTGTTATTATTATTACCATTAACACCCGGGGAGTAGGCCACGATATCTTTAACATCAGTTAAGCGCACTTGTTCTATAAATTTACCGGTAATGGCTGTAATGGCAAGCGGAACTTCTTGAATGGTTTCGTTCTTTTTCGTTGCGGTTACGATAATGACTTCAGTTTCTTCTTTTTCTTTCTCAGTAATTAAGTCCGCTGCAAAGGCAGGGGCTGAAATTAAAGAGGCCATCATTGCTACAGATATGGCTTCTGCCACTGTATTTCTTTTGAATAACTGGCCATATGATTTACGGTGCGCTGATACTTTGTTCGTCATTATCTTCTCCGTGTTTCGGGTGGTGTTTATTTGGAAAACAGTTTCAGTGTTTTTCACTATAATATAACTGATATATTTTCAGCTTAATCTGTACATTAGCTAATCAATTTGCTTAAAAGAATACCCCGATAGTGTAGGTTAATATAAGGTTGATTAATTTCTCATAAAATCAGCGTATTAGCAGGGCATCTGCTTGACTATTTAAAGGAAAATGTAATTGTGTGAGTAGTCACGAAAGATAGGTATTTAGGGGTAACATGAGCTGATAAATTTGTGCCGCTAAAGTAAAGAATTCGTCCTTAGAGGCACTTTTTTTACCAATATTTCTATGAGTATTAATCAATCACTATTCCATGTTCCTGTAATGTTTTCACCATAGGTTGTAATTGTTGTTGATATTTTTTCCAACGACCGATTGAACGGGTGTGGGCAGGTTCCCTTACCTGTACACTACTGGCAGTAGTTACCGCTGTTTGTTGCTGATGAAAATTTAAACATTCATCTTGCCAAGGTAGCTCAAGGTAATCGATTAATGCTCGAGCATTAGGCTCTAAATCACGGGCGGTCTCTTCATAACTGATATCAAAAAATCGACCAGGAAAACGCTCTCGCCATGTCTGCATTATTTTACGATACCTTATGTGATGCCTTGCCATTTCTTGTTGGTCATAGGAATGCAGGTAGGCATTAGCAAATAATTGCTTGAAACTTGAGAAACAAGAGTCCATCGGATCTCTGACTAGGTGAACAATTTTAGCATTGGGTAACGCTTTCAATATCAGTGGAATGTTTAAGTAGTTCGATGGCAATTTATCAACAAATCTAGGTAACTTGCCAGCCATTCTTCCGGTGGTTTGCATATATTTTATTGCTAATGAGCGACCATCTATGTCTTTTACTGAAGCAAATAGTTCAGCTGAAAAACGCTGTGGGGTTTGAGGGTTTCCGAGTCTGCGCATAGCTAATGGAAATTGTTGTAATTCACCGGCAGAATGCACATCAGAATGACTAGTAATAATTCGTTCTATCAAGGTAGTACCTGTGCGTGGCTGTCCCAGTACAAAGATAGGGGAAGCATCTGCTATGCCTGGACCACTTTCAGCTAACCATTGTTCGGTAAAGTTTTCTGTTAAATATTCAAAGGTTTTGATTTCAGCGGCTTCATCAAATTCACGATATGACCTGTTGGCTGCAGCTCCTTTTGAAAAAGCATCAAATGCTTCAGGCCACTGTTGCTGATCTTCATATTCTTTACCTATTGCATAGTTATAAAATGCGAGTGCAGCCGGGGATTTTTTGTTTGCTAAGCAATGATCTTTCATTACTTCTATGTGGTCATTGTCTGTAGCTTTTCGAGACTGGGCCAGTGACCAATGAGCTTGAGGTGAATCAGCACGCTGTTTAATAATACTATTAATCAAAGTTTCGGCTGTCTCAGTTTCACCATGGTGAACTAGGTTATTAGCTAGGTTATAGATATTTTCTACATTGTTTGGCTTAAGGGTGTAGGTTCGGCCAAAAACTGTTTTGGCAAGGTTGTGTTCACCCATCAAAGTTAATGTAGTGCCCATCAAGCTTAATATTGTGGGATCGTCGGTACGTATTCTACGAACGTGATTCAAGGCGTGATCGGCAAGGTTAACTGCGCCTTGCATCATATAGAGATGAGCTAATTGTGCCCAAGCAGCAACATGATCTTTATCAAATGTAACAACGGTTTTAAAAGCGTTTAAAGCAATATGATTGTTTTTTGTCCCTAAACCAACCAGTCCAACAAGGAAATGAGCGGGGACAAATTCAGGGTTTTGCTGTAAAAGTTCTTTGCAGTATTGCCCTGCAAGATCATAATTTTCTTGGGTATAGGCGTGAGTGCCTTTTTTTAATAAATCATCCAGTTGTGCCCGATTTTCATTTGACGGCTGTTCAGTCATTAAATTCATCCACTGTTATTTTTTTATTGATTCAGGAGAGGCTTGTTAAAATCTTCACTACTATATTTATACTGTCATTTTGCATACAAAGTTACAAGGTCATTTATTCACTGAGTTATTGCTAGCATCAATGACTTTCTATATTAAAAACAGACCTGTAACTAAAAAAGGCTAAGCAAAGTTAGCCTTGGTTGTTCAATGAACTTTTTATTCGATTACGGTATAAACTTTTCTAACGGTTTCTACAACTTCGCTAATACCTTGCCATCCTTTTGGAAAAGAAAAACTGTCACCAGCTTTGAGTTCTACAACCACACCATTAGTATCCGTTAGGATCCAGTGACCTTTTAATAGATGGCAAAACTCGGTTATCGCTAGGTTTAGTTGTAATTTACCCGGTTGGCATTCCCATGTGCCCATTAATACGCCATCACTGTTATAAAAACAGCTATCGCGCTGGGCAGGTAATTCGCCCAGAGGTTCGCCAAAAGAAACACATGGTTTAAGATCGTTTAAATCCATTGCTGCTTTTTGAACTGTTATTGAAACCATTAATTTTTCCTCATTTATAGCCATTGTTATCATGCACAAACATTAAGTGAATAATGTCTTTTGCAATGGGCAGTTATTGTTAAAAGACGACCGTTTTATTACCACGAACAATGACGCGATCTTCTAAGTGATATCGTACACCTCTTGATAACACTGATTTTTCAACATCACGGCCTAAACGTACCATGTCATCTTTTTCACAACGATGACTCACTCGAATAACATCCTGATCAATAATCGGCCCTTCATCGAGATCTTCAGTAACATAATGGCTGGTAGCACCAATAAGTTTCACCCCACGGTCAAACGCTTTTTTATATGGGTTTGCGCCAATAAACGAAGGTAAAAAACTATGATGAATATTGATCAGCTGACCAGCATATTGTGTGCAAAGGTTTGGTGGTAAAATTTGCATATAGCGTGCAAGCACAATGGTGTCGGCATTATGTCGCTCGATGATATCATTGACTTTGTCAAAGGCTGGTTGCTTGTCATCTTTAGGTACCGGAACATAATGAAAAGGAATGCCATGCCACTCCACCATACTTCTTAGGTTTTCATGGTTTGAAATCACACATGGGATATCACAGTGTAATTCACCACTATGCCAACGGTGCAATAAATCCGCTAAACAATGTGAGGCGTGACTTGCCATGAGTACAACTTTTTGACGTGTCGCGGTATCACGAACATGCCATTTCATTTCGAAGTCTCTTGCGAGCAAGTCAAATTGCTCTCTAAATTCCTCAATGCCGATTGATAATGACGCTGCATCAATAACATTGCGCATGTAAAACCAACCTTCGGTAATGTCGGTATGATGGTTGGATTCTTTTAATGAACCACCTAGTTGTGCGACAAATTGACTAACAGCGGCAACAATGCCAACGGTATCTGGGCAAGATATCACTAAACAAAAAGTTCGTGGTTTATTTTCTGTATTCATTGTACTAAATCCTATTTACGTATAATTAATGATGCTGAAATAATTCGTTAACGGCTCTATAGCCTTGTTCTACTGCACTTTCTAACATTGCTTTTGCGCCAGAATCGGCATTTG
>Ga0105355_10002897_pt1 | contig 15258 bp, 9 predicted proteins | sample GOMGulsemesocosm_2_FD_83508 | JGI IMG/M metagenome (GOLD analysis project Ga0105355, IMG submission 83508) | Methane-oxidizing microbial communities from mesocosms in the Gulf of Mexico - GOM9C Gulf of Mexico | ecosystem: Environmental > Aquatic > Marine > Cold seeps | place: Gulf of Mexico... | reverse complement strand
CAGTATTTACAGCGATATAATCAGTCCGCTAGGAAGCCCTATTCAAGTAGCAGGCAATCCAGAAATTTTAAAACAAAGCACAAATCAACATAAAATACGAACACTACTATTAGCGGGCATTCGCTCTGCAGTGCTTTGGCGTCAGGTAGGCGGAAAGCGTAGAACAATATTATTTTCTCGCTCAAAAATAGTGGCGTGTGCTGAGCAATTGCTCAAGGCGTGTTAAGCAAAAATTCGAAAAAACTAGTTTTAAACCTTAATTTTAGTATTACTTAAACATTAGGAAAACCCTATGGAACTTTCAGCATTAAGTGCAATATCTCCAGTAGACGGACGATATGGCAGCAAAGTAAAATCATTACGCCCTATTTTCAGTGAATTTGGCTTGATCAAATACCGCGTAACCGTTGAAGTACGTTGGTTACAAAAGCTTGCAGCAACAGCTGAAATTGCTGAAGTTCCAGCTTTTAGCGGTGAAGCTACCGCAGCATTAAATGCCATTGTTGACAACTTCAGTGAAGCAGATGCATTACGCATTAAAACAATTGAAGCAACAACGAATCATGATGTAAAAGCAGTTGAGTACTTCCTAAAAGAAAAAATTGCTGACAATACTGAATTAAACGCAGTTACTGAATTTATTCATTTTGCTTGTACATCAGAAGACATTAATAACTTGTCACACGGATTAATGCTAAACGACTGTCGTGAAAACGTATTATTACCAGAAATGGATAAAATATTATCGGCAATTAAAGCATTAGCACATGAATACAAAAGTATCCCAATGATGTGTCGTACTCACGGACAACCAGCTTCACCTAGTACTTTAGGTAAAGAAATGGCTAACGTATATGTGCGTTTACAACGTCAACGTAAGCAAATTGCAAACGTTGAAATGTTAGGTAAAATCAACGGCGCTGTAGGTAATTACAATGCACACCTTAGTGCTTACCCTGAAGTTAATTGGCATGAGTTTGCTAACGAATTTGTAACCTCATTAGACTTGTCATTCAACCCGTTTACTACACAAATTGAACCACATGATTATATTGCTGAATTATTTGACGCAGTAGCACGTTTTAACACTATTTTAATCGATTTTGATCGTGACATCTGGGGTTACATTGCTATGGGTCACTTCAAACAAAAAACTATTGCTGGCGAAATTGGCTCTTCAACTATGCCACATAAAGTAAACCCAATTGATTTTGAAAACTCAGAAGGTAACCTAGGCATTGCAAACGCATTGTTTACTCACTTAGCACAAAAATTACCTATTTCTCGCTGGCAACGTGACTTAACCGATTCTACCGTTTTACGTAACTTAGGTGTTGGTTTCGCTCATGCGATGATCGCTTACGGCGCAACGTTAAAGGGTATTAGCAAATTAGAAGTTAACGAAGCTAACCTTGCCGCTGAATTAGACAGCAACTGGGAAGTATTAGCTGAGCCAGTACAAACAGTTATGCGTCGTTACGGCATTGAAAAGCCATACGAAAAGTTAAAAGAACTAACACGTGGTAAACGTGTAAACGGTGATTCAATGCGTGATTTCATTATGACGCTAGCATTACCAGATGCTGCTAAAGCTCAGTTATGTGAAATGACACCAGCAAGCTACATCGGCCGCGCAGTTGAATTTATTAACGAATTAGATTAATTGAGTAATCAACTATAAACGTTTTAAGGGGGGCCACTTGGATCCCCTTTTTTATGCTTGAAATAAAATGAGCAGCAAAGAGAAATCATTATGTTATCGATAAATTGGGGTGAATTAAGCCCAGAGCAATTTTTAAAAGAATATTGGCAAAAAAAACCAGTATTATTAAAACAAGCACTACCAGGCTTTACTGACTCTTTAGATGCCAATGAGCTTGCAGGCTTGGCAATGGAAGCTGAAATTGAATCTCGTATTGTTGCTCATGACTCAAACAATAATTGGCAAGTTGAACATGGTCCTTTTGATGATTTTGCCCGTTTTGGTGAAAATAATTGGACTGTATTAGTCCAAGCAGCTAATAACTGGTCACGTCCAACCAACGATTTATTGTCGTTAGTTGACTTTATTCCAAATTGGCGACTTGACGATGTCATGGTAAGTTTTTCTACACCACAAGGCAGCGTTGGCCCACACCTTGATCAATATGATGTTTTTATTATACAAGGGGAAGGTAAACGTCGTTGGCAAGTAGGTGAAAACATCGCAAACTTACCTGTAGTATTACCTCACCAAGATTTAAAACAAGTCCCGCCTTTTACTGCAATTATTGACGAAATCACCGAACCTGGTGACATTCTTTATATCCCCCCTGGTTATCCACACAATGGTGTATCCATTGATAATTCCATGAGTTTTTCTATTGGCTTTCAAGCGCCAAGTAACCAAGACTTATGGTCAAGTTTTGCCGACCGATTAATAGATGATGAGTTAGGTGAGCAGCGTTTTAGTGATGTTAATCGTCCATTACCTTCTAGCATAGAAAGTTTAAGCAAAAACGATATTTCAGCATTGAAAGCTTTTATGTTAACGCAATTAAACGACGAAACACTGTTTACAGAGTTTTTAGGTAAGCATTTAACACAAAATCATCATACTTTAGAATTACTTATCCCAGCTGAGGCCTTTACTGATGAACAAGTAAAAGCATTTACAACCGATAATGAAATTCAATTTGTTCCGGTAGCAGGAATTAAAGCCCTCGTTTGTATGGAAGGTGGCGCAAATTTATTTATCAATGGTGAAAAATTTCAACTCACTGAAAAAACATTAGAATTAGGAAATATTCTTGCTGGCAGAGCTCCTTTGACCATGTTAAATGCAAATAGTTTCATTTCTTGTTTGAAAAACAACCAATTGTTAACTAGTGTTTTAAATAAGGGTTATTGGTATATAGAGTAACGGATACAAGTAAAATGTCGTTTAGTGTTAGCCGAGTGCAATGGGAGCAAGCAGCTCCCTTATTAAAAAATGTTCGTGAAAAGGTTTTTATTTGTGAATGGCGTATTCCTAGAAAAGTCGAATTCGATAAAAAGGATCGTCATGCCTTTCATATTCTAGTTTGTGATGATGGAACACAAGAGCCCGTTGCTACAGGTAGAATATTGTCTACAGGTGAAATTTCTCGAATTGCCGTATTAATGTCTTATCGTGAAAAAGATGTTGTACAAAGGGTGATGAGGGGTTTGTTAGCTATCGCCAATGAACTGAAGCTTGATGAAGTATTTATGTATAGCCCTCTCGATAGTGTTGAGTATTTTCGCAAATTCCATTTTATTACTGCCGGAGCTGTATTTATGGAAGCTGGCATGCCAAGACAACGCATGGCATGCCCATTAGCTGATATTGAAAATGCTAATTATTATTTAACTCATTGACTGATAGCGACACTCACATTTTATTACTGCCATAATTGCTCATTTTCCGCTAAGCCAAATAATCCTTCAGCTCTTGAAATGAGTAAGTGAGCAAATTTTTCAGACTCTCCATTTTCAGCAGCTAATAAGTTTTCTGCTTGCATCTGCCACTTCATAGAAAAATGACGAATTGCATCTCTGGCATCTTTTGCGACTTTAAGCTCTGAAAAATCTGTAGGCAAATCTCCACAAATAACCCAAACACTCGACTTATCAGCTAAGTTCATTTTCCAAACGGCTAACAAGGGTACTAAATATCGACTATCTTTGTCAGCAACACTTTCTGTGATCAAGCCTTTTTCAGCTAAGAACTTGGTTGCTACTTGATATTGTTTACGGATCCAATCTTGTTGTTCTGCTTCACTCATCGCTGGTGCTTGATTATCTTGTTGCTGGTTAGCTTGCTCTGTCATTTTATTTACTACCTGTTGTTTAACTATTATTTAGCTATGCTATTTTTGTATAAGCTTGACTATACCGCCAATATAACTAAATTTTAGCCAAACATCAGTAATAAATTAAGAAAATATCTCTTGTCAATATTTGCTGCCAAATGGTACATATTTTAATTTAATTTGAGTGAGGATTTTTCATCTGGTTGACTAGCTATGCAACGTTCTTAATGATATTGTGCGCTGCAAGAAATATTACCAATTTAGTTTCAAAAATTTTAAATTTTTTCAATAAAATGTTTTTACCTACGGAGAACAGGTGTGGCTTTTTTCGATTTAGTAGATTTTGATGATCATGAACAAGTGGCTTTCTTTAGCGATGATAAAACCAATTTAAAAGCAATAATTGCGGTTCATAATACTGCCCTTGGTCCAGCTGCTGGTGGTTGCCGATTTTGGGATTATGTAGATGATGAAGCCGCACTTAAAGACGTATTGCGTTTATCAAAAGGTATGACTTATAAAAATGCTATGGCTGGCTTAAAGCTCGGCGGTGGTAAAGCAGTTATTATTGGCGATCCAAAAGCAATAAAATCTGACGAGTTGTTTAAGGCCTTTGGTCAGGCTGTTGATAGTATTGGTGGCAGATATTACACCGCAGAGGATGTAAATATTACTACGGGTGATATGGCAGTGGTTAATCAAGTGACTGACTTTGTTGCTGGCTTAGATGGAAAAAGTGGCAACCCTGGTCCATTTACCGCACTAGGTACGTTTTTAGGTATCAAGGCTGCTGTTAAATTTAAATTAGGTACTGACGATTTAACTGGTATCAAAGTGGCTGTACAAGGCTTGGGTAGTGTGGGTTATTCTTTATGTGAAAAACTTCATGCTGCTGGTGCTGAGCTTGTTGTTACCGACATTAATCAACAAGCATTAGATAAAGCAGCAACTCAATTAAATGCTACAGTTGTTGGTCTTGATGAAATTTACAGTCAAGATGTTGATGTATTTTCGCCTTGTGCTTTAGGCGCTTCAATAAATGATGATAGCTTAGCTCAGTTAAAAGCCGTTATAGTTGCTGGTTGTGCAAACAATCAATTAGCAGAAGCTCGTCACGATCAAGCCTTGACCGATCAAGGGATTTTATATGCACCTGATTATGTTATTAATGCAGGCGGTATAATCAATGTAGCCTTAGAAATATATCCTCAGCCTTATTGTGCTGACGAAGCAACGGCTTTAGTAGAAAAAATCTATCACACTCTGATGACTGTTTTTGAAAATGCAGCCAAAGAAAACAAGCCAACAGGCATTGTTGCTGATGAAATGGCTCGAGAGATCATTGCAAACGCAGGTAAATAATTAAGTTTATACTTACGTTGATAATGTAAAATAAAGCCAGTCAGTGACTGGCTTTATTATTTATTACGGTGGATAAAGTACGGCTAATCAAACGTGCTTAGCAAAGCTTCAATAGGATGACGTGTTTTTATATTATTTAAACGTTTTACTTGGCTTCTACATGAATAACCGGTTACCAAAATTTGCTCAGGTAGGCTTTGTTGTATTTTTTCTTGCCAACTTAATTCATATAAACCTTTTGAGTTGTCAAAGTTAACTTGCTCATGACCAAAAGTTCCTGCCATACCACAACAACCTACAGACATATTTTCAAGCGTCAAACCAAAGTACTGAAATATTTCAGCCCATTGCTTTTCACTACCCGCTAACGCTGTTTTTTCTGTACAGTGAGCAAATAGTTGATAGTTTGTTTGACTGTCAGTGTTGCTTTTCTGGAGTAACTTATCTCCAAGCAATAATTTTTGGCTACCGATCATCTTAATCAACCATTCATGAGCAAGTAACACCTGAAACTCCCCTCTTTGCTCTGCTAGAATTTGTTTGTATTCATCACGATAACAAAGAGTTAACGAAGCATCTAAACCAAGTAATGGAATATCAAGTTGGTGTAATTCATTTAGAAACTGTGCGGTATTTTTGGCAGTTTTAGCAAAACGCGTTAAAAAGCCTTTAACATGCTGTGGTTTGCCATTAGGTTTAAAAGGTAATAAAACCGCTTTAAAACCAAGCTTTTCAACTAATGACATCATGGCAGCAACCACGGGAGCATCATAATAAGAGGTAAATGGGTCTTGCACAATAAATACATATTGCTGACGTTGTTGCTCTGTCATTTGCTTAAACTTAACTAAATCGAAGCTCTCGTACCCTGCTTTATTGGTAGTTTGCAATAAAGTTGGAGTAGAAAGTAACGGTGTATCGATATAGCCGATAGTCGCGCGAGATAATTTGTCATATAGCTTTGAAGATAAAACGCCATTCACCAACTTAGGTGCTTTTGCCATCAAAGGAGTTAATAGCTCCACATTGGCAACAAGGTGATCTTTTAATGGCCTGAAATAACGACTGTGATACAAATTAACAAAGCGCGCTCTAAAGTCTGGTACATCAACCTTGATGGGACATTGACTTGCACAAGCTTTACAGGCCAAACACCCCGCCATAACGTCCATCACTTCATGAGAAAAGTCATTTTTACTTGCCGGACTTAGTTTGTTTTTAACTTTATCTAATAACTGTTTTACTGACCAACCGGTAATGTTTTTTTCTAGCGCTAATATATCAACGCCTTTATTTTCTAATAAACGTAACCATTCTCGCATTAAACCTGCTCGACCTTTTGGTGAATGGCGACGGTCACGTGTTATTTTGCTTGATGGACACATTGGGCTATCAGTATCATAGTTAAAACATAAACCATTACCATTACATGCCATTGCTGAGGTAAATGAATCACGAACGGTAATAGGTATTTGTCGATCAAAACTACCACGTTTAATACCATCAACAGAGACTAAGTTTTCATCTGAGTCTATCGGTGTACAAATCTTTCCTGGGTTCATTTTGTTTAAGGGATCAAAAGCGTTTTTTATTTTTCTCAGCTCAGTAAAAAGTGCTTCACCAAAAAATGCTTCACCATATTCACTACGATAGCCTTTACCATGCTCTCCCCACATCAAACCGCCATACTTAGCGGTAAGCGCAACGACTTGATCAGAAATAGCTCGCATGGTTTTTTCTTGTTCAGGATCGCACATATCTAACGCAGGACGAACATGAAGTACACCTGCATCAACATGACCAAACATACCATAATGTAATTGATAGCTATCGAGTAGCTGACGAAACTCAGCAATGTAATCGGCTAGGTTTTCAGGAGGTACAGCGGTATCTTCTGCAAAAGCTAATGGTTTTTGCCAACCTTTCGTATTTCCTAACAAACCTACTGCCTTTTTACGCATAGCATAGAGTTTGCCTATGCTGGCAAGATCAGAGGTTACTTGATAACCAATCACACCACTATCACTGGTGATGTCTTTATCTAATTGAGTAGTTAATTTTTCTACTTCATCTGCTAATGCTTCAACAGACTCACCGTTGAATTCAACAATATTAATACCATCCATTACTTGGTTTTCAACATCCAAGATTAAATCACTGACGGAATGCCAAATAATGTCTTGCTTCGCTAAATTTAAAACGGTTGAGTCAATCGTTTCTACCGACGTAGCATTCGCTTTAACTAATGCAGGAGAGTGGCGTAGCGCCGAATCAAAGCTATCATATTTTATATTAATTAATGTTTTGGCGGTGGCAATCGGAGTGATATTTAATTTAGCCTCACAAACAAAGGCTAATGAGCCTTCAGAGCCTGTGATCAAACGAGAGACATCCACTGTTTGCAAATCATCTGATAAAGCATGTTCAAGATCATAACCAGTTAGAAAGCGATTTAACCGTGGGAATTTAGCTAAGATGTCTTTACGTTTGTCGTAACAAGAGGCCAATAGTTGCGTTAAAATACGTCCATAACTGTTATCTTGCTTGGCTAAACGCTGTGCCTCACTTAATGAAATTGGTGAAGTTGATAAAGCATCACCATTCGCTAAAACAAAATTCAACGCTAAAACATGATCTGAAGTTTTACCATAAACTAAAGAGCCTTGACCGGAAGCATCGGTATTGATCATTCCACCAATAGTTGCGCGATTACTGGTTGATAAATCAGGCGAAAAAAAGAAACCATAAGGACGTAAATAATCATTAAGTTGATCTTTTATCACGCCTGCTTCAACACGCACCCAGTTTTCTTCAACATTGATTTCTAAAATTTTATTCATGTATTTAGATAAATCAACCACGATACCAGGGGTTAAACTCTGCCCATTGGTTCCTGTTCCACCACCTCTTGCGCTAAATTTTATTGTTTGGTATTCATCTTTAGCAGCTAAAGCAGTAAGTTGTTCAATATCTTGCTTTGTCCGAGGATGTAAAACGAGTTGAGGTAACTGTTGATAGACACTGTTATCAGTAGCAACGGCTAAACGTTCACTGTATTGGCAATTAATATCACCAGTAAAATTTAAGGCTGCTAACGCTTGGGCGTATTGTTGATATAGGGATTCTATAAGTTCTACTTGGTCTAACCGAGGTAACATAAGGTGATAGTCTGATGATAAACAAAGAGTATGAAGTGAGTATATCACGGCAAATTTGAATTTTTGCCTAGAAAAGACAAAAAGCCTAAGAACTTTTTCAACTTACCACACTTAACTTTCAGCTAAGAAAATGGGAAAGTTAAGTGCTCTTAGGCTTTTATTTCATTTAGAAAATATTATTTAACTATTTAGCGTGTTGCTCAGCTAAATATAACCAAGTAGGTAAAACTGTATCAGGGTTAAGTGAGACACTATCAATGCCCTGCTCAACTAACCAAGCTGCAAAGTCTGGGTGATCTGAAGGACCTTGACCACATATACCTACATACTTACCACGCGCTTTACAGGCTTTTATCGCCATTTCTAGCAGAATTTTAATTGCTGGGTCACGTTCATCAAATAAATGAGCTATTAAACCAGAATCTCTATCTAAGCCAAGTGTTAACTGAGTTAAATCATTTGAGCCAATAGAAAATCCATCGAAATAATCTAAAAATTGATCTGCTAATAAAGCATTTGAAGGTAGTTCACACATCATAATAATACGTAAACCATTTTCACCACGCTTTAAGCCATGTTCAGCAAGAATGTCAATCACCGCTTTTGCTTCACCTAAAGTACGAACAAATGGGATCATCACTTCAACATTAGTTAAACCCATATCATTTCTAACCCGTTTAAGTGCTTCACACTCAAGTGCAAAACAATCACGGAAGTCTTTAGAAATATAACGTGCAGCGCCACGATAGCCAATCATTGGATTTTCTTCTTCTGGCTCGTACTCTTCACCACCTACTAAATTGGCATATTCGTTTGATTTAAAATCAGACATTCGCACAATTACTTTTTCAGGGGAATAAGCTGCGGCTAAAGTTGAAATTCCTTCGGTTAACTTAGCAATATAGAATTCAACCGGATCAGCATAGCCCGCCATGTAATCTTTAATTTCTTCTTTTAAGTCATCCGATTGTTCATCAAAGTTAAGCAATGCTTTAGGATGAACACCGATCATTTTATTAATGATAAATTCTAAACGTGCTAACCCAATACCCGCATGAGGGAGTCGAGCAAAAGCAAATGCTCTGTCTGGATTACCAACATTCATCATAACTTTTAATGGTAAGTCTGGCATGGCATCTATTTCAGATGTCGTTACCGTGAAATCAAGCATGCCTTCATAGATAAAACCGGTATCACCTTCTGCACATGAAACGGTAATTTCATCGCCAGCAGCAATTTTACTGGTAGCGTCTCCACAGCCAACTACCGCAGGAATCCCCATTTCACGAGCAATAATCGCTGCATGACAAGTACGACCACCACGATTAGTCACAATTGCCGAAGCTATTTTCATGATCGGCTCCCAATCAGGATCCGTCATATCAGTCACAAGAACATCACCAGGCTTAATTTTGTCCATTTCATCTAATGAAGCTAAAACTTTTGCCTGACCACTACCAATTTTATGACCAATTGAACGCCCTTCACAAACAATATTTGCCGTAGTTTGTAATTGGAATTGCTCCATTACATTCGCACTTTCACGACTGCGAACAGTTTCAGGGCGTGCTTGTACAATATATAACTTGCCGTCTAAACCATCTTTTGCCCATTCAATGTCCATCGGACGTTGGTAATGTTGTTCGATGATCACCGCTTGTTTGGCCAGTTGCTGTATTTCATCATCAGTTAATGAAAATTGATTTGATAAATTTTCTTCAACATCGATCACTTCAACTTGTTTACCGTGTTCTTGAGTGGCGGTGTAAACCATTTTAATCGCTTTACTACCGATATTTCGACGCACTACTGCAGGTTTATTTTTAGCTAATGTTGGTTTATGCACATAGAATTCATCTGGATTCACTGCGCCTTGCACCACCATTTCCCCCAAACCGTAACTTGAAGTAATAAATACAACGTCTTCAAAACCAGACTCAGTATCAATTGAGAACATTACGCCACTGGATGAAATATCACTACGCACCATGCGCTGGATACCAGCTGACAAGGCAACACCACGATGATCGTAACCTTGATGTACACGATACGAAATTGCCCTGTCATTAAATAAAGAGGCAAAAACATGTTTGATGGCAATCATCACAGCGTCTAAACCACGTACATTTAGGAAAGTTTCTTGTTGTCCTGCAAATGATGCATCTGGCATATCTTCTGCCGTAGCCGATGAACGAACCGCAAAAGAAGCATCTTGTGAAAATTCACCGGCAAGTTTCTCATAAGCTTGTTCAATATCAGTTTGCATTTGCGGCAAAAATGGGGTGTCAATAATCCATTGACGAATACTTTCCCCGCATTTCCCTAATTCGTGCAGATCACTGACATCAAGCGTATCCAGCAGTTGATATATTTTATCGTTTAAACCGCTTTGCTCTAGAAACTCATTAAATGCAAACGAGGTTGTCGCAAAGCCACCAGGAACTTGCACACCAACATTAGCAAGATTTGAAATCATCTCCCCTAATGATGCATTTTTACCACCAACGCGATCAACGTCGTTCATTCCTAAATTTTCATACCAAAGTACGTTTTCTTGCACGATAATGTCTCCAAAAGGATAAAAGAAAGTTATATATATTTATAGCCTATGGCATTTTACACTGCTAACCTTCGAAACTAAAACACTAAATAAAAGTTTTCATATAAGATTACATTTGTTTTGATAATAAAAAAATATATAAGGAAAACAAGCATGCGCGCCGCATTTTATATTTCTGATGGTACCGCCATCACTTCTGAAGTTTTTGGTCATGCTTTATTATCACTATTTCCAACAGAGTTTGAGCATGACACTATTTCATTTGTTGAAACAAAAGAAAAGGCGCTTGAAGCGAAAGCAATCATTAATAAAGCAGCAAAACGCACGGGTGAGCCTCCTTTAGTTTTTCATACTTTTGTTAACAACGACATACGAGAAATTATCGATAGTTGTGAAGGTGTTATTTATAACTTTCTTGAACATTTTGTCGCACCATTAGAAAAAGAACTGAAAATTGAAGCTAAACCAAAGGCTCATAGAACACATAGCATTCATGAAAATAGTTATGACTACCGAATTGATGCGGTTAATTATTCATTAGCGAATGACGATGGTTCAAATGTAACTAATTACGCTCATGCTGATGTTATTCTTGTTGGTGTATCTCGTTCAGGTAAAACTCCAACATCATTATATTTAGCCCTTCAATATGGCATTAAAGCGGCCAATTACCCTTTTATTGATGATGATATGGATGAATTATCACTGCCTGACTTTTTAAAACCACATAAAAAGAAACTTTTTGGTTTAACCATTGATGCAACGCGATTAATGGATATTCGTGATGGGCGTATGAGTAATAGTAAATATGCATCTGCTAGACAATGCAGAATGGAAGTAAGAGAAGTTGAGAAACTTTATAAAAAAGAGAAAATCCCGTTTTTAAACACCACTAAGCTTTCTGTTGAAGAAATAACCGCCAAAATCCTTTCTAAAACAGGTCTGCAAAGATATAAGTACTGATCTTTCATTAGTTAGATCAATTTATTTGCACTAATAACCATAAAGCGGTTCACATAGTTCACTATTTTCGGTATGTTAGCGCGATAATTTTATCAGTCGTAATGAATAATACCATTTAAGATAATGTGTACTTAGCACGACTGAAGTAGATCTGTGGACAGAGATGACAATAAGAACCGATGAATTTAGAACGACGCTGATTGAAAACTTAGTTTCACCTGCTGAATTAGCTAAACAAATACCCTTAAATGATGAAACCGCAAATTTCATCATACAAAGTCGTCGTGATATTGAAGCAATAATTAATGGCGATGATGATCGTTTACTCGTAATTGTTGGCCCTTGTTCTATTCACGATACTGGTGCTGCTGTTGATTATGCTAAGCAGTTAAAAGAATTACACCACAAACATAGCAATGAATTATTGATTGTTATGCGCGTTTATTTTGAAAAACCTCGCACCACAGTTGGCTGGAAAGGCTTAATTAGTGATCCTGACTTGGATAAGTCATTTCATGTTGCCAAAGGCTTAAATCTAGCGCGTAACTTATTGATGGAAATTAATAAACTAGGTTTGCCTGCTGGTACTGAATTTTTAGATATGGTGACAGGACAATACATTTCTGATTTGATCAGCTGGGGCGCGATTGGCGCAAGAACTACAGAAAGTCAAGTTCATCGCGAGTTAGCTTCGGCATTATCTTGCCCGGTTGGCTTTAAAAATGGCACCGACGGTAATATTCAAATATCACTGGATGCGATTAAAGCATCAAGCGTTCCACACGTACTTTATTCTCCAGATAAAAGTGGTCAAATGTGTATTTATCAAACCCATGGTAATCCACATGCACATGTTATTCTCCGAGGCGGTAAAGAGCCTAATTATCACCCTAGTGATATTAATGATACCAAACAACAATTAGATGCAAGAGACATTAATACAGGCATTATGGTTGATTGCAGTCATGGCAATAGTTATAAAGATCACAATAAACAAATTGATGTTGCCAAATCTATTGCTCAGCAGATCAGCAATGGTACTCGTGGTATTTCAGGTGTAATGATAGAAAGTTTTATTGTTTCAGGTAATCAAAAAGCAATTGAAGGTCAACCATTAACCTACGGACAAAGTATTACTGATGCTTGTGTTGATATGCCAGAAACCGAAAACATGCTTGAGGTTTTGGCTAATGCCATTAAATCACGCAGAAGTTAGCCTCTGATAAAATATAAAAAAGCAGCGTTCATTCGCTGCTTTTTTGTTTATAATACAAATATGAACAATATTATCTACTAAGCATCAAATTATTAAAATATCATTAAAAAGCATTCCTTTGTCAGTCAAAATAATCACAGGGTTATTGTCTGGCATTATCATAGGTACAATCGGAATAAAGCTATATGCGCCAGTAGATGCTATCGCGAATGCTTTTGTAATGTTATTGCAGATGACTGCCTTACCTTATATTGCACTTTCGTTAATGGTTGGCATCGGAGGTTTGTCTCCTTATAAAATTAAAACTTCAATTAAACACATACTCGTGATTATTTTTGCTTTAATGTCAGTGATCATTGCTTTTATTTTACTTGCTCCAATCGCTTTTCCTGACTGGATCAACGCTGCTTTTTACAATGCCAATACGACTAAAATATCGACAGAGCTGAATTTAGTCGATTTATTTATTCCAGCAAACCCGTTTAATGCCTTTGCTAATGCTTTAATACCCGCAGTGGTATTTTTTAGCATTTTTGTTGGCGTAGGCTTAATGTCAGTGAAAGGTAAAAAGCAAAGTTTATTTGTGCTGGAAAACTTACAACAAGCAGTCGCCAATATTAGCCATATAGTGATGAATTTTGCTCCATTAGGAGTTTTATGCATTGGCTGGCGTGCAGCAGCAACAGTAGATGCTAGTCAGATAGATGGTTTAATTGTTTATATTCTTACGGCGTTAACTTTAGTCTTGTTACTAACTTTTATCGTATTACCCGCCTTAGTGGCTATTATCTCTCCTTTTAGTTATCGGCAAATCCTTAGAGTAAGCCGTGAAGCTATGATCACCGCTTTTGCCACAGGCAGCTTTTTTGTTGTTATTCCTGTAATAATTGAAAAAACAAAAAAACTGATTGAACAAGTATTTCCTAATAATAAAACCACCAATAATCAAGCCACCAGTAAAGTTGCTGATATTATAGTCCCTATCACTTTTAGCTTACCTGTTGGCGGTAAGTTATTAGCCCTACTTTTCGTTTTATTCGCTGCATGGTTTTCTGGTGCACATATATCTCCAATAGATTATATAAAATTACTGCTGGCTGGCATTCCGCAACTATTTGGCTCAAGCACATTAGCTATGCATAGTTTATTGGATTTGTTTAATGTATCTAGTGCGATGTTTGATGTATTCGTGGTAGCAGAAAACTTAATTGTCGGTCGGTTAGGCGCATTATTGTCAGTGATTTTTGCCTGCTGCTTACCTTTACTTATTGTCACGGCTATGCAGAATAAATTAACTTTTAAATGGCGAAAGTTTGCGCGCAGCTTCGTTCTTATTCCTATCATATCCATACTTGCTTTTCTTACCTTGCGTTTTGGTTTAAACCAAATCAGTTATCAGTACCAAGGTTACAATAAATTCATCGAGCGAGATTTTCTCTATCAAACAGTAAAAACTAACTACTTACCATCGCCCAGTAATAATGCCGAAACAATACAGCCTTTTAACTCGGTCTTAACAAGAGTAAAGCAACGTGGATTTATACGAATAGGTTACTTTCGCGACGACTTGCCTTACTCATTTAATAATAAACAGGGAAAATTAGTGGGTTTTGATATTGAAATTTTCAATCAATTAGCGATAGATTTATCGGTTGATTTAGAGTTTGTCAGAATATTTCACCACCAAGCTGCCCCATTACTCGCTTCTGGCTACTTGGACATGACTACGGGTATTCCACTGATCCCCGATAATATGACAAAGTTCACTTTAACCATGCCATACAGCGAGCAGTCTTTAGCATTTTTAGTGAAAGCTGAGCGTCGAGCAGAATTTGTTCAATGGCAAGATATCAAGAACAGAGCTGACTTAACCATAGGTATTCCTGAAACTTTTTTCTATAAACATGCTGTTGAAAATTATTTCACTCAAGGAAAGGCTTGGGAAATATCGACACCTCGATTATTTTTTAAAGAAAAATATCAACATATCGATGCTATGTTATACGGTGCAGCAGCGGCTTCTGCATGGAATTTATTACACCCAGAGTATACCGTTGTGGTACCAAGACCTGCAGTTAAACCTTTATTTATGGCCTTCCCCATCAATAAAAATGACCACGAGTTTGAGCTATATATGCGTAATTGGTTAACAATGAAAAAACAAAATAAAACCCTCGATAAACTTTT
>Ga0105355_10002896_pt1 | contig 15259 bp, 11 predicted proteins | sample GOMGulsemesocosm_2_FD_83508 | JGI IMG/M metagenome (GOLD analysis project Ga0105355, IMG submission 83508) | Methane-oxidizing microbial communities from mesocosms in the Gulf of Mexico - GOM9C Gulf of Mexico | ecosystem: Environmental > Aquatic > Marine > Cold seeps | place: Gulf of Mexico... | reverse complement strand
TTTATTGATGATTCTAGATTGTTTTGTCGCTTCCTATTTTATCATTTTTGAGTGAGTTTTTTCTTTTTTAGCCCTCTCTGCTAAGAATAGCATTCGCTTTTATTAGTTTTGCAAGAGCCTCGTTTGTTAAATTTTTAAGATTCATGATGGCTTTCATTCCTTCATCATGAACAGATTGACTGGTTTTGTCAGGTTAGACTCATTTTATATTGGAGAAGGCTCGGGGTTGCAATTGCCGTCGGCTAGTAGTTATACTTATTCATAATGAATAAGGTGGTTCTCCTACAGAGGACTTGCACCTCATAAGTTCACGCCCATGCTGGGCGTACACAAAAAGTTCCAGACAGATACTTTTAAGATGATAAATCCATCTTAAAAACCCTCCTGAGCTTCGCGGTTATGGTTTTTCAAGATGAGTCAATAATATTATAAAGGTGATATAAAAATGAATTCTTATGGTTATTTTAAAGGCATTACCAAAACCGATTCTTATGATGAACAAACTTCGTTATCACTTGCTGTTGCTTGTGATTTAGCATATGAAGATAAAAAAGAGAAAATAGCCTCTACTGTGGGAAAATGGGGTTATGATTTAATTGGATTTCAGAGTGTGGTAAAAAAGCCGGATATCGATACACAGTATTTTGTAATGTCCAATAATGAAAATATAGTAATAGTGTTCAGAGGAAGTGATGATTTAAAAGATTGGCTGGCTAACTTTCAGGCAGTATATAATCCCGGCCCCTTAAAAGACACCAAAGCGCACGAAGGCTTTCAAGACGCATTATTTCCTTCGGTAATTGGTCTTACAAATTTAATAGATTCTGTTGGGTCAGAAGATAAGAGAATTTGGGTTACTGGGCATAGTCTTGGGGCGGCTTTATGTTCTTTGTACGCAGGAATGCTAATAGAAAATCATTATAAGGTATATGGCATTTATACCTATGCTAGTCCTCGACCTGGCAACGGTTCATTCGAGACTAAGCTAAATAGTCGAATTATAGGGCCACATTTTAGAGTTGTTAATTCCGGAGATATTGTTCCTCATCTTCCTCCTGAACCGTTTTTTAGTCATCCGGGAAAGAGAGTTATCTTGCAGGAGGAGAGTAAAGTAAATTCAGACGATTCTTGGTTTGAACAAAGGGTTGAAGTACTTAAACAATTTATTGCAACTACAGCAAACCTTTTAGATGTGGCTGATAATCATAGACTCAGTGCTGATGACGAAAGTTACATTCCAAGACTTATTAAAGATTTAGAAAGATCAGAGAGTGAAACATAACAAAGTAAATGCACTCGGACGCTTCGCTGTCGCTCAGCGCCGGTGATTTACAAAGTTAGCTAAAAAAAGAGGGAGATTCATATTCGGTATTGAACAGTTCTATCAGAGATTGGATTCAGACAATAGCAGTAGTAATTGGTATATCTTTAGGTGTATGGGAGTTTTTTATTCATGACCGCATACAAGAGAATGCTAGAAAAGCTTTTGTTAGCGATATGATAATAAAAGGCACTAGCGATTCTGTTATGAAATCATATGCTTCTTTACCTAAATTAAAACAAATATTTTCTGAGGGTAAGCATACTCCTGACGTTGATAAATTTGAGTTCGATGTATTGGCTCTCGACTCGTACTTTGATGCCTGGGGGTTTTGTTATAAAAATAATTTATGTGACCGATTTTTAACTAAAGAATATGTTTGTCGCATGTTGATTTCATATAGCAAATTAGAAAAAGAATTTGACGGCTTAACAGAACGTGAATATAAGATAGACCAAGATTATGCCCTACTACTAACTGATTGTACCAATAAAGGTAGCTAAATCGGGTAAGGGCTGGTTTCTCTCCAGCACCCCACATGCGGATCCGCACTGGGCGCTTCCTTCGCGTAATAAAATAAATTGTGCCCTCGCAATCAATCCCAAATCTGGCTACGACACCTTACCGTCCCTCATGTCTAGCATGAGAAAAGCAAACTCGGCTCATCTTTGACAAAGATTCATACCCTCACCGTAAGCTAGGGGTTATTTTGACCCATTTGGACCATTACTTTAGAAACTAGCGATGGTAACCTATTCCATAAGTTAGACCTAAAACCAATTTCAAGCAATTGAAACTAATTCTAATGGAAAAATAAAGGCTGACTTGAAAATCATTAGCTCGCTAAAAATAAGTAAATAGCACTAATTAAACTCTTACGCCTTTTACCACCTCTGAAAAAAGTTCAGGTGAAAAAATAAGCCTACAGCAATCCAAGTAAAAATAAACAGGTTGATTCATTTTGATACTTAGACATCAAAAATAACGAAGGAGAAAAATCATGACAACTAGTTACGAAATTCACCCTAGGATTGGAGTTGCTCGTCTTGGTAATAGCCCTGATGAATTTTATCTTCCTGCGGAATCTATTGGTGGATTACCCATTGAGTGTGACAAAAATGGAAATCCAGTTTTAGATAAAAAAGGGGCCAAAGTTTTCGTAGATAAGTTTAAAGATAGTGTAGGCCGAATAAAAAGACAGTCAGCGAAGTTTCAAATCTTTCAAAAAACAGGCTGTACTACTCGTGAAGTAAAGCTTTCAGATGATGATATTGAAAAGATTGTTTGGACTGTTCATATTGCAAACAAAAAGCCTATCTGGTTTACCTTCTCTGAACTTCAAGGCAACCTTGAATTTGGTCAGGAAAATAGCTATAAAAATCAGCATATCCCAGTAAATAATTCAGATATCACTGATATATCTAAAAGAAAGAAACTGATGATAGACCCAGGGCCTAGATCAATCGAATGCCCTGGTGATGTCGCTCAATTCTCACGCTATAACATTCCTCCAGAATACCAGAAGAATGGCTCATTTCCACCACTGGGATCGGGAGGATCTCAAATTGATTCTCTAGGTGAGTTACGGATGGATAATGATGGGAATCTTATTTCCCTCGGTGGCTATGGGAATGTAACAGGTTCTGCTGAAATCACTTCTTTTCGTGGAGCAGGTGGATACTGGGATGACATTTCTGATGGATTTGTGATGGCAACAATCCACTTAAAAAACGGAGATAAAATTGATGCAGAGCCTGGTTGGTTGATTGTTGGTAGTCCAAAATATGCACCAGAACTCGTCAACATCACCACGCTTTATGACACTATGTACAATGTTGCGATTCGCACTCTGAACGCTAATCCAGAAATCTACAAATCAGATTCAAATACAGCAGATGCTTTTCCTAATCATCAGGGATACAGCCCTCTAAACGGCTTTAACCCAGATTATATCGTCAACTACACTACGCAAATCAGGCCCATTATAGATCGCATGCAATCTTATCGTTGGGTTGCTGATATTCCCTATCTAAATGATTTTTCTAACCCTGGGTTTGATCTCTCCGACGCATCAGAAAAGAACTTAAAAAAACGTTTGCAATACTTCAATTACTTTCGAGTGCCTGTCCTGCCAAAGGATTATGACACTTGGATTCACAAAGTTAAAAATGGTCCCAACCAGTTGTTCTCCCTTGATGGTATACCATTAATGCCGTTAAATTCGGGCGACAATTCAGTTACCAACAGCGGACCAATCTATAAGTTTGAAACACTTTCTGCAACGCAGTACTTTTTTATGAATCAATGGGCTGCTGGTAAGTTCGTTATAGGTGATTTAGAGTCGAAACCTTACAGTGAACAACTTGACGAAGCAGGAATCGGCAACTGTGTCGGTGCTCCTTTCTCACCAGGAATTGAAACTACCTGGATTATGCGCAATACAAAAATTTACGCGGCTCCAATTCATTTAAAATTGGCGCATTTTGACGGTAACAATACACAAACTCAAGCATATTATCGTGAGAATGGCCTCTGCATAACAGCAGACGAAGCAGAGGGACAAGGTTGCGAACCTGGTGATTTAACAAAACGAATGGCTATTCCTTGGCAGGCTGATTTTCATGAATGTACCGTTCAAACACCAAACATAACTAATCCATCAATCAATCAATTAGCTGATGGAACCGGTATCGAATTTCCACCAGCTTATTATGTCTATTGGTGGCCACCTCAAAGTCCCATGCATGTGGTAACAGGAAGTTTAGAGCCTAGTGATCAAGTCCTTGATGCGCTCGTTTCTAATATTGATGGGCAAACCATTATTCCTGCAGGTCAAAGAGTTCCATTCCAACGAGGAATTAACTCAACTCAAGATATTATCGACAGCTGGGGCAAACTAGGGTTCATCGTCAATCAAGGTACAGATGACTACCCATACTTTGTTGAGGAAGAACGAGATAGTAAGTCTCTTGGGCAACTGGTTGCTCAGCAACAAGCTGCCAAGAAAGGCTAACAATGACAAAATCAAAAGACCAAGAACTTGATTATGATGTGGTTATCTTGGGTGGTGGCCCCAGCGGAACAGCAGCTGGCCTTACGCTATTAAAACGAGAAGAAGTCTCTGTCGCTATTGTAGAGAAATCGAATTATTCTTCATCACGAATTGGAGAGTCATTAACTCCTGGGGTACGCCCTCTTCTTGAATATCTTGATATTTGGCAACAATTCCAGCGTGAGCAATCCTTAGAATCATTTGGAAGTAAGGCTGCCTGGGGAAGTTCTAGCCCACATGCATTAGATTATATGTTTACTCTCCATGGGGCTGGTTGGAGTCTTGACCGTGTTCGTTTCGATAGAATGCTTGCTGAGGTATTTATAGAAAGAGGGGGGGATTTATTGAGCAATACCCATTTTCTCAAGTGTGGTCAAATTTCGAACAACAATTGGGAAGTTCATGTCAGAAATTCAAAGGACATAAAGCAGAAAATTCGTTGTAAATTTCTAATCGATGCGACGGGGCGTGCAGGCTTTCTATCTAGACACATTGGTGTTTCACGAACTATGCACGATCGACTTGTTGGCATCGGTAGCATCGGCCAGCTATCTTCTAAGAATTCAACTTTAGAATCTTTAATTCTGGTTGAAGCTTGCGAATACGGGTGGTGGTATTCATCCCCAGTTCCTGGGAACCGAATCTCAGTTGTTCTAATGAGTGATTCAGATATTGTCAGCCAACTGCAAGCAACTAATCCCGAACGATGGCATTTGATGTTGAATAAAATGAAGCTAACCAGTAAATGTGCTTCTGACTTTAATTTTACCGAAAAGCCGAAAGTATTTGCATCTTTCTCTTCCTGTCTACAGCAAGTGGGAGGGGAAAACTGGGTTGCAGTAGGAGATGCTGCAACTTCGCACGACCCACTTTCTTCCACAGGAATCCCTCACGCAATAGGAACAGGGATTCACGGCGCTATCGTTGCTGAAAACTCACTATTCTCTAATGGAAAACTGTTAGAAAGCTTTCAGCAGAACATACACGTAAATTTTCTACAATACCTGCGCACGCATTGGCAATATTACAAACGAGAAACTCGATGGCCTGAATCTTTATTTTGGAAACGACGAACAACTCCAATTTTGATTGACCCAAATTCAACAATTAAACATGTCAAACCTTCAAGCAAGAGTACTTCCTACGATTTGGCTTTTATGCAAACTCGGTATTCGCGACAACTATACGAGAGCTGTCAACCAGGGCACTCTGTTCATCAGATTATAAGAGCATTTTCGAATATCTATCCCCAAATGCCAGACCAACAAATCATTCTGGGGTTTCAGGAGCTTGTAACAAATGGACATATAGTACTTGGAGAGCAGATGAGAACTAATACTTTTGACTAAAATATATCTTTTTACCTTTTAAATCACAAACAGAAATTGAACATTCAAGATCAAAGTAAATTTAATACTATTTTCCATTTCTAATAAGAGATTATTACCGTTGTCACAGAATCTCTTTAGGGAAAAAATGCAGTAATCTGCATCCACATAAATAAATGATAAAAATGGAGAGACCACCATGAAAAAGATCAGTAACTCCTCAAACAATTCACAAACAAAAGCATTCCTAAAATCAAGTTTATATTCAATTATAGTGGGTATAATTTTGACTGTACCTTCTCCAACAATTGCTGGAGATAATGGCTTTGTTAGCAATGCAAGACTTCCTATCAATGCTCAAAAATCCTGTGAAACCAGTATAGCCTCTTGGTTTGTTTCTAACCATGCTAGCGAAGATGGTTGGGTTAAACCAGCCAATAGCCTAGCCCCCATATTTGCAGACTCCAAAAACAATACTCGCTGTGATTTCTACAAATGGGGCGCACAAATGTTTCTCTGGCTGACATCAGGGGTTGGCAGTCAACATGTCTTTAATTCCTCGCCACAATTTTATAACTTATCCGTCGAGTCAAATCACGAACGAGAATTTCTGACAGCGAATGGTCCCATGCTTATGACTGTTCGAAAAGGCAAAACCGACGAGGAAATTGAGCTAGGTCAAGCTGGTAATAGTGATGCCTTACTTTCACAAAAACAGGCCTTGGTTTATTACGGATTACATGCCAATGATGTCTATGCACTGTTTACTACCCAGACTCTAAATATTTGCCAACAAACCTACAATCAATGTACATCTAAAATTGTTGGGGAATGTAATAAGGAATACAAAAGTTGTAAGACAAAAGCCCTAGCCAATATAGAATTTCCAAATACACAGGCACAATTAGACAAAGTCTCTACATTTGCTGCTAGTTACGGTTACCCTCTAAGCTGGGATAAAATTGCACTGGCCATGGAGCTTAAAACATCATGGGTCGATGCAGATACAGTGAGCGATAAAAATAACTATATTCTCAGCCAAGCTGTTGTCCCTGTATTTGACCGCAGTGCTAAGAATGGTCCCTGGAGTGTTAAGAGTAACCAAGAAAAAACCCTCGCTTTGGTCGGAATGCATATAGTAGGTACAGTTAAAGGGCACCCTGAAATGGTATGGTCCACCTTTGAACATGTGGATAACGTACCTGACAATACTTACATTTATAATGTCAATGCCAACAGCCCTCAAACTCAGATATTTAACTCTTCAGGAAAAGCTTGGAACTTTCTATCTGAAGGCGCTATAAAACCAACTAGTATCACTGCAAATGCACAAGTGAATACTGATAAAAACGGCAGTTTGGCACAAGAAATAGTTAGCATAAATAGCTCTCCTATCAGCTCGACCGAAGTAATACGAATCGATCCTTGGGGTAATATGCACGGTAGTAAAGCAGGTAGTACAGCGGTTGCCAATAACACCGATCTGGTTTCTATCAACGTTTCAGTGTTGTCTCAACTAGCAGCAGATGATGTCCGTGGTAACTATATACAGACTGGAGGTATCTGGACAGTGGATGGACAAATCCCTACTGGTGGTACAGATACTAGCCTAAGAGGCTCATTGAACCTAGCTAATACCACCATGGAAACCTATTTTCAGTATCAAACTAAAGATTTTAATCCTCAGAACTGCTTCGGTTGCCATGGGGTCAGCAGAAAAAGCAACAACACTATCAATTCAACTGGTGTTAGTCACGTTTTTGATAAACTCCAACCGTTACCAAAAAAATAATCATGGCTCTATACAAACCACAGGTTTATAAAAACCAGTGAATTATTCAGCTATTTTTATCTGTAAGAGGCAATGTAATTAGCTTTTGTAGCCTTGATGAAACAACGTGAAATCAAGGTTTAGCTGAAATTCCCCTTGATTTCGTTTCACTACATCAAGGCTACATTTTTTATTCTCTTTAACCTGTGGTTAAGTAATAGCCATAAAAATAATTAAAAAAACAGCACTGGGGAAACAAAAAGTACAACTTTTGTTTCCCAGTGAAAACTGCATTATGCAACTAATTACAAGCTAGAACCTTTTTATGAGAAAAATTTTATTTATTATATTTGTACTTACAGTCTATGGTTGCTCTACTTACCAGGTTGAGAGTGAAATACAACATACTGAAGCTAAACAATTATGTGCAGGAAGTACACAGATACCTGATAATATTGCAGTTAAGTTCGAGCCAATTGAGGATTTAGCCCTTTTAAAACAATCATTAGGAGCCCCCAAAGAAGGTAAGCTCTGTCAAGGCCAAACGTATATAAGTAAAGAGGGTGCAACAATTACTATCTTTAGAGCTTGGAATAGCACAAATACAAACAGTAAATTGGGTAAATGGTGGTCTTTTAATAAACCCGTGGGCAAAATTTCAAAATATCGTTCTGAATATGAAATATGTTACCAGTGGTCACCGCTAGATAAGCTAATAAGTTGTACTCTTATGCCAAATACAAAAGTTGTTGTCGGCAATGGACAAAGTGCACAATGCTCAGAGTATTTGACTTACCCAGTTTCTGCTACACAACAAATTTACATAGATGATGCTTCTGTATCGCTTACTAACTGTACCGTTTTTGATGGTGAATTCAGTTGGAATTAATTGTAGCTTGAAAATATCATTCCAAATGTTAACGCGTACTTGCAGTATATAAATTACCAGGTGATTTTTAACAGGTATTAGTAAGTCAGCTTTATAAATGACTAACCTTAATTTATTAAATTAACTTGTGGTAAGTTAATGGCTATGTAGTTTTTTACTTACCACAACCATTTTGACCTATTTGGATCATGTGCTTTTCTACATAATACTGTAAGCTAAAAATGAAAGATAAGAATTTTAAATTTAATCTTGAGTATTAGCTTAACTAGATTAAAGAAGTCAAAATACTTGGTCCACGGCAACTGATAACAAGAGCTAAGCTGTTTTTTTGAAAGATTACTTTTAATCCACAGTGAAAGCCACTAGAAAGTCATCTCCTTCAATAATTACAAGCTTTCTAACAACTTGTTGCTTTAATTCCTTTATTTATACACTTTAAGCAATGTATATAAAATGGATTTATAACACTAAATTTACATATTTAAACTAATACCATGATTTATCAATAAGAGAATTGAGGTCATGTCATGTTTACAATCAGTTATATACAAAATGTAAAATTACCGCGAGCTGTCAATTTCATTTGTTTGACAATATTGCTATTTACTTACACGATTAATCCTGTCTATGCTCGACTTAGCTACTTTGGAGAGTGGCAAACCAAGTATCCTAATTCGAACTCAGACCTTGTTAGTTGTCAGTTATGTCATCAATCAACTAGTGGGGGTGATGGCTGGAATGAATATGGCTGGGATGTCCGCTTAGAATTTCTAAACAATGGAGGTGTTATCTTAAATGCCTTTTTAGCAGTGGAGAGTATTAATTCAGATGGAGACTCTTCAAGTTCTAGCAATATTGAAGAAATCAACTTAAACACTCAACCAGGCTGGACTAGCGGCTTATTTAATACTATTTATTTTAAGAATGGAGATACTGTCGATCAATCCTCTCCCGCTCAAATAACAACTCTAGACCCCGAAATAACAACAATTCCTAATATTGAAATTCCTTCTAGCTTTCTTAATTTTAGTAACACCATAAATACTTCTGATACAAAAATTGTGACAGTAACAAATACTGGTGATGATGTTCTTAATATAACGAGTATTGCTTTTTGCCCCGAGTCATCAACGTCTGCTGAATACAACTTACCTGGACTTAGTAGTTTTAGTATTTCACCAACTTTGTCTGAATCTATACAAGTAAGCTATTCCCCTGTCGATATTGGATATGACGGAGGCTGTTTAAGAATTAATAGTAATGATCCAGACCAATCACAAATTGATCTTTCTTTAACAGGACAAGGCCTAGCTGTGAGTGGCGAACTAATTGATATAGACTCTACATTATTTACTGTGAGCCCAACTGCTCAGGTAGGATATGATCCTATTAGCATAGGCTTATCAGTAATAAATAATGGTCAGATTTCTGGTTCAGTTAAAGCAACTGTTTCAGCGACTTTATCCGCTACAGAAATTTATTCAGAAGAAGTGGTATTTGAATCGGGGATTAATACTCAGACTCAAACAATTAGTTTCCCTGACTATTTCCCTCCTTCTGCTGGCGATATAGTTTGGCAAGCCATTATTCATGATCAAGATTTAGATATTGACGAAACGGATGCGATTACAACCGTCACTTCATCTGCACTGTTAGATCCCATTCCGGAACCCATTGCGCAAAGCAATACATCGATAGCTTTTGAAACCGTTGCCTCAGGACTTATTGCTCCAAATTTTGCAACTCATGCTCCAGGTAATCCGAATCAATTATATGTTGTTGACCAACCAGGGCAGATCTGGAGGATAAATTTAATAACCCGTATTCGCTATTTATTTATGGATCTAAGTGAAAGACTTGTTCCTTTAGGTATATTTGGTCCAGGTTCATTTGATGAGCGTGGCTTGCTAGGTTTAGCATTTCACCCTGACTATCAAGCCAATGGGTTGATATATACTTTTACCTCTGAGTCAGAACAACCCTCTATTGCACCTGACTTTACTTCCACTTTACCTCCTGGCATCAATGCCGATCATCAAGCAGTAATCACCGAATGGAATGTCACTAATCACACATCAAGCATTGGTTTTGTTGATATGACTGATGATGTAAGTAGTGGTCGACGTATTTTACTTCGTGTTGATGAACCACAGTTTAACCATAACGGAGGATCTTTAGCCTTTGGCCCAGACGGTCTACTGTATATGGTTTTTGGTGATGGAGGTGGCGCTGATGATAAAGATGGTCAAGGTTTTATAGGCGGTCTAATGGTGGGTCACGGAGAAAATGGAAATGGCCAAAACACCAGTAATCCTCTTGGTGCCATTCTACGAATCGATCCTTTGGGTACAAATTCTTCTAATGGTCAATACGGTATTCCATCTGACAATCCTTTTGTAAATACCCCCTTCTCTGGGTTAGCTGAAATATATGCTTACGGCTTACGTAATTCATTTCGTATGTCATTTGATAGCAAAACAGGCATATTATATTCTGCAGATGTAGGGCAAAATGATATTGAAGAAGTAAATATTATCGTTAACGGAGGAAATTATGGCTGGAACAGTAAAGAAGGTAGTTTCTTCTTTAATACAAACCAAGGCTATGCAGGGTTTGTACATAACAATGACCCTGGCAATTTACCTAACTTAATAGACCCTATATTGCAATATGACCACGACGAAGGTATTTCTATCATCGGCGGTTTTGTTTATCGAGGAAAACTTTTTAAACAACTAAAAGGAAGCTATTTATTTGGTGATTGGTCTGCCAGTTTTAGCATACCGAGCGGACGTTTATTTCACCAATACCAAACATCAAATATTCATGAATTTAAATTTTCAGATCGTGATGTTTTAGGTTTATTTCTACATGGGTTTGGTCAAGATTCTGATGGCGAAATTTATATTATTGGCAATACCACGGGGACACCTTTTAGAAATTCTGAATCAGTAGCCACTGGCCAAGTTTTAAAAATGGTACCAGCACCTAAAAGCAAAGGTTCTAGAAAAAAACAATATGGTTATAAACAAAAAATTTCAGCATGGAAGTGAGGCTTTAGCCTCGCATGATTAAGGCGAGGCTAAAGAGACTGTGAAAGTATTGGGTTTAGCTCCCCTCTTTGGAAAAGAGGGGCTGGGGGAGATTTTATTACAAAAACATTTTATTGCAATATCAATGAGTTATTGTTTTGTAAAATCCCCCTCAATCCCCCTTTTCCAAAGGGGGAGGCCAAAAGCAGAATACTTTCACAGTCTCTAAAGCCTCACTTCCAAAAGACAAGCTGTGGTTTGTATTTAGCCATGAAAAAGAATTAAACATCATTTTAAAAAACTTGATGAATACTAAGGCATCAGTATTCCTCTCAATAAATTAACTAACAGTTTTGTTAAAAGACTCTCTTATTACTGAGGATAAGACAATGAAATTTAGTAAAATTTGGATTCAATCAATTATTGTAATAACACTTTTTATTACAACCCCTTTGGCAATAGCTACCCCAGAAAATGTTGGCTTTGTTATTAAAGACCCAACAATCATCCCTCCCCCTATATCCAGACATCAAACCCAACATGTCACTATTGATTTAGAAGCAAAAGAGGTACTGGCAAAAATTGATAATACAGGAGCAACCGCTTGGGTCTGGACATTTAATGGCTCAGTTCCCGGACCTTTAATCAGAGTTATGGAGGGAGATACAGTAACAATAAACCTTTTGAACCATAGCCATAATACTGCTTCACACAATATTGATTTACATGCTGTTATTGGCCCAGGTGGTGGAGCAGTGGTAACTGAAAGCATTCCTGGTGAAGCAAAGTCATTAACTTTTACAGCAACACGCCAAGGTACTTATATTTATCATTGTGCTGCTGAAGGTGTTCCATGGAAACATATTGGTTATGGTATGTTCGGAATGATAGTCGTTGAACCTAAAGGTGGATTAGCTAAAGTCGACAAAGAGTTTTATATAGGTCAATCCGAGTGGTATCACAATAATCTAGGCGACCCTATTGCCAATGCTTTTAGCTTACCTAATGGCACATTAATGTTGGATGAAACACAAGCGGCAACAGAGAAACCTAACAACTGGTCATTCAACGGTCATAAAGAAGCTCTGAAAGGTAACTTAACATCCAGAATGCAAGCCAACCAAGGTGATACTGTAAGGTTTTTCTTTGTTAATGGTGGCCCTAATAAAGGTGCAAACTGGCATGTTATCGGTACTATATTTGACAAAACATACCAAGGACATTTCTCTGATGTGTTACGAAACCAAGAAACTGAATATGTAGCACCAGGTGCAGCCGCTATGTTTGAACTAGAAGCAAAAGTACCAGGAACATATTTGTTGGTTGATCATGCTATTTTTCGTGTTAAAAATGGAGCATTGGGGTTTTTACATGTTTCCCCTATCGGTCCCTGGCCTGATGAAATTTATTCACCAGAGCCTAATTTATAAATATTTAAGAATAATGAATTTGACCCTATAATTTTGCATTATCAACAGGTAATTGTTGTTGGGGCGCAGTGCTTTAGCCTGTACTTATTGTGTCTATAAATGCAGGCTAAAGCACTGCGCCCCAATATCCTTAAGTTAAGGAAAATATAGGTTAGTAACAGCGTACCAACAAACCTTTGAAAAATGATGGATAACTATTCTGTTAATTCAGCTTCAACTGGTTTTTCATCGACTTCAACAACATCATCACTTTCTTTATTACTCTCCTCAAAAGACTTTATATAGTCAGTAAACCATGGCATTTTTTTAATATTCTGCAAGTCAACATCATTGATAATACTATCTATATCAGGTATTAGTCCATGGTCTCGAGCGTTTTCCAGGGCTTTTAAACAAGCATCACTTTTATGCTGTAAAGCATAAATACAAGCAAGGTTATAAGATGCTGAACCTAACTGAATTGTTTCTGCAACTTCAAATAATTCCTTTGCCTTACTATAAAGCTCATCATCAAAACTTACTTGTTTACACTTAGCCAATCCTAATAAAGCTACCCCTTCATCTACTACTGCGCCTAGATGATTTGGTGCGATAGCTTTACAAAGTAAAAATTTATTAATAGCTTCTTCATAGATTTTAATTGCTTCAGACGAAAAAGATTTAGTGTCAGCCTGCTGCAAATATGCAAGTCCCCAATAATGTAGCGTATCAGCATATCTTGAAAACGATTCCGAAACAGAGGCATAACTATCATAAGCTTGTTGAAATAAAATATTAGCTTGCTCACCTTCCGCTTGTCTAGCATCAAGCGTTAATTGTTGCGCTTTTTTTAGCCTACTACCACTCATAAAATAACTTTGAATTGACATATATTCCTACAATAAAAAAGATTAAACTTAGAAAAAATTTTACTACAATATAAACGACCTAACTATACTTTAAATTGCTTAGTTTTTCCTTACTCTATGCCACCACCCAGATACAGTACTTGTTAAACCAGGTGACACGGTTGGTGTATTTCCTTGTGTATCATGCGTTTTAATTTTTAAAGGTGTTTTATGCTTTAATGATGCAATAAACCCCATGTCTAAAATTAACTTTGCACGCATAAAGCTAACACCTAACAGAGCAAGCATTAAAGGAAAAAACTCATAGAATATACCTAAAACCATGGACTGGTCATCAGATACTTCACTAGAAAGCTCAACCGCTGATCGCTCTGATGCTACATAACCTTGTTCAACTAAATCTCCAATAAATGCTTGATCTATTGATCCCTGAAGATAACCAATCGTTGAATAGCCTATGAACTTAAAAGCAAGAAATGAAATTCCTCCAATAGCTGCCCACATCAACGCTTGTTTTTTTACTGAAGCTGCGGATGAGAAAAACCAAACAGCCACTATAATATTAATTATTCCAAAAATAACACCCATTATTAAATCCTCACGATAAAATTAAAAAGGCCAATCCCTGGCTATAAATATTGATTAACGTCCTTATTGAGAAAGCGCATCAAGTAGCTGTTATTATAAAAACCGAAACTTTCAATAACCTTTCAACTCAATGAAAATTTTATTAATAGAAGATGACGAAATTCTTGCTGACGGGCTTACCCATACACTTTCAAACAGTGGCTATTCTGTAACGGGGGCTACAAAAGGTGCTTATGCAGAACATTTACTCAAAGCTCAAGGTTTTGACCTGATTATTTTGGATTTAGGTCTGCCAGATATGGATGGTCTGCATTTGTTACGTAAACTGCGCAATCAAAAAATATCTTTACCCATTCTAATTTTGACTGCACGTGATGAGATGAATGACCGCATTGAAGGTATTAGTCAGGGTGCTGATGATTATATGACTAAACCGTTTGAACTTAGGGAATTAGAAGCTCGAATACAAGCTTTAATCAGACGTTGCTATGGTGGTTTTAACAATATTATTAAAGTGGGCAATTTACAATTAGATACCAGTAGCCAACAAATTATGGCTAAGGATGAGTTACTCACACTATCTGCCCGTGAATTTTCTGTTTTAGAAGTGTTAATGATGCAGAACGGTAAAGTCATCAGTAAAGATAAAATTGCTCAACACTTATCATTACATGGTGATGCGCTCGCTGATAATGCCATTGAAGTTTATATCCATCGCATCAGAAAATGCATTAAACCCTACGCTGTTGGCATCAGAACTTTTCGTGGTTTAGGCTATTTATTAGAAGATAAACAAGATGAATAAAGTTACCAGTCTTAAAGCGGCAATCACTTACCGTTTAATTATTCCTGTTATTATTTTCATAATATTAGAAACAGCATTATCTTATTTTGTAACTTTGCATTATGTTGAAAAAACATACGACCGTTGGTTATTAGATTCTGCTCGCTCTCTAGTACAAGAAGTTAAGGTGGTTGATAACAAAATTTCTGTAGAACT
>Ga0105355_10002891_pt1 | contig 15270 bp, 14 predicted proteins | sample GOMGulsemesocosm_2_FD_83508 | JGI IMG/M metagenome (GOLD analysis project Ga0105355, IMG submission 83508) | Methane-oxidizing microbial communities from mesocosms in the Gulf of Mexico - GOM9C Gulf of Mexico | ecosystem: Environmental > Aquatic > Marine > Cold seeps | place: Gulf of Mexico... | reverse complement strand
TAATTTATTTACGAAGATGATACGTGCAACTTCTGAGTCATTCGCATAACGCCAGTTAGTTTCAGATTGCGGTTCAACACCACCAGAACCACAGAATACACCGATACCGCCATCAAGTACTTTAAGTGAACGGTAAACTTCGACTGTGAAGTCAACGTGTCCCGGAGTATCAATAACGTTAAAACGGTGATTATCCCAGAAGCAAGTTACAGCCGCTGACTGAATAGTAATACCGCGCTCAGCTTCCTGTTCCATGAAATCTGTAGTTGATTCACCGTCATGAACTTCACCAGTTTTGTGGATCTGACCAGTAAGTTTTAGGATACGTTCAGTCGTTGTTGTTTTACCAGCATCAACGTGAGCGAAGATACCAATATTTCTGTATTTTGATAAATCTGCCATTATGTTCTCTATAATAATTATGTTGTAAAGATTCGCGCGGAGTATATCATGATTTCTGCGCAACAAAAAATAGATAGCGAGATATAAAATGCTATTTGTTAGGATTTCCTTCGCTTTAGATTAAAATAGCCTATTTTCAGAATTTTAAAATAGGATAAAGCTACATTGACCTAAGTTTTAGGTTGTTTTATCCGGTTAAATTCTGACTTAAGCGTTAACTCCATTTGACGTTTAGTTTATCATTCCCCGCTTTTTATTGAGTAAAATCTCGGTATGAAAACCTGCTTTGAGTTAGTAGTGACAAGCTATTAATTAACAGCAGTTGATTAAAATTTCTTTAAAAGGTCTAGATTGAAATCACTTAGTTTTATATCGAAGCGGTTGTTCTCTAGCTGACGTTCTAAACGAGCAATATCAGTGAGTAAACCATCCATTGTTAAAGTGTTATTATCAAGTGTGTAGAGCTGCTTCGAAGCTTGGTAGTAATAATTAATGATCGTTAATGCGTCGATGTCATTTTCCTCTGCGGATTTTTTAACATGATGAAGCTTACGATAAATTTTGTTGTGTAGCTGTTTTAAATCCCAAACATATTTAACTTCATATAAGTAAGGATGGAACTTAATGAGGTTGAAACTCATTACCGCAGTAATGACAGCTAAAATCACCCCAAGTAAATTTAACTTGAAGTTATTTCCTTCTTCGTCGGCGAATAGCTGGATCAAGATTTGCGCATAAGCTAATGCAAATACGATCAGTGCTGCGACAGCAATGATACTGGTCATATTGAGGTGACGGCGATACTGAGGTTTATCTATTTGTTGCAATTCCATTGACGAGTTCTCGAACGACATAAACGTTGCGCCATTCTAACAACAAAACTTAACCAACGGCAAAGTTGATAATGTAAATAAAGGAAAAGCTTGATGGTACTTAGGTTTAATTTTGATAGTTCGTTGATAATCGAAACAGTAAATAGCAAAAAGGCATGAAAACCATGCCTTTTATTTAACCTATTCAATGCTTTCAATTTATATTTCTAGCTAACGAGATTAACTCATATTGCTAAATTGACAGCTTTTATTTTGCAGTCGCATTCGCTGGGCGGCGACGATTGCCTTTATTAGCACTTGGATTTGCGGTGCTAGTAGCTGGCTTACCGGTATGACGACGGTTTTTACTTGCTGGTTTATGTCCACGAGAGTTTTCACCTGAACGTTGACCATCTTGATGATCTGACTTTGGTTTCTTAGGTTTTTTCTCTTTTGGCTCTCTGATCCCTGGTGTAGTTGGGAATGTATCTGTTGGCTTGAAAGCCTCGATAACTTTACGCGCTAAGTGTGCTTGAGTTAGTTGCTCAATCGCAATGAGTTCTTTTAATTCTTCATGGCAAACTAATGAGATCGCATTACCTTCTGAGCCAGCACGACCAGTACGACCAATACGGTGTACGTAATCTTCTGGTACGTTTGGCAGTTCGAAGTTGACTACTTGTGGTAATTGGTCGATATCGATACCACGCGCTGCGATATCTGTTGCGATCAAGGCGCGAACTTCACCCGATTTAAAGTTAGCCAGTGCTTTAGTTCGTGCGCTTTGACTCTTATTACCGTGAATTGCCGCAGCAGAGATGCCTTGCTCTTCTAAATGCTTCGTTAGTTTGTTTGCGCCGTGTTTAGTACGGGTGAAAACTAACACTTGCTGCCATTTTTCATCTTGAATTAATTGCGTTAATAGTAGGTGTTTTTTCTTTTTATCAACTGGGTACATCCATTGTTCAACAGACTTAGCTGCTGCATTACGTGGTGTGACTGAAATCTCAATTGGATTGTTGATAAGACCTTTAGCTAGGTTGCGGATGTCATCTGAGAATGTTGCAGAGAAAAGCAGGTTTTGACGTTTAGCAGGCAATACCGCTAAAATTTTACGGATATCACGTAAGAACCCCATGTCTAACATGCGGTCTGCTTCATCTAATACTAGTATTTCCAGTTGATTAAAGCGTACAGCATTTTGATTATACAGGTCTAACAGACGACCCGGCGTCGCAACTAAGATATCCACACCACGACGTAAACGCGTCATTTGCGGATTGATTTTAACGCCACCAAAAACAACAGTAGAGGTAAGACGTAAATGCTTGCTGTAAGTTTCAACATTTTCAGCAATTTGGGCTGCTAATTCACGCGTTGGTGTGAGTATTAATGTGCGAACTTGATTAGCTCTAGGACGTTCGCCGCGGCTCAATCTCTCTAAAATAGGTAAAGTGAAACCTGCTGTTTTACCTGTGCCAGTTTGAGCCGCTGCCATTACATCTTGACCCGTCAAAACGGCTGGTATTGCCTGTGCTTGGATCGGTGATGGCGTGTCGTATCCTTTTTCTGCTACAGCTTTAAGGATCGGAGCGGATAAACCTAGTTCGGTAAAACTCATATATTATTTTCTCTTTACTGTTGAGTAGGGTTTTTTGCTTTATATTACAGCGGAGCGCAGAGTACAGGATAGCTTATATAAGTACAAGGTAAAGGCACAGCATTATATTTGGGGCATGCTTGACAGTGATTGATAACTGTATATACTTCGCTGCAGCTTTAAGGTTAGTTTTATGAATGAATTCCATTTCGAAGTTTTTTAGTACCTCGTCCTGTTTGTCATAAGTAAGTCGTAACACTTCCAGCAACATCGACTTTATGTCAATTATATTACTCTGAACAAATAGGATACTATTATGTCTACAATTACTGGTACAGTAAAATGGTTTAACGAAGCTAAAGGTTTCGGTTTCATTCAACAAGAAAACGGTCCTGATGTGTTTGCACACTTCAGTGCTATTAAAAGCGAAGGTTTCCGTACTCTTGCTGAAAACCAAAAAGTTCAATTCACTGTTACTGATGGCCAAAAAGGTCCTCAAGCAGAAAACATTGAAGCTATCTAATTCATTGTTAAAATGAATTAGCGATCGCTAAGATTGTTTAAAGGGCATGTTCTTCGGAATTTGCCCTTTTTGTTTTAGTGCGTTTTATAACGCGATATCTTTTATATATATTATTTATGATAGTAATTTGGTTAGTTTTTAATTTTATATTTACTTAACCTAATTGCTATTTTTATTAATATCACTCGAGGTACATGCCGTGAGCCAGACTGACTTTTCTTCTCTAAATTTACGTCCAGAACTTATTTCTAATCTTGATACGCTTGGTTATAAAGAAATGACGCCGATCCAAGCGCAAAGCCTACCAATCATTTTGTCTGGCAAGGATGTTATTGGCCAAGGTAAAACTGGCTCAGGTAAAACAGCGGCATTTGGTTTAGGACTGCTACAAAATTTAAATGTAGAACGCTTCCGTATTCAAACGTTGGTGCTTTGTCCGACACGTGAACTGGCTGATCAAGTAGCTAAAGAGATCCGCAACTTAGCTCGTGCGATCCATAATATTAAAGTTTTGACTTTATGTGGTGGCATGCCGTTTGGCCCACAAATTGGTTCATTAGAGCATGGCGCACATATTATTGTTGGTACACCGGGTCGTGTACTAGATCATCTTACAAAAGGTACGCTGCGTTTAGACAATTTAACGACGTTTGTGCTCGATGAAGCTGATCGTATGTTAGAAATGGGCTTTCAAGATGCACTTGATGCAATTGTTGAAAAAGCACCTAAAGATCGTCAAACACTATTATTCAGTGCAACATTCCCGAAAAAAATTGAAGCGATTGCTTCACGTGTTATGACGGAACCGGAAATGATCCAAGTTGCTTCTACACATGATGAAGAAAGCATTAAACAGCATTTCTACAAAGTTGAAAACTTTGGTGAGCGTCTGGATGCTTTGCGTTTATTACTGTTAGATCGCAAACCTGTTTCTACGGTTATTTTCTGTAATACCAAAAAAGACGTGCAAGACGTAGCTGATGAATTGGGTCACTTTGGTTTTAGTATTATTGCGCTTCACGGCGATTTAGAGCAACGCGACCGTGATCAAGCCTTAGTGCGTTTTTCGACAAAGAGCGTTTCAATTATGGTGGCGACAGATGTTGCTTCTCGTGGTCTTGATATCGACTCTTTGGACGCTGTAATTAATTTTAATGTTGCCCACGACAGTGAAGTGCATGTGCACCGTGTTGGCCGAACTGGCCGAGCTGGCAGTAAAGGTTTTGCTTGTACGTTATTTGATAATAAAGAAGCGTATCAAATTTCATTACTTGAAGATCGTTTTGGTGAGATCACAGAAGAAACACTACCAAATGACAGTGTTTTAGATGAATCGCCAATGCTGCCACCAATGGAATGTATCCGTATTGACGGTGGTAAAAAGCAGAAAGTACGTGCTGGTGATATTCTAGGTGCATTAACAGGTAAAGATGGTATTGATGGCAAAGCCGTTGGTAAAATCCAATTATTTGATAATTGTGCTTATGTTGCAGTTGAAAGCAAAGTAGCGAAAGCAGCTGTGCAGAAGATCGGTAAAGGTAAACTAAAAGGCCGTACTTTCCGTGCTTGGATAGTACGTTCATTTAACGATTAATATTGTAAGTTAATTTACCTTTTTAAAACCCATTAACAACTTGATTGCTAATGGGTTTTTTATTTTTTATTTACTGACTTGTTAAATGCACTTGGTAATATATCGATATTAACAATTTTGCCAAGTTTAACTACTAGTGGGATTGTTAACGGCGCAAAAGGTAATACAACAAACGCGCCTAAGCCAAGACCTTTCATGATGTCTGTCAGTTGCTTGTTGGCTTCTTTTAGTTCTGCACGTGACGCCCGCTTGGTCGTGAAACGCTTATAAGTATTGAGCATTTCCTTAGTCTCGTCTTTTTCTTGAGCGAGCGCAGCCTTTAAACTTTGTAAATCACGCTTTAACTGTAAGGTGAGGCGACGGTGTTTAATTTTTATGACCCGGATCGGGGCTCTATGTATATAGCGATACAGTTTCATAATTATTGTGCGCTTAGACAAATTGATTTTAAGTATGAACTCGTTTTTACAGAAAAGTTCAGTGTTTTACAAGTCGTCTTAAATCTATTCTGCTGTTGAATTCATTCAACAAGCAAGGACTCACTGCTTACTTTGCTGTTGAAACTGCTGATAAATAAAATCAATGAGTAATTTCAAGCGTGCAGGTTGGTAGCTGTTTTTATGATAGAGCAAAAACAATGGTACATCCGGTGAGTGCCATTGGGTATTGATACTCGTTGCTGACTGCTCGAATACCGAAACTAGGCTGTTATCGGCAATTTCGTCTTGGCAGTATAATTTGGGTAGGCGCACTATGCCATTTCCCTGTAATGCGGCATTAATTAATGCTCTGCCACTTTTACAACTAAAGTTACCTGTAGCGATTATTTCTGTTTCATGTACGGCGGCATTATTGTGTTTGATTGCGCGCTGATGAAAGCGCCAGCGCTTTACTGTTCCGGTTAAGCAATTATGTTGTTCCAGGTCTTTAGGCTGGTCAATGATGCTATGTTGCTGTAAATAATTTGGATTCGCTAATACTGCTACCTCAATATCAGTCAATTTCCTCGCTATTAATCCAGAGTCTTCTAATGCACCCATTCGCACGACGAGATCGAAACCTTCACCAATGAGATCGACACGCTGACTACTGAAATCCAGTTCAACATTGATATCTGGATATTGTAGGTTAAATTCACCAATAATATTAGCCACAATATCTTCACCAATAATACCGCCGACACAATTAATGCGAATATCGCCTTGCAATATTTGAGTATCCTCTTTAGCGGTGAGAATTGCTTGATCTATGGTTTGCAATGAACTTAAGCATTGCTGAAAGAATTGCTCATCAATGGCTGTTAGCCTTTGCGTGCGCGTTGTTCTAATAATGAGTTGTACACCAAGCTGATTTTCTAATTGAGCGAGCTGACGAGATAGGTGAGCACGTGAGGACTGTAAAACTTCAGCTGCCTTAGTAAAACTTCCGTGTTCAGCTATAGTGACAAAAGCGCGAATATCAGCAAGGGATGAGTTGGTTTGCATAGTGATTATCTTAATGATACTTATTGTTGCTTTTAAGGTAACAGTTATGTTCTTTATTGTATATATATTAACAATAGGTGCTTCTATATACTGCTCATCAACAACTCGGGGCGACCTGAAACTTCTGCTAGAGCAGTCAATATTTAACGAAACATAGCGAGTATCAAAATGAAAAAATTAGTCGTAATTACAGGTGCAAGTTCAGGTATCGGTGAAGCAACTGCAAAGCGTTTAAGCGCTGCAGGCCACCCATTATTATTAGTTGCACGCCGTGTTGAAAAGTTAGAAGCACTAAACTTACCAAATTGTCTTTGTGAAAAAGTTGACCTAACTAAACATGCAGAGTTTAATTCTGCTTTATCCAAGGCCGAAGCACAATATGGTGAAGCTGATTTGTTGGTTAATAATGCTGGTATGATGTTGCTAGGTCAAATTGACACACAGCCTGCTGAAGAATTCAAAACAATGTTCGATATTAACGTGATCGCATTGTTGAACGGCATGCAGGCAGTATTAGCACCAATGAAAGCACGTAACACAGGTACTATTGTTAACATTAGCTCTGTGGCTGGTCGTAAAACGTTTGGTGCTCACGCTGCATATTGTGGTACTAAATTTGCTGTTCACGCTATCACTGAAAATGTACGTGAAGAAGTAGCCGCTTCTGATGTTCGTGTTATTACTATCGCACCTGGCGCGGTTGAGACTGAGCTATTATCACATACTTCTTCTGACGAAATCATTGCTGGTTACGAGTCTTGGAAAGAGTCAATGGGTCCTATTCTTGCACCTGATGATGTTGCACGTGCTATCGAATTTGCTTACGCACAACCACAGAATGTATGTATCCGTGAAATCGTATTAGCGGCGACACGTCAAGAACCATAATTAGTTGTTGTAAACTCTGCTTTTGCTTAGAGTGACAGAATATCCTAGCGGTCTACACATTTCCAATGTGAGGCCGCTTTTTAGTTTAGAGCTATTTATTGGCAATTTGAGTTTTACTGAAACAGTTAAAAATGCTAAATATAAAATATAATTGATTAATAATTAAACATTTCTTTGTAAAAGTAAGATAATATTTATGATTCAAGTCTAATCAGTATAATATCGTAGAGTGATATGTTCGTAGATTCAGTATATATTTGGTAGGATATCTTAATATTGAATTATTCGATTTTAGTAAACTATACGATGGTATTAAGGAGTGATGATGCCAAGAGTTAGCCAGGCCGAGGCCAAGTTAACAAGACAGCGGATCATTGATGCATCGCTGAAAATTTTAGTACAAGAAGGCGTTGCTGAAATGTCGTTCGCTAAAATAGCTAAAAAAGCTAAAATTAGTCGTTCAGGTATTAATGCGCACTTTAAACGCAAAGAAAATATTTATGAAGAGCTACGTCCTCTCTTAAAGGAGATGATATTAACTCCTTTGGATTTATCATCTCCTGATAATTTCCTGCAATCTTGGATAAAAATTTTAGATGAGAACCCACAATATCGTCAGATGTTAACAAACGCTGATAGAGTGATGGGTGGCGAGCGAGCTGCAACAAATTTATTAACGATTATTGAAGGTAAACGTGATGAAGTCAGAGATGCTGTATATTATGCATTAGGCTACGCTCTGGTAAATTACCCAGCACCTTAATACTAGCCTTTGATATTAATCGTTAATAGAGTGCAGCCAGTTAGCGACACTCTAAAATTTAAGTCTTGTGATGACCGCTTGTTGTCACAAGCATTTTTTGTCTAAAATTTGTAATTCATTCCGATTGACGTAATAAATTCTCTTTCCTCATAGAAGTCGATATTTGCTGAAGTGTAATCATAACCAGCAAAAGAGATTAACGACCAATTCTGCCAATTCATTATATTTACATATTCATAAGCCACAAATGCGCTGAACTGATCTTCTTCCTGTTTTTTATTGAAAATTGGATTTGATTCATCATAGAGCCTAATGGCGCAACTATCGCTTGAGTTTCTGTTTCACCACTAAAGCCTGGTTGTCCAAGTTTTGCAAATACAAGAGTAGGTGATAAGGCAAGTAAGGCCAGTGCATTCAATTTCATTATTAGATCCAAGCATTTGATATGAAATGTTAACAAGAGATATCAAATATAGTAATTAGTGGTATTAAGGGTTGTTAAGGTGCTCAGAATGCCATATTTCTGGGCTAAATAATGCTGGTAAAATTACGGGTTTACAGTCAGTAAGAAGATACAGTGGTTGCTAATAGATCGTTAAATAAGAAACAACACGGCATCTAGAGTCGATGACGTATTACTTAATCTATTCTCTATAGTTGAGAGTAATTATCGAGAGTTACAGCCGAAATTAGGAGTTATGACGAGTGATTAAGTTTCATCAATAATTTGCTGTAATGCTTGCGTGAAGCAGGCTGTTTCTTGAGCGCCATGACTCGGCCAAAAATGTTGTTGCTCTCTAAGTTCACTTGTTTCTGCATGCTAAAGGCTAATAAGGTGGATTTTAGTTATAAAAAAACCGCTCATAGTAATATGAACGGTATCAGTATTCAGTGTTTTGTCGTTTATAAAACTAGTCTTTTACAACACTTAATACTACTGTTTCGCCTAAGCTCACTTTGCCTTCAGTCTTAGTCATAGACTTGATCTCATCCATGTTTGAAACGATACACGGAGTGATCACTGATTTAGCTTTCTCTGTTAGTAACGCTAGATCGAACTCAATGATAGTTTCGCCGGCATTGATTTGTTGGCCTTCTTCAGCAATACGAGTGAAACCTTCACCACGTAACTCAACAGTATCTAAACCGAAGTGAACTAGTACTTCTAGGCCTTCGTTTGAACGGATTGCAAATGCATGATTAGTTTCGTAAATCTTAACGATTTCGCCAGTCACTGGTGCAACAAGTTTGTTGCCTGTTGGGATAATAGCAATACCGTCACCAACGATCTTTTCAGCGAAAATAACGTCTGGCACATCTTCGATAGCAATGATTTCACCTTCAAGCGGAGAAACAATATTCAGGTTATTTGCGTTACCGTTATCATCTGAAACTAGTTTTTTGAATTTATCGAATAATCCCATTTTTTGCTCCTAGAAATTTTGTAATGCAATTTTAAATATAAGCATTAATTGAGACTTACATAATTATTGCGCAGTATATTTTAGCAATAGTAACACTTTAGTGGAATATAAGGTGCTACTATTTTTTGATAACTAGCAATTAGCTCGTTGTTTGGTGAATTGCGTAATCAATTCTTCTATTTCAGCTGCAGTTGCACAATCTAATGCTTTGTTAGCAAGTTCTTGTACATCAGTGAAATTAGCATTACGAATGACTTTCTTTACTTTAGGAATTGAAATACCGCTCATTGAAAACTCATCTAGCCCCATACCGAGTAGTAATAAAGTCGCGTTTTCATCACCAGATAATTCACCACACATACCTGTCCATTTACCAGCAGCATGAGATGCATCAATGACTTGTTTTATTAGCGTTAATACAGACGGTGTCATTGGATTATAGAGATCTGAAATCATCTCATTACCACGATCTACCGCTAAGGTATATTGAGTTAGATCATTAGTGCCGATACTAAAGAAATCAACTTCTTTAATTAAATGATGAGCGATTGCAGCAGCAGCCGGTGTTTCAACCATAATGCCAGTTTCAACTTTTTTATCGAAGTCATGACCTTGTGCTGTTAGCTCTGCTTTAAGTTCAGCTAAAATAGTTTTTAAACGGCGTATCTCTTCAACAGAAATAATCATTGGGAACATGATACGCAGTTTACCAAATGCAGATGCACGCAAGATGGCACGCAATTGGGTATTTAAAATCTCAGGGCGGTCAAAGCAAATTCTAATTGCGCGCCAGCCTAAGAAAGGATTCATCTCTTTTGGCAGATTTAGGTAAGGTAGGTCTTTATCACCACCGATATCCATAGTTCGGATAATGACAGCATCGCCATTTACCGCTTCTGCAACGGCCTTATAAGCCGCAAACTGTTCTTCTTCTGTTGGTAAGCTATCGCGATCCATAAATAGAAATTCAGTACGATATAAACCAACGCCTTCACCTCCGTTACGTAATACACCCGCACAATCTTTAACTGTGCCGATATTACCGCAAACTTCAACGTGATGACCATCCAGTGTAATTGCTGGTAAATCTTTCATTTTTAGCAATTCAGCTTTTTCAGCAAGGTGATTCGCTTGAATTGTTTGATATTTTTGAATGACGTCTGCAGAGGGATTAATGATTACTTCATTATTTAATGCATCTAAAATGATGTAGTCACCAGACTTCACTTTTTCAGTGATGTCATTAGTACCTACAATTGCTGGTAATTCCAATGAACGCGCCATAATTGATGTATGCGCAGTTCTGCCACCTAGATCTGTAATAAAACCTAAGATTTTATCAAGATTAATTTGTGCCGTTTCAGATGGCGTTAAATCACTCGCGATCAAAATGACTTCTTCTTTGATTGCGCTAAGAGACACTATCTCCATGCCAAGCACATTCTTAACTAAACGTGTACCGATATCACGGAAATCGGTAGCACGTTCTTTCAAATAAGGGTCATCTAAAGAAGCCATCATTTCGGCATTCTCTTCAATCACACTGTGGACAGCAAAATCCGCAGAGGCTTTGTTGTCTTTAATAAACGTTACAATATCTTCTTCCAGCTCTTCATCTTCAAGTAGCATCATGTGCCCTTCAAAGATCTCGGCTTTTTCATCACCAAATGTTTGGCGTGCCATTTCCGTAATAGCTTCAAGCTGAGTCGCAGACTTGTCTCTAGCCGCGATAAATGCAGCAATTTCTTGCTCTATTCGATCGCTGGAAATTTTGTGTTGGTTTAGCACTATTTCTTCATTAGTGAACAGCTGTGCTTTACCAAATGCGATGCCTGGTGAAGCGAGAATACCTGAGATCATAACCTTTCCTTATTTCAATATAAAAATGATGAGATAGACGGGATTATTCTAAGATATCCATTAATGCAACTAGCGCATCAACGGCTGCTTGTTCATCAGAACCTTCAGCTGAAATTGTCATTGTTACGCCTTTTGAAAGGCCTAATGTTTGTAATTTAAATAGACTTGTTGCGCTTGCCGATTTGTCGCCTGCTTCAACAGTGATCTTTGATTCGAATTCTTTCGCTTTCTTTACAAATACAGCGGCAGGACGAGTGTGAAGACCGTTTGGTGCAATGATTTCAACAGATTTCTGGTACATAAGGCTTCCTATTAAATAACAAATTTGAAATTTATATTCTTAATTTAGAACAAGTATAACGTTTAACAAAAGCAATATGTGTTGGATAAAAATACACAGATTGTTTGGAGTAAAAGTACTCCCATTTACTGTTGTTAGTTATACGGCAAATGAAGTTTTCAGAGACAGTTTAACCCCAAATAAACTTGATTTTGTAGTTTTATTACACCAGAAATGACAGAAGTGTGATGCGAATCAATGACGCTAAATGTGCTAAAAAATTGTCCTAATACTTTATGTTACTTTGGATGAAGTGAATCCCATTCATTTTTAATACATCACACCTTCATATGAAGTAAATTGAGGTTTTAGAGCATCTAAATGTAAATATCCAAGTGTTTTTGTTACACTCGGTTACATTGTTGTGCGTGAAGTTTTATGGTCATTTTTTATTGTTTTTGTCGGTGAAAGTAACTTTGTTTTGATTATTGCTCAAAAATTAAAACTATTGCTCTAATAATGAGCGAGGTTTATCTGGGGGAGTATGCTAGAGATGAGTCTTGTGAATGCCAAATATTAAAAACCGCCGTTATATTGTCATAATATAACGGCGGTTTTTAATATTTATTTAACAGGAGTAATGCAAGTATAATTATTGTTGTAATTCTTGCTCTGTGAATACACCCTCAAATAGTGCAGTACTTAGGTAGCGCTCACCTGATGATGGTAAAACGACTACAATGTTCTTATCTTTATATTCAGGTTTTTCAGCAAGACGAGCAGCAGCTACAACTGCAGCACCAGAAGAAATACCAGCTAAAATACCTTCTTCTTTCATTAGGCGCTGAGCCATATCGATAGCATCTTCGTTAGATACTTGCTCAACTAAGTCAACCATTTCTAAATCTAAGTTACCAGGGATGAAACCTGCGCCGATACCTTGGATCTTATGTGGACCCGGCGTTAAGTCTTGGCCTGCTTTTGCTTGAGTAATAACGGGTGAGTTAGTTGGTTCTACTGCCACCGAGATAACATTTTTACCTTTGTTTAGCTTAAAGTAGCGACTTGTACCTGAAATAGTACCGCCAGTACCAACACCAGCAACGAATACGTCTACTTCCCCGTTTGTTGCTTCCCAGATCTCTGGACCTGTTGTTTGTTCGTGAATAGCCGGATTCGCAGGATTTTCAAACTGTTTTAATAAGATCACATTAGCCGGATCTGCCTCATATAGTTCTTGCGCTTTGGCTATTGCGCCGTTCATGCCTTTAGCGCCATCTGTTAATACTAGGTTTGCACCTAACGCTTTTAATAGCTTACGACGCTCTAGGCTCATCGTGTTTGGCATCGTTAGAGTCAGTTTATAACCACGTGCCGCAGCAACAAACGCTAAAGCGATACCGGTATTACCACTTGTTGCTTCTACAAGTTCTTTGCCTTCAGTTAAAATACCGTCTTGTTCAGCTTGCCAAATCATGTTCGCGCCGATACGACACTTAACACTGGCACTTGGGTTACGGCTTTCAACTTTTGCGAAAACATTACCTGTTGTTACGCGATTTAAACGCACAAGAGGTGTATTACCGATAGAAAGAGAGTTGTCTTGTAAAATCTGGCTCATGGGATATCCCTATATAAAATGTAGTGTTAACTAAAAAGCATATAAATAAGCATACTGATAAGTACGAAAATTGAAAATGCTGTTTTGTTATATCGTTAGGTTATAAAATGCTAAGCATCTATAACTAAGGGTTATGACGCTCAGTGTATCATTGATCTAACTTGTCCTAGGATATGTTGGTTTTCTTAAAAATGCGCTTACTTGTAGCGTTTATGGCTTAAATGTTTCTATTTTTATGGTTTTGCAGGCTATTGACTAGATATGATAATCACTTTGCTTTACTTTATGGCGATATTATTCCCCGAGTCGATGCGAAAAACGCGATGAAGTAGCAAAGGAAAATAAATGATAAATACAGGTAAGAGTTCAACAGAGCAGCAAGTTGTTATAAGTGGTAGTGGCTTGTTTACGCCTCCAGATATTATTAGCAATGATGAGCTTGTTGAGAGTTTTAATGCTTATGTAGACAAATTTAACCAACAGCATGAAGCTGAGATCGAAGCTGGAACAGTAACTGCAAAAGCACATTCGAGTAGTGAATTCATTGAAAAAGCTTCAGGTATCAAGAATCGTTTTGTGATGAGTAAAGCAGGCATTGTTGATCCAAATATCATGCAACCTATCTTTGAGCCTATTCCTCAAGACCAGCCAAGCATTACCGTACAGATGGCGCTAACAGCCGCTAAAGATGCGTTGGCTATGGCGAACAAACAAGCTGCAGATATCGATCTAATTATTTTTGCGGCATCAGGTTTTCAACGCGCTTATCCAGCAATGGCGATTGAGCTACAACATTACCTTGGCGCACAAGGGCATGCATACGATATGAGTGTGGCGTGTTCTTCGGCGACATTTGCTATTAGTAATGCGGCTGATGCAGTTAAATCTGGTAGCTGTAAAGTGGCGCTGGTGGTTAACCCCGAAATTTGCTCTGCACAATTAAATTTCAAAGATCGCGATAGTCACTTTATTTTTGGTGACGTTTGTACTGCGGTTATCATCGAAAGTAAAACTACAGCAAACAGTGCACAATGTTATGAAATTTTAGATAGCACTTTATTCACTCAATACTCAAATAACATTCGTAATGAATTAGGTTATTTAACTCGCAGTGAAGGCGGTGCATTAGAAGCTGAAGCGAGTTTCTTTATTCAACATGGGCGTAAGGTATTTAAAGAAGTCTTGCCTGCGGTACACGGTTTGATCACTGAGCAGTTAGCTCGATTTGATTTGCAAGCGACAGACTTAAAACGCTTATGGTTACATCAAGCTAATATCAACATGAATAATTACTTAGCGAAGAAATTGCTTGGTCGTGATGCGACAGAAGAAGAAGCGCCAATTATTTTAGATGACTACGCTAATACGGCATCTGCAGGCTCGATTATCGCCTTCCATTTACATCAAGATGGCATGGAGTCTGACGACTTAGCATTGATCTGTTCATTTGGTGCAGGTTACTCAATTGGCTCTTTGATCTTGAAGCGTTGCTAATTATTTAATGGCTGAAGCTGCCATATAAAAATAAAAATAAAAATAAAAATAAAAATAATAGATTATAGAAATAATAGATAATACAAAATGCCGTTCAGTCAAATGAACGGCATTTTAGTCTTAAAGCGTTAATCTAATGCTATCGGGCCTTTTCTTAATATCACAATTGAACGTGCTGATACCATGTAGTGTTCGGAAATTGGATTAACAGGTAAGCTAAAATACTGGCTATCGCAGATCAATTGCCAGCTTTTTAGACCTTGTGGTAGAGCAACTCGAACCTCATGTTCAGCTTGGTTAAAAATCACTAATAATTCACGTGCAGCATTCGCTAAACTCATGTGTAAGATGACTTGTTGGCATTGCTCCCATTCCTGACGTTGCATTACTTCACCCTGCGGTGTATACCAAGCTATTTTATGGTTGCTTTGCTGCTGTAAGCTAAAGGCATGAATAAATGGCAATAAATACTGTTTCCTCGCTTTAGTCATGGCTGCTAACCATAGCTGAAATTGTTGTGCGCTT
>Ga0105355_10002890_pt1 | contig 15278 bp, 12 predicted proteins | sample GOMGulsemesocosm_2_FD_83508 | JGI IMG/M metagenome (GOLD analysis project Ga0105355, IMG submission 83508) | Methane-oxidizing microbial communities from mesocosms in the Gulf of Mexico - GOM9C Gulf of Mexico | ecosystem: Environmental > Aquatic > Marine > Cold seeps | place: Gulf of Mexico... | reverse complement strand
TGTTGAACATTAAAAAATAGTTCATCATTATCTGTTAAGAATATACCCGTGATTTCAGCGCCAACAGGCACAGTTGCTAATCGAGTTAACTTAGCAGGAGCTATTAAGTTTTTACCGTTAGTACCATCAGTTCCGTTAACACCATTTGTACCGTCATCGCCATCACATGCACTTAACAGTGATGATCCAAGTATCACAGTTAATAATGCAGCGACTTTAGTCTTTTTTACATTTAGCATTTTCATCTTCCTAAGGTTTTTAATAATGCCATTAAGGTAATAAGTTGTTATGACATTTAAATGACCGAAATATTACTAATACATGAAAAGAGCTAATTCAAATAACTGTAATATATGCCTTGTATAATTTATTCAGCTTAATAAATGAGTATGCAAATGAGGTTGGTTATGAAGCGTTACGTTTTAATTTTTAGTTTGGTTTGTAGTTTAATTGTTTTTGTTATCTATATGGGATGGGGTGATATATTTAACGCTGAGGAGGTTAACGAGTCATTGTTACCGCATGTTGCCCCTGATCTTATTGTTATTCCAACGGCTAATGGCAGTTTAAACGAAGAGGCACCAATTCCCCCGCAGTGTTATACAAAAACACAAGGGAAGCACAACCCTTGTTATACCTGTCACCAAACATATCAACAAGCTGAAAATAATAATGACCGTACTAATTTACGTAATGATGGGGCTAATCAAGGTATTTATAATTTCTCTGATGAGGGAGAAATTAACAGCTGGAAAAACTTATTCGTAAACCGTCATAAATGGATAGAACAAATTACCAATGAGCAGATATCTGAATATGTAGATCAAGATAACTACAGTCAATTATCAAACAGTTTGAAACAAAAAGGCTGGTCAGGATTTATTCCTGATTTGAAAAACTATCATCTTGCCGGTGACGCGTTTAAAAAAAATGGTATAGCAAAAGATGGCAGTGCTTGGGTTGCTTTTAATTATAAGCCATTCCCGGGGACTTTCTGGCCTACCAATGGCTCCACCGATGATGTATTAATACGATTATCAGCCGAGTTTAGGCAACTTAATGGTGAATATAATGAGAGTATTTATTTAACTAACTTATCACTGGTTGAGTTAAGTATTAAAGCACTATCAAAAATAGATATTTTTTCTGTTGACGAACAAGTGATTAATAGTGACTTAAATAAAGACGGACAGTTAACATCGAAGGTTGAATTGTTGCTAGCACGAGAATTTTTTGTTGGTGACGCCAAGCATATAAAAATACCCAAGCAACAATACCCAGTTAACACTGAAATTATGCATTCGGTTCGTTATGTAGGTGTTGATAAACAAGGAAAAACCTATATACCCAAACGTATGAAAGAATTGCGTTATATGACCAAGACTAAATTGCTAACAAAAAGTGATATTGACACGGTTTATCGCCGCGAACGAAAAGAAAAGTTAGACGAACAATTGCCGAGTTATATTCGCGTAAAAGATCGCGGCTTTAACAATAAGTTTGGCTGGTTAATTCAAGGATACATTGAAGATTATAACGGTGAATTAAGGCCACAATCATATGAAGAAACCCTATTTTGTATGGGCTGTCATTCGGCTATAGGTACAACCATAGATCAAACATTTGCTTTTCCACGTAAAGTTACAGGCAAAGCAGGGTGGGGTTATATTAATCTAAAAGGAATGAAAGATGCACCTTCAAAAGGTCAAAAGGAGGGTGAAATTTTGCAGTACTTACAAGTTAATGGTGGTGGTAATGAATTCCGTGAAAACAGTGAAATGTTTAATAGGTGGTACAAATCAGATGGCACTGTGAATAAAGAAAAGGTAAAGGGTGCTGATGTTTTTCAATTGATAACACCCTCTAAACAACGTGCATATGATCTTAATAAAACCTATACACAAATTGTTCGCACGCAAAGTTATATCCACGGGCGTGATGCTAATATTGCACCGGCAACCAACGTTCATAAGGTAATAGATGAGTCAGTAGCTCCTTTAAAAGTCGAGTATAGGTTAGATGCTTGGGACATTCGTTTAGATTGGTCAAGTAGTAAATAATCATAAAGCTAACGTAAGTAAACCGAATAAAGGTAGCATGGTGTCATTAGTTGTCTAATGACACCTACTTGCTCAATAATCAAAGGTATCCGCTAGATGGTTAGTATCAGTTTTGTATTGTTGTTTAAAAGCTATTTAGTAAAACTAGCGGCCTCTGAGATAGAGTCTTTAACAAGGTTACCAACTTCTTCGGAGCTTTTTTGTGCCACTTCATAGGCATCCTTTGCAGAAGCAGAGACTTTAGTTTGAAGTTGATCGGTATAATATTGTTGATCGTTTATCATTTTAGTTAAATCTGTTTGCGTTGATAACATTTTCGTTTGTGCCGCAACTTCCCAACTAATAGCAGTAAGAAAGGTTTTTTGTAGATTTACTAATTGTTCAAAAGATTTTGTGTTGATTTCTATAAGGCTATTGAATGGCTTTATAGCAGTTGAGAATTGTTTTGGTATTGTTGTAAACATAATAAAGCTTCCTTTAGTTGTATTGCGGTGCAGCAATTCATTGAAAATCAGTATAAGGTGATAAAATATTGCCGTCAATATCTTTTATGTTGCCTAGCAGCATCAGAGATATTTAAATAAAAGATAAAATGTATTTGATATTTCTTCAGGCAATGAAAGGGTATGACTCTTTATTATTCTATTTGAGTAAAACTCAAAAATAGTTGTTTTTGATGTTTCAACAAAAGTAGTAAAACTTTTGCGTCATTCAATTTGTCACGAAAATGACAATAATTTGGAATTTAGATAAATTTTTGAGGTGATTTGAATAGAATTTAGAGGTAATTAAGATTGGTTGCGGGAGCAGGATTTGAACCTACGACCTTCGGGTTATGAGCCCGACGAGCTACCAGACTGCTCCATCCCGCGTCCGAATGAGTTTTATAAAAATAATATAAAACAAAGCCTTAGAAGTTTTAATTCATTCTAAAAGAATTGGTGCGTGAGCACTTTATTTATGAAAAGTGAACCTACGACCTTAAAGTTGGTTGCGGGAGCAGGATTTGAACCTACGACCTTCGGGTTATGAGCCCGACGAGCTACCAGACTGCTCCATCCCGCGTCCGAATGACTTACTTTTTTTAAATAAAGTAAGAAGCCAATAACGATTTTAATTCCAGTTATTATGGAATTATTGAAAAATAAAATTTACTGATAAATTATAATTATTTCAATAAGTTGGTTGCGGGAGCAGGATTTGAACCTACGACCTTCGGGTTATGAGCCCGACGAGCTACCAGACTGCTCCATCCCGCGTCCGAATGACCTAATTACTTAGGTAAGTCACAATAGTTTTAATTCATATTGCAAGAATAAGTCCAAAAAAGTGTTCCCTTGAAATCGAGGCGTATAGTAAGGATAGCATCGACATAAAGCAAGCGCTTTTTTAATTAAATACGTGTTCGCTCAAATGTCATCCATTATGCCCAAATTACAAGCTATTTGTGGAGTGTTATTTTAACTATGCTCAACTTTTGTTTATGTGTGGCTATAGTTTGGTTATAATTACCGACATCTGTTCCTTTGGAACAACTTTTAGGATTAAACAATGCCAGAACATATGCAACCATTTTTAGCCTTAACCTCTCCAGGTATTGAGGTTTTACTCGCAGATGAAATAAAAAGCCTTGGCGGTGAACAGGTAGTACAAAAACCGGAAGGGGTTTATTTTAGTGCTTCAATGGCGCTAGGTTATAAAATTAGTTTATGGACACGCTTAGCAACACGAGTAATGTTAAAGCTTGGCGAAGGCGAAGCACTAAACAAAGATCAGTTATTTAAAGCCGCGAGTAGTATCAATTGGCTTGAACATTTTAATAATGATACTACGTTTGCTATTGATTTTGTCGGTTACAGTGAAGAAATTCGTAATAGTCAATTTGGTGGCTTAACCATCAAAGATGCTATTGTTGATCAGTTTAGAGAGCAAGGCTTTGAACGACCGAATGTAGATAAAAAGTCGCCACAAATCAGTTTTCAAGCGCGTTTACTCAGAGATCACGTTAGTATTTATTTAGATTTTTCTGGTCGAGGGTTATTCCAACGGGGTTATCGTGAACACAGTGGTGCTGCACCATTGAAAGAAAACTTGGCTGCTGCGTTGATTATACGCTCTGGTTGGTTGGCTGATACAAGCAAACCATTAGTCGATCCTATGTGTGGCTCAGGCACTATTTTAATTGAAGCAGTTGCTATGGCGACTAAACAAGCGCCAAGTATTAGTCGAGCTTCGTGGGGATTTGATTTTTGGTTAAAGCATGATGAAGAATCATGGCAAGGTCAATTAAATAAATCGATTGAAGATTCAGCTAATTCTTTAGAAAAAGCGCAAATCAGTAGTTTGAAAGTTTTCGGTGTAGATATAGATGCAGGTGTTTTAAAAACGGCACAGCAAAATACTCGGAATGCCAAGGTACAGCGTTTTATTGAGTTTAAGTGTCAAAATACCAATGACATCAATAATGTTTACGGGCAGGCAGGGACTATTTTATTTAATCCACCTTATGGCGAACGTATAGGTGAATTACCAGAGCTTGTTGAAAACTTTGTTTTATTTGGTCAAAAACTTAAAAGTCAATTTATCGATTGGCGCGTGGCGATATTAACAGCCAATGTTGAGCTACTTTCCATGCTTAAATTATCAAGCTTTAAGCGTTATAAATTTAAAAATGGACCGTTAGATTGTCAATTAGCACTATATAATGTTGATTCAAAGCAGTTAGCAAAAGATGCCGTTAACCCCGAGTCATCTTTTGCCGAGCAAGATAGCGCTTTTGCTAACCGCTTAAAGAAAAATAGTAAATCGTTAAAAGGTTGGCTTAAATCAAATCAGATCGATTGTTATCGTTTATATGATGCTGATATTCCCGAATATAATGTTGCTATTGATATTTATGGTGAATATTTAGTTATTCAAGAATATGCAGCGCCGAAAACTATTGATGAGCAAAAAGCGACTAAACGCCTGCAAGAAGTGATTTATTGGGCACCAAAAGTACTCAATGTACCAACCGATAAAGTAGTATTAAAAACTCGCGCTAAGCAGAAAGGTAAAAACCAATATCAACGGGTTGATAAGTCTAAACAAGCAATTACTATGAATGAGCATGGCGCCTTGTTTAAAATTAACTTGTGGGACTACCTTGATACTGGCTTGTTTTTGGATCACCGTAAGACAAGGCAAATTGTTGCTAAAAAATCAAAAAACAAAAGTTTACTAAATTTATTTGCCTATACAGGCTCGGTATCAGTGCAAGCGGCTTTACATGGAGCAAGCGCTATTACAACGGTTGATATGTCTAATACTTACCTTAATTGGGCACAAGATAACTTTGCGTTAAACAAACTGAACGGTCATAAATATCAATTTATTCAAGCTGACTGCTTAGATTGGCTTAAAAAGAATACTACAGCTTTTGATATTGTTTTTATTGATCCACCAACCTTTTCCAACTCAAAACGTATGGAAGACAGTTTTGATGTACAACGTGATCACGTGGCATTAATTACTGATGCCTTAAAATCATTAGCGCCAGATGGTGAAATATTTTTCACTAATAATAAGCGTAATTTCAAAATGGATTTTGATGCGATGGCAGAGCTTGGCTTGCAAGCACAAGCTATGTCTGATGTGACGCGAGATAAAGACTTTGCCCGTAATAAACACATTCATAATAGCTGGTCTATCACTAGAAAATAAGCAAATGTCTTAACACAAAGCATAGTGAACCCTTAGTATGGTAACAAGTAGCATGATAACAAAAGAATTTATTTTATACGGCAGTGATGGTTGCCATTTGTGTGAGCAAGCATTAGCTATTTGCTTAGCCGTATTAACAGATGAACAGTTAGGTGAAATTGATATTGTTGATCAGCCAAATGTTGCACATGAGACTAAAAGCTTAGTTGAACTCTATGGTGTGCACATTCCAGTATTAGAAAAATTAAGTAATACTCTTGGTAAAAATAGAAAGCTATTTTGGCCTTTTACCGTAGAGCAAGTTGCAGCGTTAACCGAGAATTAGTTACAGCAAATTATTAAAAAGCGAGTTTAAATAACCGATGGAATTATTAAGAATAGCCAATGGCGAATTAGCCTTTGGTACAGATAAAATTTTAGATAAAGCAGACTTAAGTATACAAACAGGTGAGCGCATTTGTTTAGTTGGTCGTAATGGTGCGGGCAAGTCTACTTTGATGAAAGTGTTGATGGGCTTTCAAAACCTAGATGATGGTCAGATATTAAAATCAAGCACCATGTTAATGGCGATGTTAGAGCAAGATCCGCCAGAGTCTTCTGATGTTAATGTATTTGATTATGTTGCTCAAGGGGTAAAAGAAAATGCTGATTTACTTAGTCGTTATCACAGTTTAATTCACTTAATTGGTGAAGATCCAAGTGAGAGAAACCTTAACAAGTTAGCCAAAGTGCAAGATGAACTAGAACAAGCTAATGCATGGCAAGACGAGCAGCGTATTGAGCAGGTAATGAGTACTTTATCATTAGATGCTGATGCTAAAATTTCAGACTTATCTGGTGGCTGGTTACGTAAAGTTGCACTGGCTAAAGCATTGGTAACTAACCCTGATATCTTATTATTAGATGAACCGACTAACCATTTAGATATTGCCAGTGTTTTATGGTTAGAAAAATTTCTAAAAGACTTTGCTGGTACCATTATTTTTATTAGTCATGATAGGGCGTTTATTCGTGGCTTATCAACACGCATTTTAGATCTTGACCGTGGTCAACTGAAAAGTTACCCCGGTGATTATGATTTGTATATTGAGCAAAAACAGCATGACTTACAAGTTGAAGAGCAACAAAACGCCTTATTTGATAAACGTCTTGCTGAAGAAGAAGTCTGGATACGTCAAGGCGTAAAAGCGCGTCGTACTCGTAATGAGGGCAGAGTAAGATCGTTAGAAAAACTACGTTTAGAGCGAAAAGCTCGCCGTGAAGTACGTAATCAAAGCACGATGAATATTACTCAGGGTGATCGCTCTGGTAAGTTAGTGTTTGAAGCACAAGATGTTACTGTTGCTTTTGACGGCAAAGTCGTCATTGAAAAACTTAATTTATTGATTACTCGTAATGATCGCTTGGCATTAATTGGCGCTAACGGTACCGGTAAATCGACCTTAATTAAGCTTATTATGGAAAAGCTTAAGCAGACTAGCGGTGAGATGCGCTCAGGGGTAAATTTAGAAGTCGCTTATTTTGATCAACATCGTGAAGCATTAGATTTGAACCAAACGGTGCAAGAAATTGTTGGCGAAGGCAAACAAGAAGTGGTGGTTAATGGTAGATCGCGTCATGTGCTAGGTTATTTACAAGACTTTCTCTTTAGTCCTAAACGTGCACGTACCCCCGTAAAAGCTTTATCAGGTGGTGAAAAAAATCGTTTATTATTGGCGCGTTTATTTCTACGTCCTAGTAATTTATTGATTCTCGATGAGCCAACCAATGATTTGGACATAGAAACGTTAGAGCTGCTAGAAGAAGTAGTTGCAAATTACTCAGGAACGGTTATTTTAGTCAGCCATGATCGTGATTTTGTTAATAACTGTGTTAATACCTGTCTGTATTTTGACGGGTCAGGACGTATTAATCAGATCGTTGGTGGCTATGATGATGTTGATAGCTATTTAATGTTAAAAGAAGAGCAACGCCAGCAACAAGTGTCTGCGGAGCAGAAAAAAGTAACGCAGCAGAGTAAGGCAACACCGGCGAAAAAAGAAGTAGTAAAGGCGGCTAAAAAAAAGCTATCTTTTAAAGAAACAAAAGAGTTGGCTGAGCTACCCGAAATAATAGATAGCCTAGAAAATAAAATTGCTGAATTACAAGAACAAGTTAACCAAAACGATTTTTTTAGCAAAGATGAACAATATACTAAAAATATATTGAACCAGCTTAGCGAAAACGAGTCAAAACTCGACCTTGTGTACACAAGATGGCAAGAGCTAGATGAGCTTTAATGAATGTGGGTTGGAATTTTCTCCGACAATAATAAAGAAGAGTTAAGTAGTAAAATGAGCAAAATAGTAAAAAATATAATCGCTTTAAGCGTTAGCAGTGCGCTGAGCATAAGTTTTATTCATAATGTAAATGCTGCTACTTACCAAATAATAGATAAAGGTGAAGCAAGTAAGCTAAGGTACACCTACGCTCAGCAGCAAAATGCTGCTGGTGATATGGCAATATCTGGTACTAGTCTTTATAACTTTCCGGTGCAATTTCAATATTTTGATGAAGATGATTTTAATGCAATAAAAAATTATGTCTTTATTCGCTATGAAAGCGTGCATGGGTTAAATGATATTGAAGACTTCGATGCGTTAAAAGCAGGCGATCCAACTGCAAATGATTTAGCTTGGGTGGTTCGTTGGTTACAAGATACCTCTACATCAGGTAAAGCGCGTAATATTCGCTATCAAAAAGTTGGTGATACTATTGCCATGACTAATGTTGGTGGCACGCCAGAGAGTGTTAGTGAAGATTATAATCTGTGGGATGAAGCTTTTGCTGGTACAGCTGAACTGACTCGTTCAACTATTGATATTGTTAGCGGTATTACCAACGGCGGTGTTTCATATGGTACGGCAACCGCGCCATATTTACCTGGAGCGCTTTTCACTGACTCTGATGGCGAAGAGCATACCTTCTGGCTAAGAGCATATGGTATTCGTGGTTTCTTCTCTTATGATCAAGGTGCACAAGTACATCAAGTTATCCCGTTTGAAACAGAATACGGTGGCGGTGAATCGGCTGTTTTAGACGTAAACGAAGCAGGCATTGCCGTTGGTTTTAGTAGTTATAAATTAACGCAAACTTATGTCGATATAATTGAAGATGAATCTGGTGGTTGTGCAGATCCAGACGTATTAAAAGACTTACCTTTTGACGCTTGTTTAGCGCAAACTCAGATACAGTCAACAGTTCCTATTTATCATACCATGGCACTTAAAGCGACATTAGATCCAAATGGTGATCCAGTAGTTGAGCAATTAGGCTTATTGGTTACTCCTCATCCTGATGATGAACGTTCACATTCTAGCTATGCATTAGCCGTTAATACTGATGGTGTTGCGGTTGGTTATGCTAGCGGTTGGGATGATGAAACAGAAACAAGCCCAGCGGAAAATGAAAATAGTCGATATCAGTTTGCTGTTGTTTATAAAAACGGTGGAGTTATTGATCTTACTGGTGATCACAGCGATAAAGGTAGCTCTCGGGCCTACGATATCAATGATGCTGGTATTGCGGTTGGGCATATTACTAAAGCTATAAATGGTAAAGCTGTGCAGAAGTTCTTTTACGTTGATACTTCTGTGGCAAAAGAAGCAATAGCAATGGTATATCCAGATGACTTCTTTTCGGGCTCAGACAGTACTGCTCGTGCGATAAATAATAATGGTTTGATTGTTGGTGAAGGGGAAATTGAAACGCATAATGAAAGTAGTCAAAACCCGCGAAGAACTGCCGCGTTTGTTTATGACATGAATGATGACATCTTTGCTAACTTAAATGATCTTATTCCATGTTCAGCGCGCTTAACATACGACATTCTTGAAGCTCGAGGTGTTAATGATGGCGGGATGATTTCTGCTACCGCGGTTGTAAAAGTGGATCGTCTTGATGCTAAAGGTGAACCAATGGTAGATGAAAGCGGTAATCCTTTAAGAGAAGATGTGGTTCGTGCTATTAGCCTTGAACCTATGCCAGATGATGGTGAAGTATGTACCGCAGAAGAAGAAGGAAAAGTTATACGTAAAGGGGCTGGTTTTGGTTTTGGTTCATTGTTTGCTCTTATCTCATTATTTGGTTTACGTCGTAAATTTATGAAATAAACTTTTCTTTTAGTCAGTATTTTATAAAAAAGCACTGTTATGGTGCTTTTTTAGTTTTTGACGAAAACTAAATATCTTCATCAATCAAATAGTTAATTGAATTTAGATAAATATCGCTATTTTAACATTGTTTTTTTGCTATTCATTAACTAGGTTTTAGAGTGTGGATGATGAAAATAAAAAGGAGCGTGTATTAATGATGAATAGGCAAAAACGAGACCGCCAAGATAGGGCTCATACACGAGGTTACCAAGCTGGTATATCTGGACGTTCTAAAGAGCAATGCCCTTACCAAAGTACCGATATAAAATCACAATGGTTAGGTGGTTGGCGTGAAGCCATAGAAGATAGACAGCAAGGTCTATATAAATAAACAAAGTATAAATAAACAACAAAGTGATTTATTTATTTTTGTTTAGGTGTCTTAGTTTAGAATATTAATAAACCCAGCATTTGCTGGGTTTATACTTTTAAGGTTTATCGTTTACTAGAACTTTGACGTATCAGTAAATAAACCTACTTTTAAATCTTTCGCAGTATAAATTTCACGACCATCAACGCTTACGCTGCCGTCGGCAAGGCCCATATATAGTTTACGTTTAATAACTCGTTTAAAGTCTATTTTAAAAGTAACCTTTTTAGCTGTAGGTAATATTTGACCGGTGAATTTTACTTCACCCACTCCTAGAGCACGGCCTCTGCCTGGACCACCTGTCCATGCCAAGAAAAACCCAACTAACTGCCACATTGCATCTAAGCCTAAACAACCAGGCATTACTGGGTCACCTTTAAAGTGGCAATCAAAGAACCATAAGTCTGGATTAATATCTAACTCAGCGATAATACATCCTTTACCGTTTTCGCCACCTTCTTCGGTTATAGTTAGTATGCGATCCATCATTAGCATGTTATCTGAAGGAAGCTGTGAGTTTCCTTCTCCAAACATTTCGCCAGTACCCGCTTTGATCAAATCTTCTTTGCTGTATGAATTTTGTTGTGCCATTGCCATAACTGTATTGCCTATTAAAAAGTAAGCTAATAAAAACTGTTCATTAAAAAACCACCCGAATGGTGACCTAATAAAAATCATCTGATAAATATCTACGGCGCTACTTTAGCGAACACTTGTACACTAAACAACTCCGAACAGTAAAAAAAGTAAATTTTAATGATAAAAATCAACTTTTCTTTTACGAGTATAGTCAAAGAGCGTATTGCAATATTAAACGGGCAGCACTAACATAGTGCTTAATTGCAAGTGGGCACTAGACTAGATGCATTGAGAATAAGATGGATGAACAAGTAAAAAATAAAAAAAAGGCGATGACCAATGCCGAAAAACAAAAAAAATACCGTGAACGGCAAAAAGAGCGTGGTAAACAAGAAATGCGCGGTTATTTATCACCAGAGGCTAAAGTATGCTATCAATTAATTTCAGAGCAAACAAATTGGTCTGACAGCGTGATTTTAAGTAATGCGGTACGTTTAACTTATGCGGCATATAAAAATGGCCAAATAGGGTTATTAAATAGCTGGTTAAAAAAGAACGAATTATAAGTAAAAGCGTTGCTGTATGTGAAAAGCGATTGAACCAAAACAGCTTTCCTTATACTCTTCAACTTATTAAAAATAGGTACAATACGCTTGCTACAAGCGTTATTAAAATAATTTAAGGCAAATTATATTGATAAATATATTATTAGTTGATGATCATGAATTAGTACGAACGGGTATTAGTAAAATATTAAATGAAGTGAAAGGTTTCAAAGTTATTAATGAATGTGAAACTGGCGAAGAAGCGATAAAATATTGTCGTCAAACTGAACCTGATGTTATTTTAATGGATATGGACATGCCTGGTATGGGCGGTTTAGAAGCAACTAAAAAGATTTTACGTTTTGCTCCGGATGCAAAAATAATTGTACTTACCGTGCATACAGAAGAGCCATTTCCAACAAAGGTTATGCAAATAGGCGCTGCTGGTTATTTAACAAAGGGAACCGCGCCAAATGAAATGGTTAATGCGATAAGGGCGGTAAATAGTGGCCAGCGTTACTTACCTGCGAAAATAGCCCAACAAATGGCACTTAGTCAGTTTAAATCAGCTGAAGAAAGCCCTTTTAATGCATTATCGGATCGAGAACTGCAAATCATGCTAATGATCACACGTGGTGAAAAGGTACCTGATATATCAGAGCACTTACATTTAAGCACGAAAACGATTAATAGCTATCGCTATCGTATGTTTGAAAAATTAGATGTTAGTAATGATGTTGAGTTAACCCACTTGGCGATTCGTCACGGTATGATAAATACAGAAAAGTTGTAATTTTGTCAGGCACTAATAATACTGAGCAAGCCTCAAACTTTGATCATGAAGCCTTTTTAAATTCAGTTACTGAACAGGCGGGCGTATATCGCATGTATAACCATGAACAAACGGTTATTTATGTTGGTAAAGCTAAACAACTAAAAAAGCGCCTTGCTAGTTACTTTCGTCAAGATGTTGGCTCTGTTAAAACCCGTGCACTGGTCAAACAAATTTGCGCTATTGATGTTACCGTCACCCATACAGAAGGGGAGGCGCTGATCCTTGAAAATAATTATATTAAAAAATACCAACCTAAATATAATATTTTACTGCGTGATGATAAATCCTATCCCTACTTGTTAATCACAGATCACAAACACCCTAAATTAGGTTTACACCGTGGTGGAAAACGTATTAAAGGCGATTATTTTGGCCCCTATCCTAGTGTAGGTGCCGTGTGGGAAAGTCTTCGTTTAATGCAGAAGATTTTCCCTATTCGTCAGTGCGAAGACAGTTACTATAGAGCAAGGTCGCGCCCTTGCTTACAGCACCAATTGGGCCGTTGTTTAGCCCCTTGTGTAGATAAAATATCGCTTGAAGATTACCAACAGCAAGTATCTTTAGCCAAATTGTTTCTAAAAGGCAAAAGCTCAATGGTTATTGAGCAATTAGTTGCGCGTATGGAACTGGCTAGTTCTCAATTAGAGTTTGAGCTTGCTGCTAAATTTCGTGATCAAATTACCACCTTGCGTAAAGTTCAACAGCAACAATATGTTAGTGGTATTGCTGCTGAAATGGATGTGATTGGCTTATATCGAATTAAATCTCAAGCCTGTATTCATTTGCTTATGATTCGTGATCATAAAATATTAGGAAGCAAAAGTTACTTTCCTGTGGTGCCAAGTGAAACTAGTGATGAAGAGATTATCCAAGCCTTTATTGGTCAACACTACCTAGGGAGTGGCTTAGGTGCAGGAGTAAGTGAAGGTAATATTCCTAAAGAAATTGTTGCTCTACATACTTTTGAACAAATCAGTGAACTTGCTTCTTTGCTTTCAAAGCAGGCTGAACATGACGTTAAAATATCAACAAAAAGTCGTTCAGAGCGTCGACAGTATTTAAAACTTGCAACAACCAATGCTCAAACTGCATTAGTTACTCGAAATAGCCATAAAGAGTCAATGCAAGCTCGATTTGTGGCTTTAAATGAAGTATTTGAGCTCTCTAATGGCATAAACCGTATAGAGTGTTTTGATATTAGCCATACTATGGGTCAGCAAACTATTGCTTCAAACGTCGTTTTCAATCAAGAAGGGCCGATGAAATCAGATTATCGTCGATATAATGTTTATGGTATAACTCCGGGTGATGATTATGCCGCAATGGCTTTTGCGTTAAATAAACGTTATGGCAAGCTTAAAGCAAAAGATGCCGAGGCGTTAAAAAAGCTACCTGATATTGTCTTTATTGATGGTGGTAAAGGGCAATTAGCCAAAGCGGAAGACTTTTTTGCTGAATTATCAGCTAAGCAAGGTTTAGATAGAGTTCCCTTACTTGTGGGGGTTGCTAAAGGAGAGTCACGTAAACCAGGACTAGAAACACTCATATTAGCTGGTTCTCACCAATTAATATCGCTTCCAGCAACATCGCCAGCGCTACATTTAGTGCAACATATTCGTGATGAGTCACACCGTTTTGCCATAACAGGTCATAGAGCAAAAAGACAAAAAGCAAGTAAAAAATCAGTACTTGAAAATATTGAAGGCATAGGTGCTAAAAAACGCCAAGCCTTATTAACATTTTTGGGTGGTATGCAAGAAGTAAAAAATGCTGATCTTGCGGAGTTAGAAAAAGTTCCTGGCATTAGTAAAACGCTAGCGAAAAATATTTATGATGTTTTGCATGATAAGTAGCTATATCTAGTTACTTAACCTGTGTAGAATAAAATGCAAATGCTTAGGAATAAGCTTGTTGTAAAAGTAAGAGACTATGTGGACATTACCTAATCAAATAACTTTATTTCGGATCATGTTGATCCCCATTTTTCTGATTGTTTTCTATTTACCGCTATCATGGAGTCACTTTGGCGCTTTTGCTGTATTTTGGTTGGCGGCTGTTAGTGATGCATTAGACGGTTACCTTGCTAGAAGGTTAAATCAATCCTCAGCTTTTGGCGCGTTTATTGACCCCGTAGCAGACAAACTCATGGTTGTCGCTGCGTTAGTCATGATAGTGCAAGATTATCAAACTTGGTTGATTGCTATCCCTGCTATCATAATGATTTCTCGCGAAGTATTCATTAGCGCCTTAAGAGAGTTTATGTCTTCTCGTGGTAAACGAGATGTTGTTGCCGTCTCTAACATGGGTAAGTATAAAACCGCTGCGCAAATGTTAGGTATTATGGGATTAATATGGCGGCCTGATTATGATATACCGCTGTATTTCTTTTATTTTCCACATGAAATATTAAATTATGCATCCTATGCATTTTATTTTATTGCGACTGTTTTGACAATTTCAACATTAATTGATTATTTTAAAGCCGCATGGCCAGAGTTAAAAGAAAATACATAATCAGTAAAATTGAATAGATTCTAGTTACAAAAATCATTTTATCTATAAAAGTGTTAGCAATGATGATTTAAAGTTAAAAAAAACAGCAAACAAGACGATTTTTGAGCATTCGATATAAAAAAGGAATTAAATGGTTGACTGAAAAAAAATTCGATGTAGAATGCGTTTTCGTTGACAGGGAGTCAGCTGGTAAAGCAAATTTAGCTAAGTTGGTGTAACATCATCTAGTTAATAGGTTTACTAAATTTTGTAAAATTTAAGCTTTAAATTTAGCGGCTGTAGCTCAGCTGGTAGAGCATCACGTTGCCAACGTGAATGTCACGAGTTCGAGTCTCGTTAGCCGCTCCAATTTAAGTGTTTAAAATACAGAGTTTATTGATAGTGAAATCATTGTCGTTGACAAAATGGCGGGTTGGCAGAGTGGTTATGCAGCGGATTGCAAATCCGTGTACACCAGTTCGATTCTGGTATCCGCCTCCA
>Ga0105355_10002886_pt1 | contig 15284 bp, 9 predicted proteins | sample GOMGulsemesocosm_2_FD_83508 | JGI IMG/M metagenome (GOLD analysis project Ga0105355, IMG submission 83508) | Methane-oxidizing microbial communities from mesocosms in the Gulf of Mexico - GOM9C Gulf of Mexico | ecosystem: Environmental > Aquatic > Marine > Cold seeps | place: Gulf of Mexico... | reverse complement strand
TGGATCTGCTCAGATTAAATCAATGAAAAAAGTATCTGGTACTTTAAAGTTAGATCAAGCACAATTCCGTGAATTGGAAGCATTTGCTAAGTTTGGTTCTGATTTAGATGCAGCAACTTTAAACGTAATTAATAAAGGTAAGCGTAACGTTGAGATCTTAAAGCAAGCTCAAAACGATCCTTTTACAGTTGAGGATCAAGTAGCAATTATCTATGCAGGAGCTAAAAACTTATTAGCTAACGTACCAGTTAATAAAGTAAAAGAATTTGAAAGAGATTTCATTGAATTCTTAAACGCGAAGCACAGACCTACTTTAGATTTATTAAAGAAAGGAAAATTAACTGATGAAGTTATTGAAACGTTAACTACCGTAGCAAAAGATTTATCAGCTAAATATTAATATTTAAGTACATTCTATTGAGGATTCAGTTCTCAATAGAATGTGTTTTCAAGTTTATTATTAAAGTAAAGTGTTAGTACATTTAGTGGTCTAACCAGTATAATTACTAACTCTGAATACTAAGAAAGATGGCAAACTTAAAAGAAATACGTAATAGAATATCCTCTATTTCTTCTACAATGCAGATCACCAGTGCTATGAAAATGGTATCGGCGGCAAAGTTAAAGAAAGCACAAGATGCTATTACAGCTATGCGTCCTTACGCAGACAAATTAACAGAGTTATTACAAAGTTTAAGTGCTACTTTGGATGCTGATAGCGGAAGCATTTATGCAACTGAAAAAGAAGTAAATAAAGTGTTGTTAGTGGCAATTACTTCCAACAGAGGACTTTGTGGTGGATTCAATTCTAATATTATTAAACAATCTAATCACTTATTGGACAATGTTTACGCAGGTAAACAAGTTGATTTTGTGTGTATTGGTAAGAAAGCAAATGATATTTTAGAAAGAAGAAGCGCTGTTATTGCTAATAAAAGTGAAGTTTATGACGATTTAACTTTTGACAATGTTGCTGAAATAGCTGAAATGTTAATGGAGAAATTTGTTGATGGATCTTATGATAAAATTGAGTTAGTATACAACAAGTTTAAAAATGCAGCTACTCAGATTATCATGACGGAGCAATTTTTACCAATTGTTTCTCAAGAAGCTGATGCAGATGTGAACTTAGATTATGTTTTCGAACCTTCTAAAGAAGAGATCGTGGAAGCATTAATTCCTAAGTCATTAAAGACACAATTGTATAAAGCAATTCGTGATTCTTTTGCTGCAGAGCATGGAGCACGTATGACGGCAATGCATAAGGCAACAGATAATGCAACTGAATTAAGAGATGCATTGAAGTTAACTTATAATAAAGCGCGTCAAGCAGCTATTACTAACGAAATCCTTGAGATTGTTGGTGGTGCAGAAGCATTAAATAACTAATAATTAGTTACCTGAACTATTTTAGGACCTTATAATATTTGTAAAACCTCACTTTTTAAGTGGGGTTTTTTTATACCCAATATTTCGGTATACCTTTTGAAGTCGTACCTTTATAATGCAAAAAGAAGATAATGAATAAAATATATAGAATGGGACTTCTAATGACCTTGTTTGTTTTAACAGTCGGATTTCCTCAGTGTACTAGTACAAAAGACACCATGAAGTTAACACAAACTATTGAGCTCTCTGAAGTGTCTAAAACAGCAGTCTATTACCAAAACTGGGTGTCTGGTATTAAAGGAGGAGGATCTGGAATGGATTTATATATCAATGAATCAGTTACAGGTAATAAAAAGCTAATCACAGCATACTTTAAAGGGAGATCTGTTGAATTCTCTCCAAAAGCTGATAATTCAAATGTTTACATAGCTCATTTTAAAGGAGAGTCAAATCAAAAATACGATTTGAATATGGAGGCAGAAGCAATTAACGAATACGGCAATACAAATCCAGTTAAAAAGGATTCTATACTGTTTAAATTGACTATTAATGATGCTGTAGTAAGCTATTTAGAAAATGATAGCCTAAAGTATTTGAAATTACTTAACATTCCTAAAAAGGAATCCTTAGCGTATCCATCTGCTCCTAGAAATTGATTTCTAGTAAATATATTTCTAGAACCTCTAAAAGAAAATATTCTCTTAGGGGTTCTTTTTTGTTTTATCTGTAACAAATCTGAATATTAGGACACTAACCTTTGAAACGACATTAAAATATAGCGTAATGAAATTAACCATAAGTAATTTAACAAAAACCTATAAAAACGGGGTAAAAGCAATAGATAATTTAAGTATTGAAATTGGAACAGGAATGTTCGGTTTATTAGGGCCAAACGGAGCTGGTAAATCTTCTTTAATGCGTACAGTTGCTACTTTACAGAGCCCAGATAGTGGAACAATTACTTTTGGTGATATAAATGTACTTGAGGATAATATGAGTTTACGTAAAGTATTAGGGTATTTACCACAATCATTTGGTGTATATCCTAAAATGTCAGCGGAAGACTTATTGGATTATTTCGCTACGTTAAAAGGAATTAGCTCTAAAACGCAAAGACAACAAATAGTAAAAGAGGTGTTAGAAATAACTAATTTATATGAAGTTCGTAAAAAAAACGTAGCTGGATATTCTGGAGGAATGAAGCAACGTTTTGGGATAGCTCAGTTATTGTTAAATAACCCAAAATTAATCATTGTTGATGAGCCTACTGCAGGTTTAGATCCAGCGGAACGTCACCGGTTTTTAAATGTATTACGTGAAGTAGGAACTAATAGTACAGTAATATTCTCTACACATATTGTGGAAGATGTTAAGGAACTATGTAATGAAATGGCTATTTTAAATGGAGGTAGAATTTTAAAACATACTACTCCTATTGAAGCGACTAAAGAAATTGACGGTCAAATTTGGACTAAAATCATTGAGCGAGATGATTTAGAAGGAATTGAAAAAACATACAATGTATTGTCATCTAATTACAATCAGGATAATACGTTAAACGTACGTGTACATTCAACTGAAAAACCAGCAGATGGTTTTGTGCAAACTACGGCACAATTAGACGATGTGTATTTTATAGCTTTAAAACAAGATGAGCCAGTAATAGCTTAGTCTGAATTTTAAAGTATTCAATTAATTTACAAAACACACACATTATGTTTTCTACCATATTTAAACACGAGATAAAATACTGGCTAAAAAAGCCAGCCACATATATATATGCAACAATATTTTTCTTGTTAGCCTTATTTATATCAGCGAGTACAGCTGGAATCTTCGATTTTATAACAGCATCAACGGGGTCTTCTAAAATAGTAAACTCTCCTATAGGGGTTAGTAATTTATTTAACGGACTAACCACTTTTATATTTTTTCTTTTTCCTTCAATTATAGGAGCTAGTATATATAGAGATTATAAAAGTGAAATGCATACCATTTTGTATTCCTATCCTTTTACAAAAGCTAACTATTTACTTGCTAAGTTTTTAAGTGCAATTAGCGTGGTTTTAGTAATTACATTTACTATTGGAATAGCCATGTTTATTGGTTTCAGATTACCTGGTACTAACCAAGAAATTGTTGGAAATTTCAATATACTATCCTATTTAAATGCATATATAGTATTTATTATACCGAATATCTTTTTGTTTGGAGCGCTAGTTTTTGCTGTAGTAACTTTTACAAGGAATATTTCAGCAGGGTTTATTACTGTTGTTGTATTGATGTTTATTCAAGGATTAACAGCTAGTTTATTATCAGAAGAAGAACATCGTTTTATAGCTGCTTTAGTGGATCCGTTTGGAGAAGCTGCAACAAGTTTTTATATAAGGTACTGGACAGTAGCAGAACAGAATGAATTGTCGTTACCTATAAAAGAAATGGTAATTTATAACCGATTATTATGGATGACTGTAGCAAGTGTCGTTTTTGGATTGGTTTATAAATATTTTTCATTTAGTCAAAATGCCTTATCATTTAGCTTTAAGAAGGAAAAACCTGAAAGAGCAATTAAATCAAATTTTGGAGGTGTGACACGCATTAACTTGCCAAAAGTAGCCTATGATTTTTCATTCTTACAAAACCTAAAGGCGACTTGGAAGTTATCTAATATTGATTTTAAATATATAGTTAAAAGTTGGCCATTTTTAAGTATAATTCTGGTAGGGCTAATAATTACGTTAATTAGCTTATCTAACGTAGGGAACTTATTTGGCACTCCGACACTTCCGGTAACATGGAAAACAATTAGAGGAGCGAGTAATTCATTTTCATTGGCAATAAATATTATTACATTCTTGTATGCGGGAATGTTGGTGCATAGAGCAAAAATTGCAAAAGCAAACCATTTAATTGATGTTACTCCAATACCAAACTGGGTGTTGTTAAGTTCAAAGTTATTAGCATTATTAAAAATGCAAATGGTATTATTAACCGTAATTATGATTTCAGGAATTATTTTCCAAATGTATAATGGGTATTATAATTTTGAAATTACTCATTATATATATGATTTATATGTATTGAACTTTATACACTTCATTATATGGGCGTTATTAGCATTGTTTATACAAACATTAATAGGGAACCCGTATTTAGGATTGTTTGTTATGTTGGTGATTTCAATAGGAATGCCATTTTTAAGACTTGCAGGAATTGAGCAATCTATTTTTAAATACAACCAAGGACCAAGTTTTTCATATTCTGATATGAATGGTTATGGTTTGTCAGAAGGAAAGTATCTTATTTATAAAATATATTGGTTATTAGGAGGATTAGTAACTTTAATATTAGCTGGTTTATTCTGGGTTCGTGGATTACCACATTCATTTAAAGAGCGGTTGCAAATAGCAAAATCTCGATTTAAAGGAGCTTCTTTAGTTGGTGTTATAGTATTGTTAATTAGTTTCATAGGATTGGGATATGCTATTTATGACGAAAATAATGTAGTGAATACCTACACTTCTTCAAAAGAAAGTGAAGAACAACAAGTAGCTTGGGAAAAGGAGTATAAAAAATATGAAGATACAGCTCAACCACGAATTGTAGCAGCAAATGTTAATGTAAATATCTTTCCTAAAGAACGAAATTTTACAGCTTCAGGATATTATGTTATGGTTAATAAAACCAATCAAGCAATTGATAGTTTGTTATTAAATCACAATGACTATCCAAGTACGTTTAAATTCAATAGAGAAACGAAATTAGTATCTGAGGATACATTGTATAATTTTGATATTTATAAATTGAAGCAGCCATTGCAATCGGGGGATAGTATTCAGTTACATTTTACGGTTAAAAATAAGGTAAATACATGGCTAAGTAAAAACTCTCCTGTTAGAAATAACGGAACTTTTATAACCAATAAAGCTTTGTTTCCATCATTAGGTTATAGTGGAGGAGAGTTGCAAGATGATAAAGTAAGGGAAAAATACGATTTGCCTAAAAACAAGTTACGTCCGGATCCATCAGACTCTACAGCATTAGGAAATACCTATATCGCAAAAGATGCAGATTGGATTGACTTTGAAGCAACGGTAAGTACCTCAGAAGATCAAATTGCTATTGCACCTGGGTACCTACAGAAAGAATGGGTAAAGGATGGTCGTAAATATTTCCATTATAAAATGGATAGTAAAATATTGAATTTTTATGCATTTAATTCTGGTAGGTATGAAGTGAAAAGGGACACATGGAATGATGTGAAATTAGAGATTTATTATCAGAAAGGACACGAGTATAATTTGGAAAGAATGATGAGCGGAATGAAAGCTTCATTAGCTTATAATTCTGAAAATTTTAGCCCGTACCAGCACAAACAAGCTCGTATTATTGAGTTTCCAAGAACAGGAGGTGGTTATGCACAATCATTTCCAAATACAATCCCATTTTCTGAAAGCGCAGGTTTCATTGCAGATATAGACGATTCTGATGAAGGAGGAGTAGATTATGCATTTTCAGTTACTGCACATGAAATAGCACACCAATGGTGGGCACATCAAGTAATTGGAGCAGATGTTTTAGGTGCAACAATGTTATCTGAAAGTTTATCGGAATATGTATCGTTAAAAGTATTAGAAGATAAATATGGGAAGTCAAAAATGAGAGGTTTCTTAAAAGATGCATTGGATAAGTATTTAACACAACGAACTTTTGAGCGTAAGCGTGAAAAAGCATTAATGTATAATGACGGACAAGGGTATATTCATTATCAAAAAGGATCGATGATATTTTATGCATTAAGTGACTATTTAGGAGAGAAAAAATTAAACAATGCGATTAAAAAGTATGTCAATAAAGTGAAATTTCAAGATAGTCCTTATACCACCTCTATAGATATGGTAAATCATATTAGAGAGGTTACTCCAGATAGTTTACAATACGTTATTAAGGATATGTTTGAAACAATTACCTTATACCGTAATAGAATTATTGAAGTAAAATCTACAAAATTAGATAACGGTAAGCATAAAGTTGATATTGAATTTAATGTAAGTAAGTATAGAAATGATGAAAAGGGTAAAGCTTTTTATGCAGAAAATGGAGGAGATTCAATTACTTATAAGACTGAGAAAATGAGGAAGCCAATTGTATCAGTTCCATTAGCGGATTATATTGATATCGGAATTTTTACTGAAGAAGAAAACGATGGAAAAAAGAAAGAAGTAGAATTATATTTGAAGAAGTATAAGATTACTGAAATCAATAATAAGATATCAATTATAGTCGATAAAAAACCTACAGAAGTTGGAGTTGACCCTTATAACAAACTGATTGATACAAAATCAGACGACAATAGAAGGAAGTTGTAAAACAAGGTTTGAATATAATTACAAAACCCCATAAGTATAAAGCTTATGGGGTTTTATTTTTTTAGCTATTGTAGTTAATTTATATGTCAAAAACTAGATACTGCACTACTGCATTTCGAGTATCTGTATTTATCCAGCTAATTATCAATTTACTTGAGTTTACAGCCTTGATTACTGCGTGATCATTATTAGTTTTTGGAGTACTGATTTCTGTAGTTTTTAATAACGAAGTAGTATCCCATGTTTGCATCACAATTTTAGTATACCCTTTGTTTTCAACTTCATAATATTCCTCAAATACAATATAATAATTACCGTTTGCAGTAACCATTTGTGGGTGACTACCAGTTTTACTAACTAATTGTTTAGTATCAGAGGTATTGGATTTGAAAAATATTCCTGAATTTATTGATGCATCTGTAAACCATACTGCTCCAGATTCATTAGTGTTTGTAGCCAATGAAGGACCAGTATGAGGACAACCGTTTACTTGCCAATTATCAGCATATATTGGTGCAGATTTCCCAAAGGTTTTTCCGTTATCATTTGATGTTACAACATACATATCACGAATTTCTGTTTTAGTATCAGTTAATATAGAAGGAAACCCAGTTTCTGTAGGCTCAATTAAGTTTCTAAAAGCAACTTTAACATCGTCATTCTCACCAACTTCAATATCAGTCCTACAACATTGACAAACAGAACCTTCTAATGCTATTTCATTCTGAAAAGTATTTGAAGTATCTGTCTTTGCAAAATATAAAGTTTGCCCTTGTCTGTCCTTGTGTAATTTTCTGTTGTCCAACCAAGAGATTCCTAATTCACCATCTCTCAATTGAGCTATATCAAAGAAACTTTGGCTTGAACTTGTAGTATCAGTTACTAATTGTTTTTTATCACTCCATGTAATTCCTTTATCAGTAGAAGTTGTGTAATAAACAGTCCCACCATACATTGATTTGCTATTGCGTGATTTTACTCTAAACACAGCATATAAAGTACCTTTTTTTGTGATTGCAACTTTGGCCATACTTTCCGAATGCAATTGTAATCCTTCTGAAGGAGTAACAGTAATTGGTTTTTCAAATTTATTTGTTTTAGTATTCCAAAAAGAAACCTTTAAATAAGTTTCTTTTTTGTTTTTACCATGTTGTGTCCAACTTACAAGTTGTTCTTCTTTACTGGTAAATAAAAAGACTCCTTCAGAGTTTACGTCTTTACCTGTTAATAGTATTATTTCTGTTATAGCTGTCTTACTTGTTAATTCAATACTATTTTTACTCTCTTTACAAGAAGAAAAAAGTAATGTAAATAATAGACAGTAAATACTCAATATTTTCATAATGAATGCTTAATTTTTTATAATTTATATTTTAACCCAATTACTATTGTTTTTGGATTACCAGGAGTATAGGTTGTTCTTCCCCAAGCTGTATTGGCTCTTGTAGCGTACAGTTCATTAGTAAGGTTCATAATATTCATCCATATTCCAAAATGAGTTGTGTCATAACCTAAACGAGCATTTAAAGTATCGTATCCTTCATAAGTATATTTGTTTAATTCATCTGTAAAATATTCGCTTACATGTTGCCATTCTGCACCAACTTTAAATCCTTTTAAAAATGGAGTATTGTAATCAATTCCTGCATTAGAAACCCATTCAGGTGCACCAGGCATTTCATTACCGCTATAATCATTGTTTTCACTAATTACGCCATCAACTGTTTTTGTTATAAAATTGGTATATTCATGTTTAGAGAATGCTGAATTATAGCGAACAGTTAAGCTTTTAATAGGTCTTATTTTAATTCCAAATTCTACACCTTGATGTTTTGTTTCTCCAACATTTTTATTTTCACGAGTTGTAATTCCGTTAACTTTTGTAGATACAGAAACAACCTCATTTTTCCCATGTAATGAGTATACTGCAAAATCAATATAAACTTTATGCTTTAATAAACTCATCCATCCTCCTAATTCATAGTTATTAAATGTTGTTGGGTCTAATAAAGGGACGTCATCTTTTCTGAACAAATCACTAATACTTGGAGGAATAAAACCAACACTATAATTAGCGTATGTACCAATGTTTTTTGTGAAGTTATATGTTAATCCAAGTCTAGGAGTTACAGCTGTAAATGTTTCTTTTGCATCCGCAGAAGAATAATCAGAGGCCGTATCTAACCTATTTTTAAAATCATAACTATATACATCATAGCGTAATCCAGCGTTTACTTTTAAATTTGTTATTGGCTCAAAATCACCAGTTATAAAAGCTCCAGTATTTACAATGTCAGCTGAATAATCCGATTTATACACACCTGTTTGTGTGAAAGCATCAAAATACCCTGAAGCATTTCTATTTACATCTAAAATTTCTGCATTAAATGTTTTTGGGCTAAGATCAATATTTCCACCTAAACTAATATTCGTTTTTAGCTTATCAAAGCTAATATTGTGTTGTAAGTAAGCTGCATAACTGTTAAAGCTATTGTCATTTAATTCACCAGTTGTAGTATCTCCAAAATCTGTATCGCTTGCTATTCTGTAACTAGGATTTTGTTTCATGGTGTTATCACGATAAACTAAACTTAAACTTGTGTTCTTTTTAGTGTTCCATTTATGCGATAAAGTAGAGTTTACACGTAATGATTTAGCGTTTCTAAATGTAAAGGTATGGTATGAAGAATAATCTCTGTTATTAAATTTTATTTCATCTAAACTACCACTCATTTCACTAAAATAATCCACATAAGTTAATGAACTAGACCAGCTTAATTTATCAGAAAACTGATGAGTTACTTTACCAGTAATAGCATTTTTATTATAGTTTCCATACTCACGAATACCATTACTAATTTTAGATTTGTACCCACTAACAGCAATTCCTGTTTTCTTATAAGTAGTTGCTATTTTAGCATCGGTTCTAAAGTATCCTTTATCATCCATACGAACACCTAATTTTCCTGTAAGGGTTGGTGTTGGGTTTTCTGTAATAAAGTTGATAGCACCTCCAACAGCTTCACTACCATAAAGTGCAGAATATGGGCCACGGATAACTTCAATAGTTTTGGTTGCTTCCATATTCATTTCCAACAATGCATTGTGATTAAATACACCATTTGGTCTAATCGGAATACCATCTTCTAAATATAAATAGACTCCTTTAGTTGAAATAGGTTGTCGGATAGACATCATGTGTTGCTCGTTACCTAAGTCAACCATGTGCACTCCACTTTGTTGATTTAAAACCTGATCTACCGAGCTTGGATTCATTGTAGCAATTGTTTTAGCAGATACAGCTGATATTGCGACAGGAATTTCTTTTCTTTTTTGAGCAGTTCTTGAAGCACTCACAACAACTAAATCTAAATCGTTAATTTTTTTATCCAAAAGAACAATCATGTTGTTAGAAGCTTTTAATGTATTGGCTTCGTGTGTAGCATGTGTAAAAGTTAATAATTCATTTTTTATAGTAACTACCAAGGTAAATTTTCCTGATATATCTGTAGTAGTTGTGTTACCAGATTCAGAAGTGATTTGAACATTAGTTAGTGGATTAGTATTGTTAGTAACAGTTCCTGTAATTGTTTCTGTTTGCGCATAAGTAATTAGTGTGAATACACACATGCACAAGGTTAAGTATATAGTTTTCATTATAAAGTTGGGATTACCAATAAGTAATGCGAAAAATTTATTAATTAATAAAAGAGATAGGTTTTGTATATAGAATCCATCCACATACAAGTAGTACCAAATGTAATTAAGGATACAATTGGTGTTAATCTAAAAGATATTAAGTAATAAGTTTTGGAGGTTGGAAAATGGAAGTGTAATAGGATTCAATAAAGGTGTTATGTACTCCATTAATTACAGTATTGTATTTTCTGAATATTTTTTGCTGTACTAGAGTAGCTTGAGCTAAAAATGGAGCAACAGGATATTCCTTCATGTTTAATGGGGGGGCAGGTTGTTCTGTATCCAAGCCATCATTTGTTTTTTTAAGTTCTTTTGCCAAATGGCATTTTCCATTACATTGCAAAACAGGTTTGGCTTTATTTTCGCAAAGCTCCTCAACAATATAATCGTAGTTAATATAGTACGAAATAACAGGTGTTATTGGTCGTAACATAGCAACTATGTATAAAGATGTAAATAATATGCCTAGCGTTTTTGCTTTCAACTCACTTTTTTATATGAGTCAAATTTACGAAATAGGAATAGAATTAGTAATGATTTTTATCAGCTTTAACGTTTTACAGTAATTGTCCTTTTTAATTCATTTCCTATAGCATCAACAACTGTAATTGTATGCCTCCCTTCAGTTGGTAATACTCCAATTTCATGAAACGTTTCTGTAGTTTGGATATACTTATTATCGATATACCAAAAAACTTTAGTTTCAGGATTGATATGTGCAATTTTTAATATTATCGGATTTGTTTTTTCATGTTCATTTTTAGCCAAAATTATAGTGCTGTTATTTTTAGGGGAAATAAAATCCATTGTTCTTCCAGTTTCTTGTTTACAGTCGTCACGTAATTCAGGTAGTGTTTTGTAATTAGCATGGTGCTTTTTATAATACCATTCCTGAAGAGGAGGTAATGTAAACCATGGTGTATGTTCAATATTCTCTAGCGTTTCACATGAAGTGTTTACCCTATGGTTACTATTTTTGTCTAGATGGACTAAATGATGAAACGGACATGCTTTAAAACGTTTTCCTAATGCTGGAATCCAGGTTTTATTTGTGTCACAGAGTTCAGTAGCCAAATACCCACTTTGAGTACATGTATTAACTTCAGCTAATTCATCGAAAGGTTTTGCAAACCATGTCGATTTGGGAAACAAATTAAACACATCAAACAATACTGGAGCAGCGCTGTTTATTCCAGTTAGATCTGGACGTCCTTCACCATCAGCATTTCCTACCCAAACACCAACTACAATACCTTTAGTAACACCAATTGCCCAAGCATCTCGATTCCCGAAACTTGTACCTGTCTTCCAAGCAATTTCTTTTGATGAATCGTAAAATTTCCATGCTTCATCCCCCTCTGGACGGTTCACTTCTTTCATAGCTTCAAAAGCAAGGTAAATACTTCCTGCATTAAAAACAGGTTTCTCATGAGTTAGTTTACCTAAGTCTGTAGTTTCATTTTTTATAAATGAAGCTTTATTAAATTCATGAGTATAATATTCACTTGAACTCTCCGTATAATGATTTAGCGTTCCAGCTAATGAAGCATAAGTATTGCATAAATCCCAGAGACTACTTTCTGCGCCACCAAGAATTAAAGATAATCCGTAATGATTCGCACCTTTATTGACATGTTTTAATTTAAATTTTCCTAATTCATCATAAAATCGCGCTAAGCCATATTGATGTAACATTCTTACTGCAGGGATATTTAAGGACTTTGCTAATGCTTTTTTAGCTGTTACTGCTCCAGTATATTGTAAATTGAAATTTTCCGGTTTGTAATCGGCAATAGTTGTGGGGATATCCGGGACCAAAGTATTTGGTAATAATTCTCCTTTATCAAGCATTGCCATATATAATAAAGGTTTTAAAACACTTCCCGTACTTCTAGGAGCATCAATAACATTTACATCCTTTTGGTTTTCTTTGATCGTAGGTGTATTTCCCACATAACCCAATATTTTTTTAGTTTTAACATCCAACACTAAAACTGCCATGTTGTGTACTTCATTTTGTTTTAAAATTGAATGGTGCTGTCTTACAACGGTGTTTAAAATTTCTTGAGTATTGTATTTAACAGATGTTTTTATGCGTTCTCCTTTATTTGATTTGGCTATTTTTTGTAATAAATGAGGTGCTTTTTGTGGTAATGGAAAGGGTTTTTGTGGCAATGTTTCTTGAATAGCTAATTGATAGGTAAGGGTGTCTATTATTTTTTGATTATATAATTTATGCAATAATCGATTTCTTTTTTCAACTAGCCTTTGTTGATTCTTTCCAGGATATATCAAGCTTGGAGCATTTGGTAATACGGCTAATGTTGCACTCTCAGCCCAAGATAATTGGTGTGCTTGAATTCCAAAATAACGCCATGATGCAACATCAATTCCAACTACATTCCCTCCAAATGGTGCATTGGAAGCATAGTAATTTAATATTTCATTTTTTGAATAGTTTATTTCTAATCTTGTAGCTAGTATAAGTTCTTTTAATTTTTCGAGATAGGTTCTGGACTTACCATTTCTAGATAACCGAATAACTTGTTGGGTAATAGTACTTCCTCCACGTACTATATTTCTTTTGGAAATATTAGATTTTAGTGCCTTAACAATAGATATTGGATTAAAACCAGGGTGTTGGTAAAAATGAGCATCTTCGAATTGTATGATGCAATGTTTGAATTTCTCAGGAACTGAATCACATTTAGGAAATCGCCATTGTCCATCACTTGCAATTTGTGCACCTAACAATTCTCCTTCAGTACTTTCTATTACTGTAGCAGTAGGTTTATTAAATAATTGTTCAGGTAAATAGAAAGCATAAAAAAGTAGTAGGGTTAAAAGTCCTACAGTTATTATTTTATATTTTTTAAAATAGAATGTTAAGTTCATTAGTAAATTGAAGTCAGTAATCAATACGCTATATTCAAGTAGATTAAAAACAATACTTTTTTGTTTTTGATAACGATATAGAATTAACTCATTGGTGGATAAAAATACAATTAAAGTTGTGATTAATTGTCTATTTTTAGCATTCAATATCAAGAATTGCTTATCATGAAAAAATCAACAGTACAGCGAATTTCTCAAGTACTTTTTCCAATTATATTTTTGTTATTCGCTACGGTATTGAACCCAAGTGAAGAAAACCCATTAATTGGTAAAATGTTAGGGATTGCCATTTGGATGGCTGGTTGGTGGATAACTGAAGCGGTTCCAATTGCAGTTGCATCATTGTTACCTTTAGTATTGTTTCCTTTAACTGGAATTTCAAGCGGAAAAGAAGTGTCATCTAGTTATGTGAACGATATTATATTTTTATTTATAGGTGGATTTATCATCGCTCTAGTTATTGAGAAATGGGATGTTCATAGAAGAATAGCACTACGAACGCTACTTTTTTTTGGGAAGGGATTGTTTCCAGTATTAGTAGGGTTTATGGCAATATCTGCCTTTTTATCTATGTGGATTTCTAATACAGCAACCACATTATTAATGTTGCCTTTAGTATTATCGGTAATTGATGAGTTAGAAGCATTGTATTCTAAAAAAGAAATGGGAAAATTTAAGATTGCGTTATTACTTGGTGTAGCATATTCATGTTCCATTGGAGGAATTACTACCCTAATAGGAACACCTCCAAATTTAGTATTTATTAAAACGTTTGCTAATGCCTACCCCAATGCTCCAGAAATTACGTTTGCTAATTGGTTGTTTTTTGCACTTCCAATAACAGTAGTATTGTTTATTTCCGCTGTAATAGTGTTATATTTTTTGTTTAAGCCAAGCAAGAACATCAAGTCAATTCAACCTTCTTTTTTTGAAGAGAATTATAAAGCATTAGGAAAACGAACTTATGAGCAAACAATGATATTGGTGTTATTTGCATTATTTGTAGTACTGCTTATTTTTAGAGCAGATATCGTCATTGGGGATTTTAAAATACAAGGATGGCGAAATTTGTTTTCACAACCTAAATATATTGTTGATGCTGTAGTGGCTATTTTTATAACCATATTATTATTTATAATACCGTCAAAAAACAATTCAAAAGAATATTTAATGGATTGGAAAACTGCGGTCAAATTGCCTTGGGGAATTGTATTGCTTTTTGGAGGTGGGTTTGCTTTAGCAAAAGGATTTCAAACATCTGGATTATCAGAATGGATAGGAGAAAAACTAACAATACTATCGGGTAGCCCAATACTTGTAATTATTTTAGGATGTGCGGTATTGATGGCTTTTTTAACAGAGTTTACATCAAACGTTGCTACAACTCAGGCATTATTGCCTTTGAGTATTGCGCTATCAACCTCATTGCAAGTACATCCATTATATTTAATGATTCCCTTAACAATGGCAGCTTCTTTAGCGTTTATGTTGCCTGTAGCAACTGCACCAAATGCGATTATTTTTGGCTCAAATCAGTTAAAAATAAAACAGATGTTACTGCCAGGGTTTATACTGAATTGTATAGGGATAATCGTGATTACTATTATGATGTATTACTGGGGAAGTTATGTGTTTGATTTGAGTCCGAATATACTTCCAGAATGGATGAAATAGATTTAATTTATTTTCCCCAATTTTTTTTAAGCACCTCATAACGTCTATCCATACATTTATCTTCGTTATTATAAAAGTCTCTGACGGGACTCATAAACTTATCCAATATTTTAGTAGAGCCAATATTTTCAATAGATACATCAGCAGTTATTTTAGTACATCCTTTTTCTGAAAAACCATAATCTAATAAGCCTTTTGTTATTTCTGTTCCATAACCAATTCTCCAGAATTGTTCGCGCAAGCGATAGCCAATTTCAT
>Ga0105355_10002883_pt1 | contig 15285 bp, 9 predicted proteins | sample GOMGulsemesocosm_2_FD_83508 | JGI IMG/M metagenome (GOLD analysis project Ga0105355, IMG submission 83508) | Methane-oxidizing microbial communities from mesocosms in the Gulf of Mexico - GOM9C Gulf of Mexico | ecosystem: Environmental > Aquatic > Marine > Cold seeps | place: Gulf of Mexico... | reverse complement strand
GGGGCAACTGCACTGCCTGCAATTTCAGCTGAGGAAGCAACAAATGCAGAACAAGCCGTAGAAGTAATTACGGTAACGGGCATGCGTTCAAGTATTAAAGAGTCTACAAGACTTAAGCGTGATGCTTCTGGTGTCGTTGATGCTATCTCGGCAGAGGATATTGGTAAATTCCCCGATACCAACTTAGCGGAATCTCTACAGCGCATAACCGGTGTTTCAATTAGCCGTGATAATGGTGAAGGTAGCCAAGTAACGGTACGTGGTTTTGGTCCTGACTTTAATATGATTACGTTAAACGGTCGTACTATGCCAGGATCTAGTCTACCTGCTGGTGGTGGCGTAGCAAATTCACGTGCCTTTGAATTCTCAAATTTAGCTTCTGATGCGGTAAAATCGGTATCTGTTTATAAAACAGGTAGGGCAAATGTTGCTACCGGTGGTATTGGTGCTGTTATCGATATCGTAACAGGCAAGCCTCTTGATAACCCAGGCATGCATGTAAGTGTTGGCGCAAAAGCAATAATGGATACAAGTAACCGCGTAGGTGATGACGTAACACCTGAGTTATCCGGTTTATTTAGCTGGACTGATGAAGATGAGAGGTTTGGTGCTTCATTAACAGTCAACACACAAACACGTCATAGCTCTACTTCTGGTGCATTTGTCAACGAATGGCGAACGAGTGCATACGACGGTATAATCCCTCAAGCAGCTGACGATATTCAGTTAAGCAATGAGCCGGCAATTGGTCAACTTTATTCAATGCCATCAGATTTACGCTACTTTATTACTGACCAAGAACGAGAGCGTACAAATGCACAACTAACCCTACAGTTCAGACCTATAGAATCTTTAACAGCAACACTTGATTATACCTATTCAAAACAGGATACCTTTCAGGCACGTGCAGAGCAATCTATCTGGATGGACACCTATAAATCAAGTCTAGGTTTTGATGATGAAATAACAACGACACCAATTGATTATAATGAAGACCGTGGTGATCAACCGCCACGAGATTTAGGGCTAGCACAACAAGAACTAAACCAAGTAAACGAAAATGATTCAATCGGTTTGAACATTAGCTATGATGTTAATGATTACTTTAATATTACCTTTGATGGTCATAGCTCAACAGCTGACAGTGCCCCTGACGCTGAATACGGTAGTTGGGTTAATGCCGGTTTAGGCGCAAATATTTCTGCAGGCCAAGGAGTCGATTTTAGTAATGACTATCCAACCATGCGCGTAGATTTTGACGATTGTGACCCAAGAAGAGGTCTAAATTGTAATGGCGTGCTTGATCAAGATGATGTTGGCACCTCAATTCTTGATATGCGCTATGCATCTCAGAAAACTGATATTGATGAGTTCCGTATCATTGGTACTTATGAGTTTGATGAAGGCAGTATTGAATTTGGTGTTGAGTCTCGCTCTATGGAAAGTCACTCTGTACAAAGCTTAACACGTCATACCATGGGTAACTGGGGTGTTGAAAATCCGGGGGAATTACCAGACGGTTTCTTAACGCCTGTTGACTTTACCAGTGACATTAATGACTTTGATAAAAACGGTGCTTTCAACCAAGGTTTCACCGGTAGCGCTTCACAAATTGGTGCATGGGCCGCTGGTCAATATGGTTTTGATTTCGTCGCCGATGGTGCTGCCGCAACGAACCGTACTATTAAAGAAGACATTACTGCTGCTTTCTTCCAGCTTGACCTTACTGGTGAGTTAGCCGGTCGTCCTTACAATATTTCTGCTGGTTTACGCCTTGAAAGCACTGATGTTACCTCTTCTGCCAATGTCGCCCTACCTAATGCTGTTGCATGGGAAGGTAATCAGGACTTTAACGTGCGTTTCGGTGAAGGCATGCAAGACTTTTCAACCGACGCAGATTATGATCATGCATTACCTAGCTTTGATTTTGATATAGAAGTGGTTGATAATGTTGTCGCACGTTTCTCTTTCAGTAAAACTATTGCGCGTCCTACTTATGATCAATTAAGTTCTGCCGCGTCTGATGTTAGTGGACCTTCAGGACCAACGGGCATGCCAGGTGTTCAATTAGGTACGGCTTCAAATGGTAACCCAAGTCTATTGCCACTAGAATCAAATAATATTGATTTATCTGCTGAGTGGTATTTTGCCGAGACCAGTTATGTCTCAATTGGCTATTATGAAAAACGTGTTAATAACTTTGCTGGTCGTCAACCTGTTGTAGAAAACGTTTACGGCTTACGTGATGCAACGGCAGGCCCTCGTGCTCAAGCTGCAGCACAAGCCTTAACCGCACTTGGTGAAGAACTAACTGATACCAACTTATTTGCTATGGTTGCTGCAACCGAAAATAATGTTGATTTCTATTCAATACCTGCTGAAGAGTTCGAAGTTCACTACGATGTATTACCTACCAGTGAAGACCCATTAATGGACTTTAACGTCACTAAGTTTGTCAATAATAAAGAAGCTAAAATCGATGGTTTTGAGCTTGCGGTACAGCACTTCTTTGGTGATTCAGGTTTTGGTGTTCAAGCTAACTATACTACTGTTAATGGTGACATTGGTTTCGATAACAATGGCGACCCATCAGTAACACAGTTTGCGCTTGTTGGTTTAAGTGATACTGCTAACTTAGTCTTAATGTATGAAAACGATGACCTTCAAGCACGTGTTGCTTATAACTGGCGTGATAAGTTCTTAAATACTCAAGCTCAATATATAAATGAGCCTGGTTATACTGAAGCATATGCACAAATTGACTTTAACGTGGCTTACCAAGTTACTGAAGAGTTATCAGTTTTCTTCGAAGGTATAAACATTACTGGTGAAGATACTCGAACTCATGGTCGTACTGCAGTACAACTATGGAACTTATCAGAGCAAGAGGCACGTTATGCTCTAGGTGGTCGTTATACATTCTAATTTAGTTTAGATTGTTATAGCTCATCTTATAAATGCCGTGTACTAGCACGGCATTTATTACTTTACGAATAACAATAATTCTACTGTTTAACAGGAGATTACATGGACAAAGCGATAAAAAAAATTATCATTGTTGGTGGAGGTTCAGCAGGTTGGATTACCGCCGGAAGCATTGCAGCAGAGCATTGTGTTGACCCATCTAGTAATGTGAAAGTTATTCTAATTGAATCTCCTGAAATTAAAAGTATTGGTGTTGGCGAAGGTACTTGGCCCTCAATGCGTAATACATTAGATAAAATAGGCATTAATGAAAAAGAGTTTTTACAACAATGCGACGCCTCATTTAAACAAGGTTCAAAATTTGTAGGTTGGACAACTGGTGATACCACTGATTATTACTATCATCCTTTTATGGTTCCAGAGGGTTATGGTCAAATAAATTTACATGCCGCTTGGCAAGCTAACCACTCCCAAAAAAGTTTTGCTGATGCAGTTAATATTCAAAGCCATGTTTGCCAAGCTGGTCTAGCACCAAAACAACTGGCAACGCCAAATTACGCCGCGGTTACAAATTATGGCTACCATCTCGACGCAACAAAATTTGCCACTCTTTTACAAAAACACTGTACTGAAAAATTAAATGTTCAGCACATTGTTGATCATATGGACGATATTGTTTCAGCTGATAATGGTGATATTGCTGCGATAAGCACCAAAAAAAATGGTCAGGTCGAGGGTGATTTATTTATTGATTGCACGGGAAGTGCATCATTATTGTTAGGCAAACACTTCAATATTAACTTCATCAACAAACAGCATATATTATTTAACGACAGTGCTCTTGCGGTACAAGTCCACTACCCTACTGATGAAACGCCAATTAACTCAGCCACCCTATCAACTGCACAAAGTGCTGGCTGGATTTGGGATATTGGTTTACAAACACGACGTGGCGTCGGTTATACTTATTCAAGCCGTCATACAAGTGATGCTGAAGCTGAACAAACATTAAAAAAATACTTAGAAAATTCAATTGGTGTAGAACAAGCCAACCTATTAAAGCCCAGAAAAATACAATTTGAACCAGGCCACAGAGAAAAATTTTGGCATAAGAATTGTGTAGCCATAGGTATGTCAGCAGGCTTTCTTGAGCCTCTAGAGGCTTCTGCTTTGGCGATGATTGAACTTGCATCAAGCATGGTCAGTGAAGAACTCCCAGTTACACGTTCACATATGGATATTATCGCTGAACGTTTTAATAAAAGGTTTGAGTATAGATGGCAGCGTGTTATCGACTTTTTAAAATTGCACTATATTTTAAGTGAGCGCACAGATTCTCAATACTGGCGTGATAACCACCGACCAGACAGCATTAGTGAGCAACTTCAAGCATTGGTATCCCTTTGGCAATTTCAACCACCTAGTCGTTATGACGTAATACAAAATGAAGAAGTTTTTCCTTCAGCAAGTTATCAGTACGTTCTTTATGGTATGGGTTTTAAAACTAACCCGCGTCCCAGCCCTCGGAAATTTGAAGCTAAATCAACAGCAGAAAAAATGATTGCAGAAGTGCAAAGTAAAATAGATAAATACCTTACCGGTTTACCAAGCAATCGAGCGTTACTTAATCAACTAAAAAATCAGTAATAAGATAAACATCTGTAAAAAGGTAGTAAGCATGAAAAATAAAATTAAAAATGTTGTCATTGCTGGCGGTGGAACCGCTGGCTGGATGACTGCAGCCGCTTTTTCAAAGTTACTAGGGAAGAACTTAAACATCACCTTAGTTGAATCCGATGACATAGGTACAATTGGTGTTGGAGAAGCGACAATTCCACCAATAAAAACATTTCACAAATTACTTGGCATTAACGAGCAAGAAGTTATGCGAGCGACACATGCAACCTTTAAACTCGGCATTGGTTTTGAAAACTGGGGACAGGAAAGTGAACAGTATATTCATTCGTTTGGTGTAACTGGCAAAGAGTGTTGGGCTGGTGAATTTCACCATTTTTGGTTACACGGTTTACGAAAAGGTATTAACTTTGATTTTGGTGACTACTGTTATGAATTGCAGGCAGCAAAAGCTAATAAATTTGCCTTATCAAATAATGCACCAATTAATTATGCTTATCATCTTGATGCCACACTCTATGCTAAATATTTACGAAAATTTAGTGAAAACTTAGGTGTTTCTCGTATTGAGGGAAAAATTCAACAGGTCAATAAAGAGAATCAAACAGGTCATATCAATTCTCTCACATTAGCTTCAGGGAAAGTGATTGAAGGAGATTTTTTTGTTGACTGTACAGGCTTTCAAGGGATTTTAATTGAACAAGCCCTACATACTGGCTTTGATGATTGGTCACACTGGTTACCTTGTAACAGAGCTGTAGCCGTACAAACTAAAGCCGTTTCAGCACCCTTGCCATACACTCGCTCAATTGCTCATAAAAATGGTTGGCAGTGGCGAATACCTCTACAAAATCGTGTCGGCAATGGCTTGGTTTATTGCAGTAAGTATTGCTCTGATGAGGATGCTATAGATAAATTATTAGCAAATATTGATGGCGAGATGATAACCGAACCGCGAGTAATAAAATTTAATACTGGTCGTCGCCGCAAAGGTTGGAACAAAAATTGTGTTGCTTTTGGATTATCTAGTGGTTTTATCGAACCACTGGAATCAACAAGTATTCATTTAATCATGTCTGGTATAATTCGTTTATTACGCTTATTTCCTTTCGAAGGCATCCATCAATCGGCAATCGACGAATATAATAATAAACTAGATTCAGAATTAAATGCAGTTCGTGATTTTATCATATTGCATTACAAAACCACTCAACGTGAAGACAGCAACTTTTGGTTACATTGTAAAAATATGGAAATTCCCGCTTCCCTGAGTCATAAGATACAATTATTTAAAGACACTGGTCGTGTCTTTCTCGATGACGGTGATATATTCCGTGTCGATTCGTGGACCCAAGTAATGCTGGGACAGGGCATTATGCCAGAACAATATCACAAAATAGCTGAGATTATGAATGATAAAGAACTAAAGAACTTCATGGCGAGTTTAAAATCATCAATCACAAATGCAGTAGAGAAGTTACCCAGTCATGGCGAATTTGTACAGAACTATTGTAAATCAGATTATTAGCACTGAGTCGCTTTATAAAAAACCAAAAGGCTTGTGATTTACGCAAGCCTTTTTAATTTATTACTAGAAAAATTTAGGTACTATTAGTAAAAAATTAAGGTGCATAAACATATTAAAAAAATTTTACTCAGAACGCTGATTAAACCAAAAATGTGCTATAAATAGTTATGGTAAAAATATTCTATACTTTCTGCTTATTCCTGACATTACCAGCTTACTGTTTAGAAGTTGTTTTTATCGACCCTACGATAGAGAATAGCCCTTTCTGGCAGCAAGTAAGACAAGTTGCAACATCTGCGGCCAAAAACCTCGATATTGAACTGAAAATCTATAGTAGTGGTGGACACAGACTATGGCAAAAACAGGCCATTAACAAAATTATCAGCCAACAGAATAAACCTGATTATATTATCTTTCTTCCTTTTGATGGCACTGTAACTGACTCATTTACCAAACTAGAACAAGCGAAAATTCCTTTTATTACTTTAGAAAGACCTGTTTTTTCCGATGTGCAAAATACATTAGGACAGCCTAGAGATAAATTTAAATTTTGGTTAGGGGAAATATACCATGATAATAAAAAGGCCGGACAGTTGCTCGCCAAAGCCTTGTTTAAGGCAAGTACTAATTATATAAAACCAAGCAATAAAAACTTAAATGTAATCGGCATTTCAGGTGGTTTTAGTGGTCAATCAAATGAACGTAATGCCGGATTAATTGCTGAGTTAGAACAACATAGCAATGATTTTTCGCTAGCTCAAATTGTAAACGCCCATTGGCAAAGAAAATTGGCTGCTGAAAAATTTGATGGATTATTAAAACGTTATAACAAAACGTCAATCGTATGGACTGCTGCAGATGTTATGGCCTTAGGGGTAGTAGATGTCGCAGAGCAAAGAGGAAAAACAATTAATAAGGATTTATTTATTGGCGGTTTTGACTGGGCAGGTGAAGCACTACAGGCTATTAAGAATAACGTTTACACTGCCAGTGTTGGAGGGCACTTCATGCAAGTTGCTTGGGCGCTAGTTAAAATATACGATCATGCTAATAATCAACCCGCTTTTACTATTGGCGGTAATGCGCCCTCTTACGAATTACAATTAATCGACAGAAATAATATTGATGACTATCTAATATTGCTTAATAGTCCAGATTGGAACAAAGTAGACTTTCGTCAATATACATTATCTCATCAAGACAGCTTAACGGGTTATCAATTTAACTTATCAAAGGTAATAACTAAACTAAACGAAAAAAACTAACTCGCTGCTGTTTTAACATTAATTATTACTATATTCTCTACCACTTTATGGATCTCTTTCGATGCAAAAGCATTTTTTAGTTTGAAAACTACTATTTTCGCTAATAGGCCTTCATCTAATCAAGGGGAATAAATAAAATCTATTGCATGAGTCACTCTACTGAAGTATTAAAAAACAAACAGGCAACTGTTATTAAAAGTACTATTGAAAGAAGACATTATGTAACTCAAAGCTATTTATTACTGACAGGTATTCACAGCTTTATCAACCTTGTTTGGTCTAATCATCTGTAAAATTAATAGCTAACTGTCAGCTACTTAGGTGTATTCATAGTAGATATACTTATTGATCAATCACCTTAACTTTACTGCCAAACAAGCCGTAATAAGTAATGAACAAATAACACAAAATAGGTAAGAAAAATGCTGATTGAATGCCAATACTATCGGCGAGAACACCCTGAATTAGTGGGATAATGGCACCACCTACAATAGCCAGACATAAAATACCTGAAGCTTGGCTAGTGTGTTGACCTAGGCCATTTATGGCCAGGCTAAAAATAGTTGGAAACATAATAGAGTTACATAAACCCACTAATAAAATAGCAACCATAGCAAGTTGTCCTGACGATAACATAGTGATTGAAATCAAAAGCACAGCAAGGATTGCATTAAAGCTTAACGCTTTACCTGCATCAATTTTTTGCATTACCGCAGCGCCAATAAATCGACCTACCATTGCCCCACCCCAATAATAAGCAATATAATTTGCTGCCTCTGTCTCTGCTAAACCAGCAATATCAGGATCTGCAAAAAAGCTCACCAAGAAACTACCAATAGAAACTTCCGCGCCAACATAAACAAAAATACCCAGCGCACCTAGAACCAAGTGACGATACTGCCAAGCGCTACCCGAAATATCTTCACTGGAAGCTTGTTGCGGTACTGTCATATCAGGAAGTTTTAACCAAGAAAATATTGCCGCAAGAATTAACAACATGGCAGCAAGTAGTACATAGGGCATCTGCACAGACTCAGCACTTGCTTGAGCAGAGATTGACTCAGCGGCTTCATTCAAAATTAACAAGGCACCAAAAAAGGGTGCCACCGTTGTACCCAAGGCGTTAAAAGCTTGCGTCATGGTTAAGCGAGAGGAAGCTGTTTTAGCATCACCTAACATACTGACATAGGGGTTAGCCGAAACTTGTAATAAGGTAATTCCACTAGCAAGAATAAATAATGCCATTAAAAATACGGGATAGCTATGCAAGCTGGCAGCAGGATAGAAACATAAACAGCCGACGGCGGCAATGACTAAGCCTAAAACGATACCTTTTTGATAACCTAATTTTTTGACAATAACTCCTGCTGGCAGAGATACGATAAAGTAAGCACCGAAAAAACAAAATTGAACCAACATAGCTTGGCTGTATGATAAATCAAACACGCCTTTTAAATGGGGAATCAAAATATCGTTTAGGCAGGTAATAAAGCCCCACATAAAAAATAATGATGTTAATGATGTTAACGCAAAGCGATAGTCACCATCAGTAGACACATCAACACTTGGTGTTGAAAGAGTAGAATTTGAAAACGATGCCATAATGACCCTTAACTTTTGGTTCAGTAATTTTTAGGTAACCAGCAAAGTACTCAAATTATGCGTTAAAATGCTGCATTGCATCACATAAAATATAACAAAGTGCCAGCTGGCTCTAAATGAAGATAAACGACAACAAAGAAAATGTAAGCGCTTTCATTTATTGTTATTAAAAGCTACTAGTAAACATTTTTCAAGTGTTTTTTTTAGAACTTAACAAAAGTATCAATTGATATAGCACTTTAAGTTATAGAAATTTATCGTAAAATCAAACGATAAACTTTTCTGAACTGCAATGAAAATCAATCATAGTGGTTTAACAAAAATTTAGGCTTTTTAAACTATACTAATTTATAGCATTCTTGGCTGATATTAGGTACCAAATGAACAAATATATCATTTACTTGATTGGTGTAATTGCGCTCCCTGCCTATTCACTAGAAGTCATTTTTATTAACCCCTCTTTCAAAGGAAGTCCATTTTGGGACCAGGTCAGTGAAGTTGCTAATGCTGCAGCTGTCGACCTTAATATTTCCTTAAAAACATTTCACAGCGGCGGTCACCGCTTATTACAAAAAGAGCAAATCAGTAAGATAGTGCTACAAGATACCAAACCAGATTATCTGATTTTCATGCCTTACGATGGCACCGCACTGGAAACGTTCAGTAAATTAGAGTTTGCTAAAATTCCTTTTATAACCCTTGAAAGAACTCTTTTTCCTGACTTACAAATCAAGCTAGGCCAACCTAGACAACATTTTGATTTTTGGCTAGGTGAAATATACCACGATAATAAAAAGGCTGGGAGACTGCTTGCTCACGCCTTAATAAGAGCAAGTAAAAATAGAGTTACAGAAACGAATGGATTGAATGTTGTTGGCATATCTGGTGATATGAGCGGTCATTCAAGTGAACGTAATGCGGGGCTAATAGAAGAACTAGAGCAAGATACTGATTTTTCGCTTGCCCAAATAGTTAATGCGCGTTGGGATAGAAAGGTATCGGGAGAGATGTTTCTGGGTTTATTGCAGCGCTACCCTGATATTGAGATAGTGTGGACTGCAGCAGATATAATGGCACTAGGAGTAATAGATGTTGCGGTTAAGCAAGGTATGACAATCAATCAAAATTTATTTGTTGGTGGTTTTGATTGGACTATTGAAGGGTTAAAAGCTATTGAAAATGATAGTTATACCGCAAGTGTTGGCGGCCATTTTATGCAGACCGCTTGGGCGTTAATTAAACTATTTGATCACTTCAATGGAATACCAGCATTTACCAATATAACAGAGAAATCAACTTACCAGCTGCAATTAATTGATCGTAATAATATTAGTGATTACCAAGTATTACTTAATAACCCCGATTGGAGTAAGGTGAACTTTCGACAATTTTCACGAATACATCAAAAAAAGCTATCTGATTATCAATTTGATTTTTCAGTAGTTTTGAGAGACTTAAACCTATAACTCTATCTTTTAAGACTATTAATCCTCACTGTTTTCAAACAAAAATATGATCATTGCACCAAGATCCATCATCAACAATACGTAGTAATTTTTACTGGTAATCTATGGATAAATTTTTAAATAAAAGTAATAACTAAGCTGATATGAGTTACAAAACAATACATTTACCATTATTTTTTACCTCGACCTTTCAACTACTTAACTACAACAAACCTAAATCAAAGTAAAATATGTTGACCTCAGGCTGATAAAACACTAATCTAAATGTAAGCGCTTACATGAGTGATTTAGTTAAATACAAAAAATAGCTTTACTCAATAACTAAGCGATTTCAAAAATAAAGCAACTTAATCATTAAGTTCAAAAACAGGTGAAAACTAACATTATGTCTACTCTTTCTTTACCTCATCACTCTAAAATGCTTTCTGATGATTTTTTATATGGTGTTGCTACTGCATCTTTTCAGATAGAAGGCGGGGCTGATAGTCGATTACCTTGTATCTGGGATACCTTCTGTAATACTCAAGGTAAAGTTGCTGATGGCTCAAATGGCGAAATTGCCTGTGATCATTACAACCTTTGGCAACAAGACGTTGAGTTAATTGACTCTTTAGGGGTTGATGCTTATCGTTTATCAATTTCTTGGCCGCGTGTGATCAAAGAATCAGGCGAATTAAACCCAGAAGGTGTCAATTATTACCTTGCTATATTAGATCAGTTGAAAGCTAAAAAAATTAAGGCTTTTGTCACGCTATATCATTGGGATCTACCACAATACCTTGAAGATGTAGGTGGCTGGTTAAATCGAGAAACCGCTTATAAATTTAGAGACTATGCTGACTTAATCTCAAAAGCTTTTGGTGATAGAGTTTATGCTTATGCCACACTGAATGAACCTTTTTGCAGTGCTTTTTTAGGCTACGAAGCCGGTATTCATGCACCTGGCATTATCGGTAAAGAGTTTGGTAAAAAAGCCGCACACCACTTATTACTTGCCCATGGTTTAGCCATGCAAGTACTTGAAAAAAATAGCCCTGACACATTAAATGGCATAGTGCTTAATTTTACTCCTTGCTATCCTGAAACGGACTCCAGTGAGGACAAGAAAGCGTCTGATTTTGCCGATGATTATTTTAATCAATGGTATATCAAGCCGTTATTTGACGGTGAATATCCAGAAATTATGACGCTATTACCAACTGAAAATCATCCTGAAATACATGACGGCGATATGGCTATTATCTCTCATTCTATGGACTTTTTGGGCGTTAACTTCTATACCCGAGCCATTTATAAGGCGGATAAAGAAGAACACTTCTTTCAAATCGATCCTCCCGCACCTAGAACTGACATTGGCTGGGAAATTTATCCTAAAGCTTTTACTGAATTATTAGTATCATTAAACGAAAAGTACTCATTACCACCAATTTATATTACAGAAAACGGTGCAGCAATAGACGATAAGTTAGTTGATAGTGCGGTTAATGATACTGATAGAATCGATTATTACCAAAACCACCTTAATGCTGTACACGATGCAATAGAACAAGGTGTTACCGTCCATGGCTACTTTGCTTGGAGTTTAATGGATAATTTTGAGTGGGCAGAAGGTTACTTGAAACGTTTTGGTATTGTATATGTTGATTACGACAGCCAAGTAAGAACGATTAAAGCCAGTGGGCTTGCCTATAAAGCCTTAATAACAAATAGATAAATCGACTACTGTACCTAAATAATAGCACTTAGGTGATTGCCCTTAGCTAATTGGAAACTAAATGACTAAATTACCATTTTATGAAAAAGTAGGTTACGCAATGGGCGATGCCGCCGCTAATTTAGTGTGGCGTGGCGCTTTAGCTTACTTAGCAGTGTTTTATACCGATACCTTTGGTTTGACTGCTGCTGCAGCAGCCATGCTATTTTTAGTGGTACGTTTGTCTGATGGCGTTACTGACATCATTATGGGCATGATAGCCGATAGAACCAATACTCGCTGGGGTAAATTCCGTCCTTGGGTATTATGGTCTACTCCCTTTTTAGCGCTATTTATGGTGCTGTGTTTTACCACGCCCGATTTAAGTTATACCAGCAAACTTATTTATGCCTATGTCACTTATATAGGTTTAACACTGGCTTATACACTCAATAACGTACCTTATTCTGCTCTAATGGGGGTAATGACACCAAGCGACACCGAGCGCACAAGTTTATCAGGGTTTCGCTTTGCTGGAGCATTTGCTGGTGGCTTGTTGGTAATGGGTTTTTTACCTGATTTAGTCGCCTATTTTGGTGAGGGTAACGATGCAATGGGTTATCAATATACCATGTATTTATTTGCTGCTATTTTAATCCCCTTAATGATTATCACCTTTGTTAGCACTAAAGAACGTATTACCCCTGCGATAGACAACTCTGTCAGTTTAAAGTCAGAGTTGCTTGATTTAAGTAAGAACTTACCTTTTATTATTTTACCATTACTAGCAACGACATTATTTTTCTATTATCGCAATATTTATAGCGGCATATTTTTTGTTATTGTCATGGCTTCTATGTGGGTGCTGATTAAACGTTTAATTAGAAACACCCCGGACGATATGAGCGGTACCCAAAGAGATATGGTTGATTTACTAACCAATAAACCTTGGTTAATATTGCTAGGTATGGGCTTTTTAACCATGATGTTTAACGGCATTAAATACGGTACCGTAGCCTATTACTTTAAATACCAAGTGGGTGATGAGCTTATGGCCGGTAAATACTTCATCGCGCTATTAGTTGTTTCTATTTTAGGTGCCTTATGTACAGGTTATTTATCTAAAAAATTAGGTAAACGCAAATTATTTATCATCTCTCTTATCTTAAGTGGCTTGCTCACGGCTGGTTTTTATTGGGTACCTAAAGGCAATATACAGGCTATTTTCATTTTAGGTTGTAGTGCTGAGTTTTTTGCCGCCATGATGCCAACATTGTTCTTTACCATGTTAGGTGATTCTGCTGATTACTCAGAATGGAAAAATGGTCGCCGGGCAACTGGATTAATCTATTCTGCAGGCACTTTCGTCCAGAAAACAGGCGGTGGTTTTGCTGGTGCTCTAGTACTGGTTGTGCTTGCTAGCTATGGCTATGACGGCATGGATAAAGCGACTATTGAAGCATCATTACCTGGCATGCAATTGCTGATGAGTTGGATACCTGCTGCCTTTGCTTTTGTAGGTGCTGGGTTAATGTTTTTTTACCCGTTAACGAGTAGGCATAATCAACAAATTAGTAATGAATTAATACAACGCCGCGCAGATTTTAGTACAGCATAGTTTTTTGCGTAACTAGCTGGCAAGTTAACAACGCAACAGCTAGTTACCGAGCGATTGTTCATGGTAGAATTTTGTTATCTAAAATCTATACCAATACAGTTCTGGCATTAAAGGAAGATCATGGCGACAATTTACGAAGTTTCAAACCTTGCAGGTGTATCACTAGCAACTGTATCTCGAGTTATTAATAAAAACACTCGAGTTAGTGATAAAACGCGTCAAAAAGTTTTGGATGCTATGAAAGAGTTAGGTTATAGACCCAACTCAATTGCTCAGTCTTTAGCGTCAAACTGCACAAATAGTATTGGTATTATGGTTTCTGAGCTCAATGGTTCGTTCTTTGGACAGATGATGTCAGCCATAGAGGCTGAGTTAAGAGCAGCGGGTAAACATGTCATAATCACCACTGGCCATAACGAAGAACAACGTGAAAAAGAAGGTATAGAGTTTCTAAAAAGTCGAAATTGTGATGCCTTAATAGTTCATGTTGAAGGTTTATCTGATGAAGATATTTTATCGTTAAATCAAGATGATATTCCTATCTACTTTATGAGTAGACTCATTGAAGGTTTAAAAGATAAATGTATAAGTCTTGATAATGAGCTTGGCGGGTATTTAGCAACAGAAATAATGATTCAAAATGGCCATAAGAAAATAGCCTATATTTCAGGTCCACAATTAAAGCATGATGCCCAAGATCGCTTATTGGGACACAAACGCGCCTTGGCAGAGCACAACATTCCTTTTGAAGAAAAGCTATATTATGAAGGTGAATTTACTGAGACTGGCGGCATAACGGGTTTAAAGAGCTTTTTAGCAGAAAACACCTCATTTACTGCACTAGTTTGTGCCAATGATGAGATGGCGTCTGGTGCCATGACTTATGCAAGAGAACATGGATTTTCACTTCCAGAGCAACTCTCTATTATCGGTTTTGATAATGTCAGCTTCTCTCGCCATATTTACCCTAAACTTACCACGATAGATAACCCTATTGGTGAAATGGGCCAAATGGCGGCTAAATTAGTATTGAAAAATGTTTATAACCAAAAGGATTTATCCGTTAAGCACTTTTTTGAACCAACAGTCATAACTAGAGATTCAATAGCCAAAATAATTTAAGAGCCCATTAGATTAAAAAGAAGCTATTGTTATGTATTTATATTCACGCTGTATTTTCGGTTGGTCTATTTATACCCGTTCCACTTTCAGAAGCCGTTAAAAAGAAGTAGGGTTACCGTCTCAATAAAGTGGCCAAGGTGCTTGTTGGGAACATGCCGCATAAATTTAACTGTGATGATTCTCTAATTGAGCTTGAGCAGCCCACAATAAATGTGTTTAGACTGCTTGGCCATGACAGTATAATAAACAACAAAAAGCCTGAATAATTGCTTATTCAGGCTTTTTTTAGTCATTTTGCTAAAGCAAATTTGGCTTAAAAAGAGATTATCTTTTTGCCAATTTCTCTTTAATACGTGCTTTACGGCCAGATAGCTCGCGCAAGTAGTAAAGTTTAGCTTGACGTACGTCACCGCGACGTTTCACTTCAATTG
>Ga0105355_10002860_pt1 | contig 15395 bp, 10 predicted proteins | sample GOMGulsemesocosm_2_FD_83508 | JGI IMG/M metagenome (GOLD analysis project Ga0105355, IMG submission 83508) | Methane-oxidizing microbial communities from mesocosms in the Gulf of Mexico - GOM9C Gulf of Mexico | ecosystem: Environmental > Aquatic > Marine > Cold seeps | place: Gulf of Mexico... | reverse complement strand
TAGCCATGGAAATAATGAGGTTTGAATGTTAAACCAAGTTTGTGCTAATGTATCGTGTAACTTACTCATTTATTGATGATTCTAGATTGTTTTGTCGCTTCCTATTTTATCATTTTTGAGTGATTTTTTTCTTTTTTAGCCCTCTCTGCTAAGAATAGCATTCGCTTTTATTAGTTTTGCAAGAGCCTCAATAGATTATATAAAAAGTAAAATAATTAGCTGCGCAGAGATAATCCTAAGAATCATCACTAGGGGATAAACAGTTGCATAGGCAATAGATACGGCAGATGAGCTGCTTAAACCGTTAGCAAAAGCTAATGCGGGTGGATCAGTCATACTGCCAGCTAATAATCCACATACTGAAAGATAATTTATTTTATAAATACCTTTGGCAATGAAAGCTACGATTAATAAGGGTAGCAAGGTAATTAATATAGAACAGGCCATCCAGTAAAAACCATCACCATTGACCAGTGTATTTACAAACTGATCACCCGAATGTAATCCCACACAAGCCAAGAACAATACGATCCCAATATCTTTTAAGATAATATTAGAACTTTTTGGCAAGTGCCAAGTCATTGTTCCCCAATTACCTACACGGCTAAGAAGAATAGCTACAATTAAAGGGCCACCCGCAAGACCTAGTTTTATGGCTGAAGGTATGCCAGGAATAAAGAAAGGCCAGCTACCTAAAATAACACCTAAGGTAATCCCGATAAATATCGGTACAATTTGAGGATGATTCATTGTTTCTAATGAATTACCAAGAATCTGTTCAATCTTTGTAAGTGATTCCTCTGTACCTACAACATGTAATTCATCACCAAACTGAATATGTACAGAGCCATTGGGTGTTAATTCAACTTCTGGACGTTTAATTCTAGGAATTGTCACGCCATAAAAAGTACGAAGTTCACCTACGGTTTTTCCAATAGCTTCTTTATTGGTAACAACAAAGCGTTTACTAAATAAAAGGTTTGATGAAATATCTTTTAAGTTAACGTCAGATTCATGCCCGATAAGCATTTTTAACTCTTCAAGTTTGTTTTTTTCACCGACTAAGCGAATACTATCTCCCATTGTTAGTTGGGTTAGGTTATTAACGATTTGAACTTGTCCATCATGTAGAATACGGGTGACAACAACATCCATTGATTCAAAAAAATGAATTTCATCAATTGTTAAACCATCTAGATTAGTATTTTCAATTTTTAAATCAACCCAAATAGGTTGGTTTGCATTCTCTTTTTGTGACTGTATAAAAGAAGTTTCTGCAGACTGAATATTGACTTTAAAAATAAACTTAGTAAGCAACATGGTTAAAATAATACCCATGATGCCAAAAGGGTAGGCAACGGCATAACCAAGTCCAGGATGCTTTAAAGTTTCATCATCTATCATTGGTAAACCGCCGAGTATTTCTTGTGCAGCAGCTAGAGAGGGAGTGTTTGTGGTTGCACCAGAAAATAAGCCAACAGCAACAGGAATCTCAATACCACCAAAATAGCTGATAAGTACGGTTATTACAGCACCCAGTATTACAATACTAGCTGCCATAATATTAAGTCTGACACCATTTTGTAAGAAAGAGTTAACAAAACCAGGCCCAACTTGAAGACCAATGGCATAAACAAAAAGGATAAGACCAAATTCACGCAAAAAGTGCATGATATGGCCATCAATAGTCATTCCAAAATGTCCAAAAGCTAAACCAGAAAATAAAACCCCAGCAATCCCCATTTTAATTTTAAAAATAGGTATTTCACCGAGAGCTAAACCAACGGAAATAACAAGACTGATGACTAATAAAGTATGTGCTACCGACTCTTCGGTGAGCAGGTTGATAAACCAATCCATTAATTATTATATATAAGTGTTTAAAAACATTAATGATAGCAGGTTAATTGTATTTATTTGTGTATAGACTGTTTAAAAAGGCCAAACGATAGGGATTATCCATAGGGCAATAGAGGCAACAATAAGACTTAAGGGAAGCCCTAGTTTTATATAATCTATAAAACGATAACCCCCAGGCCCAAATACCATAAGGTTAGTTTGATAGCCAATGGGGGTAACAAAACTTGCAGAGGCTGCAATCATAACTGCAACAGCAAAAGGGGTGACATTAACGCCCAAAGTATTAGCAGCACTTACAGCGATTGGAAACATAATAATTGCAGCTGCATTATTAGTAATAGTTTCAGTTAAGATGACGGTGGAAAAATAAACCAATACTAGCATTAACCAAATATCTCCCCCTGCAAGTAATAAGGCATGTTCAGAAATAAGATCTGCTAAACCTACTTTTTGAACGGCAGTGCCTAAACCAAAAGCACAGGCAATAACCAGTAAAACTTGGTAGTCAATACTACGACGAGCATCTTCAATGGTGATGCAACCACTGAATAACATAGCAATAGCTGCAAGAACGACGGTTTGCAGTATATTCATAATACCCGTAGCCATTAATATAATCATTATCAGCATAATGATTAAAGCTAAAGGCGCTTTATTATGTCTAACTGCTGTAGAGTTTTGTAGTTTACTGACTAGTAAAAAATCACGACTATTACGAAATTTAAATAAAAAGCCTTTTTCAGCTTCTAGTAATAAAGTATCACCTGCTTGTAATTGAATATCACCAATTTTCCCTTTAATTCTTTGGCCATTTCGTGCAATAGATAGAATAACGGCATTGTATCGATGTCTAAATCTTGCCTTACGAATATTTTGTCTAATAACAGGACTTTCAGCTGATATAACGGCTTCAAATAAACGTCGTTCATGTTCTTTACTTTCAAGCTTAAACGCTTGATCCGAAGCAAGAGCTAGCCCTCGAATACGTCTTAACTCTATTACTGATTCAACAGCGCCAGCAAACACCAGTCTGTCATTAGTTTGAATAATCGTTTGCGGGGATACCACAGGAAATACTTCGCCATTACGAATAATCTCAATCAAAAAAAGTCCAGGTAAATGTCGTAAGCCTGCATCTTGAATAGTTTGTCCTATTAATTCACACGCGGGGTTTACCTGCATCTCAACTAAATACTCACGAATATCATTAAACTTCTCTGCAGAACCTTGTCTGTCCACTAGTAAATAAGGCCTGGCGATAATTAGGTATAAGCAGCCAGCAAGTGTGATTGGAATACCAACTGCAGCAAGTTCAAATAGACTAAAACCAGGTAGGCCAGATTGGCGAATTAAGCTATCAACCACTAGGTTGGTACTGGTACCAATTAATGAACACGTTCCCCCTAAAATAGATGCATAGCTTAAAGGTAAAAGAAAATGAGAGGGCTTGAATTGACTGCGTTTACACCAATCTTGTATTGCAGAGGTAAACATGGCAACAACAGGAGTATTGTTGATAAAAATACTAATAGTGGCTGCTGGAATTAAAAGCCTTAATTGGGCTAAAACCTGGTTTTGTGGTCTACCTAATAATAAACGACTAACCCACGTTATTGCGCCTGTTTCTCGTACCCCAGAAACAACAACATATAAAATGGCTATCGTAGCAATACCAGGGTTAGATAGCCCTGCTAAGGCTTCTGCAGGGGTAAGAATATTACTTAATAATAGTAAACATAAAGCAGCTAACAAGACTAAATCAGCTGGTAGGCGGTTACTTGCCAATAAAAGTAAAGAACTTACTAAAACGATTGAAACGGTAATAAGGTCAATAGAAATCAAAATTTGTCCGTAAAGATTGGGTTAAATTGGTATGTGCATCATTATACTTATTGTTAATAATCAAATTCTAATTTATCTGTTTTTTGATATAAATTTAAAGATTTCTAGTTTTAGATGAGTAAAACTTTAAATGGGTGATGGGCAACTAAAATATTTTTTGTAAGTGTTTACTTGTATTTTTGTAAGTAAATGCCTATATTTTAGTGACCTGTACTTTTAGCTTATTTGCACTATTATTTTAAGGTAAATATTAGTCAATTATTAGGCGATAAAAATGAAATTACTACTTATTAACACAGTAACTAAGAACCAACCCTAAAAAGTGAAAAATAGAATTACTCAAAAGCTGTTTTTAGATATAAAAACAACTGAATCAATTTTAGTTGTAAATGTTTTTATTGCTATTAGTTATGCTTTATTTGGATTTATAGCTGATTTATTAACCGTCCAAGCAAGTGATGCAACGGCTATTTGGCCTTCTGCGGGTATTGCATTGGCAGCATGCATTATCTGGGGACGAGGTGTTTGGCCAGGAATATTTTTTGGTGCTTTTATTATTAATGCCGGGGTAGGTTTTGACTGGAGTAGTGTTAAAGCTATTCAAAGCTCAATCATATTGGCCTCTACGATTAGTTTAGGTGCTGTTTTACAAGCATTAATAGGCCATTATCTAGTTACAAAATTATCTGTACATAATCAATCATTTCAAACATCAAAAGAGATTTGTAAACTGTTATGTTTAGGTGGGACTGTCAGCTGTACGATTAGCTCAAGTATTGGTGTAAGTAGTTTGGTCTTTGCAGGGTATATTCCTGTAGAACAATATTTTTCTAATTGGTTAGTTTGGTGGTTAGGAGATGCCATAGGGGTTATTATTTTTACCCCCATTACTCTGTCATTTTTTGCAAAGCCACGTGCCCTATGGGAGTCAAAAAAGTACTCTGTAGCACTTCCCCTTTTTGTAGCTATGGTTCTTATCGTATCTGTTTTTGCTTATGCCAGTATTCAAGAGCATAAGCAGAACACTCTTGAATTTAACAATTATAAATCTAATTTATTTAACAAACTTAAAACCAAAATTGATAACCATCAAGAAAGTCTCCGTGTTCTTGCTAGTTTTTTTGAACAATCAGAAAATATCACTCGAACTGAATTTCAGAAATTTACCCAACGTACTTTAAAACAACACAGTGATATTCAAGCCTTTGCATGGATTCAGTATATTGAGCATTCAGAAAAACAATTATTTGAACAGCAAGCTATTAAAGACGGTCTTGTTAACTTTAAAATTTTTGATAAACAAATACCATTAAAACCAGCCTCGCAACAAAATGAATATGCTGTTATTAGATATATCGAACCCTTTGAAAAAAATAAAGCAGCATTAGGTTTAAATATATTATCTGATAAAAATGTGGCAGAAATCTTATTCAAATCAATTAAAACTAAAGAAATAGCAATAACACCAGGAATAGAGTTAATACAAGGTCAGAGTAAGGGGTTAGCTTTTGTTATTTATCACCCCGTTTATAAAAAGCATAATTTGTTGTCGGGGGAGAACTATCAAAGCGAAACTCTTATGGGGTTTGTTGCGAGTGTGGTTTATGTGAGAGATTTGATTCATACGACTCTAACTAAGCTTGATAAGCAAAAGATTGTTTTTCAGCTGTATGATCAAACATTAAATGATAACCCTCAGTTACTTTTTAGTAATCACAGTGAAGTCAGTTTAAGTGAAAAAATAGTTTATCAACAAGAATTACTTATTGCTGATAGGAAGTGGGTTATCTATTCATCAGCTGAATATATTTATCCTGCTAAAAGCAGATTAACGTGGTTGGTTTTATTTGGTGGATTTACTTTTTCAATAATGTTTTCTGGTTTTTTATTAGTGTTATCTGGCAGAAGTTTTGTTATTAAACAAACTGTTGATGAAAAAACAAAAGATCTAGAACAACTTAATTATGTATTGAATAAAACGAACCAAGCTTTAGCGACTACAAATAAAAAGTTACAAGATAGTGAGTATCAGTTTAGAAAATTAGTTCAAACTCAGTCGGCAATTGTCTGGCGCTATGATTTACTTTTAAATAGATTTACATTTGTCAGTGATGAAGCAGAAAGTCTACTTGGTTATTCAAATGAACGATGGTTTGAAAAAGACTTTTGGGTAAACCATGTTCATCCTGATGATAGACAACAAGCGCTTGCCTATACATTATCTGCTGCCAGAAAATCTCAAAGATATGATTTTGAATACCGTATGCTGACAAAATCAAATAAGGTTGTTTGGGTTAAAGATAATGTTAATGTGGCGACAGATAATGGCAAAGTATCTGAATTAGTAGGCGTTATGATTGATATTACCGCAGAACATAATGCAGAGGAACAAATACGTTTAGCCGCTACAACATTTGAAACATTAGAAGGCATAACTATTACGGATGCTAGGGCAATAGTATTAAAAGTTAACCATGCGTTTACCAAAATAACGGGGTACAGCGAAGAAGAATCTGTAGGTCAGCATATGAGTTTTCTTAAATCTGGACGTCAAGATGCTTCATTTTATGCTGCTTTATGGAAAGAATTACGTGAAACTGGACGGTTTGAAGGAGAAATCTGGAACCGTAGAAAAAATGGTGATGTTTTTCCTGAATGGATCACAATTACAGCAGTAAAAGATAACAATGATGTGGTGACACATTATGTAGGAGTTTTTTCTGATATTACTGCGAAAAAAGCTTCAGAAGATGAAATTCGAAGTTTGGCTTTTTATGATCCTCTGACAAACCTACCCAATAGACGTTTATTGTTAGACCGGATACAACAAGAAATTATTGAAGCGAAAAGAACACATTGTTTTGGTGTTGTGATCTTTTTAGATTTAGATCGCTTTAAGTTATTAAATGACTCCCTTGGTCACCATGTTGGTGATGAATTATTAATACAAGTAAGTCAACGTTTGAAATCAGTTTTAAGAGATGGTGATACAGCATCACGACTTGGAGGGGATGAGTTTGTAGTCTTACTTCCTCAACAGGGTAAAACGGCTGAATCAGCAGCAGATAAAGCAATTTATGTGGCAGAAAGAATAAGGGTATTACTTAATAAACCTTATGATATTAATAATGTGGAACATACTTTTAGTTGTAGTTTAGGTGTTGCTGTTTTTCCAGAAGATAGTGATCAAGAATCAACAATTTTGCAACAAGCGGATACAGCTATGTATCTTTCAAAAGCAAAAGGAAAAAACTGTATAAGTTTTTATCATTCCAGTATGCAAGAAACTGCAGATAAACGCTTGTTATTAGAAAATGAATTAAGGTTTGCTGTTAATAATCAGCAATTATGTCTATTTTACCAGCCACAAGTCGATGAGTTAGGGCGTATTGTCAGTGCAGAAGCTTTAATTCGCTGGATACACCCTGAAAAAGGCTTAATTTCACCAGCTGACTTTATCCCCGTTGCTGAAGAAAGTAGTTTGATTTTATCGGTAGGGTTCTGGGTTGTTAATGAAGCATGTCGACAAATAAGTGAATGGAATATATTAGGCCAGACACTTAATCATATTGCAATAAATGTAAGTTCACGCCAATTTAAACAACAAGATTTTGTTGATGAAGTTAGTGCGGCCATTAGTAAACATGGAATATCGGCTAATAAATTAACCTTAGAGTTAACAGAGAGTATTGTTGCTGAAGATATAAACGATACGATTCAAAAGATGAATGCACTAAAAGCATTAGGTATTAAAATTTCAATTGATGATTTTGGAACAGGCTATTCATCATTATCATATTTAAAACAGTTACCAATAGATCAACTAAAAATCGATCAAAGTTTTGTAAAAGATATTAATATTGATCCTGAAAATACTATTATTGTAGAAACTATTATTAATATGGCCAATAATTTAGGCTTAAATGTTATTGCTGAAGGTGTTGAAACTAAAGAGCAAGCTCAATTTTTAAAACAGAAAGGCTGTAACAGTTATCAAGGCTATTATTATGGTCGACCAATGCCTGCAGAAGATATATTTAAGGATTTGAAAAATAAATAGTTTTTACAAGCTTATAAGTTGTCAGTGACTCAAGATTGTAAGTATCTGCTAACTAAATAATGAGGTAAAATAGTTTTTTAAAAATTTTCCTCGTTAAATAAATATGGATATTATTCAAGCAATTTCGCTTGCTCTGCTACAAGGTCTTACCGAGTTTTTACCTGTTTCAAGTTCTGCGCATTTGATTTTATTACCTGTATTAGCTGGTTGGGGCGACCAAGGTTTAGCATTTGATGTGGCAGTACATGTAGGAACATTAACAGCCGTTGTAGCATTTTATCGTAAAGATGTTGCTCAAATAATTGTGGCATGGAGTCGCTCAGTTATTGGAAAAGGGATGACGGAAGATGCTAAATTAGCATGGTATGTAGTGTTAGGGACAATACCTGTTGGCCTAGTGGGTATTGCTTTACCAGAAGTGGTCGAAACTGTTTTACGATCTCCATTAGTGATTGCTGGATCAACAATTGTATTTGCTTTTTTGCTTTGGTTTGCAGAAAAACAAGCCAAAGAAGAACGTACGACAATAACCTTATTAGATGCAGTAATTATTGGATTATTTCAGGCTATTGCTTTAATTCCAGGAACATCACGATCTGGTATAACAATTACAGCAGGGTTAATGACAGGGCTTAGACGTGAACATGCAGCCCGTTTTTCTTTTTTATTATCGATACCCGTAATTGCTTTAGCGGGAATGGTAAAAGGGCTGGAACTCTATAAATCAGCAATTCCCGTGCAATGGGATATGATTTCAATTGGTGTTTGTTTATCAGCAATAATGGCTTATCTTTCTATTGGCTGGTTCTTAAAATTACTGGATAAAATAGGCATGATGCCTTTTGTTTTTTATCGCTTAATACTCGGAATCTTCCTCTTTACCATATTTCTCACCCCGTTTTAATAAAACAAACACAGCACCTGTTCCACCATCTTTTGGCGGGGTGGAGCAAAAAGCTTGTACACTTGAATGTTGACGTAACCAGAGATTAATATCATTTTTTAATACAGGCTGCTTATTAGATGAGCCATATCCTTTACCATGAATAATATGTACACAGCGATAACCATCTTCAATACTAAAATGTAAAAACTTAGTTAATTGCTGTTTTGCTTCTTGGCTAGTTAAGCCATGTAAATCAATAGATGCATCAAAGCCGTAATAGCCTTTACGCAACTTTTTAATCACATTTTTTTGTAGCCCAGGCGCTAAAAAAGTAACACTATCCTCTTGATACAGTTTTTCAACTTCTATTGCTGTTGAGTCAAAAGATTTAATAGAGTCTGTAGATTTATCTCTAGGGTAAGGTTTTGGTTTTTCGTGGGGAGTTAGTTGTAAAGTATTACTTTCTACCGTTTTGACTTTACCGATGGATTGTCTAAATAAATCTGAATCTTCTGAAGAAAGTGTTTTCTTTGCCACGATAATTAAATCTTAAATTTGTATTTTTTGAAGAAGTTGATTTTATAGTGTTTCCACTTAATTTGTTGAATATAAATTATGGAAATGGTAATTTTTTTGCCTATATTTTGAGCTACTTTATCCTAAATTATAGGTTCGCAGTGTTATTGACTAAAATAACTATTAAACAAAGGTTTCAATTCATCTAATTGATCTTCAATTGACCAGGTAACTGCTTGAGATAACAGATCTAACAAAATAATGGCATTAACTGTTGCATCCTGCTTAATGGCGGACCTGATTCTATTGGCAAGCGCTCTATTAATAATTGCCAAACTAGCATAATGTTCTGTTAATCCTTTAAACCCTATTTCATAACTCATGTTTTGTTGTGCTCTAAAATGCTGAGCTAACAGGTACATGGAAGTTGTTGAGTTTTTAATCAAACTGATGGCAATTCAACCTCAGATAATAAGAATGATTTTAACGGGATATGCAGATTTAGAAAGTGCGCAAACAGCTATCAATGAAGCCGGTGTTTATCGATTTATTAATAGGCCTTGGAACAATGTTGAAATAACAAATGCAGTAAAAGCGGGTTTAGAGTTTTAAAGGGTTTTATTAGAAAATAGTCAACTGGCAAACCAAGTTAGAGAGCAACAAGCTCTATTGAATGAGAAAGACAACTTGTTAAAAAAATTAGAGAAAGAAGAGCCAGGTATAACTCAAGTGAATTGGGCTGATGATGGTTCAATTATTATTAATGAAGATGATTATAAGTAAAGCAGCTAAAGCTCTAATGTAAAAATGTACGCTATAAATGATATTTTAAAATGTTTAGTTTCTTTTTAGAAGGTGAATTTTATATTAAGAATATTTAGCTAATTCTTCCCCTCTTTATTAAGCAGAGAACTTTATGGTTAAGCATCTGTCTATAAGCTATAATTAACCCATAAGAATGTAATCCTAAGCTTACTCGATGTGATTCTGGGGGGAAATATGTCAAAGACAGCTAAAAGTACTATTGACTATGCTCGTAGTTTAATTGAGGCAAGTCTAGATCCTTTTGTAACGATTAGTGCAAAAGGTAAAATTACTGATGTAAATAAAGCGACGGAATTAGTTACTGGTCTTAAACGCGAGCAATTAGTCGGAACTGATTTTTCAAATTATTTTACAGATCCTGAATATGCCAAAGCAGGGTATCGTCAAGTCTATGAGCAAGGCTCTGTTCGAGACTATCCTTTAGATCTTCGTCATGCCAACGGCCAAATAACGCCTGTTTTATATAATGCCTCGGTATATAAGAATGAGTTGGGTGAAGTGCAGGGCGTCTTTGCAGCAGCACGAGATATTAGCCAACAAAAAGTGGCTGAACAAAAAACCAAACAGGTAGGTAAATATACACGGAGCCTAATAGAATCGAGTCTTGATCCACTTGTTACCATCAGTGCTGACGGTAAAATTATGGACGTTAACAACGCTACTGAAAAAGTGACAGGGATTTTTCGCTCCGAATTAGTTGGGAGTGATTTTTCAACCTATTTTACAGAACCAGAGAAAGCACGTGCGGGATATCAAAAAGTTTTTACAGAAGGCTTTGTAACTGATTATCCTTTATCAATTCGGCGTAAAGATGGGCATATTACCCATGTTTTATACAATGCTTCAATTTATCGTGACGAAAACGGTAAAGTGCAGGGAGTATTTGCCGCTGCAAGGGATATCACTGTCCAAAAAGAAACAGAAGCGCGTATGTACAAGATTGCACAGTATGATACGACTCACAATAAAGTGCTTACCGAATTTAACTCATCTCAAGACAGAAAAGTAGTACTCACTCACTTACTTAATATATTAGCTGAAAATAATGGTTATTTAATGAGTGCTTTTTATCGGTTTGATGAATGGACGGGTAAATTAAACTGTGAAGCATCATTTGGTTTAAATCAGTCTGTCCAGCAAGATTATGAGCTGGGTATTGGTTTAGTCGGGGAATGTGCAAAAATAAATAAAAGAATCATTTTAAACGATATAGATCTTGATGATTTTGCAATTGATATTGGCTTCGCAAAAATCATTCCTAAAACAGTTATATTTAGTCCCGTTGTTTACCAACAAAAACGATTGGGTGTATTTTTAATGGTCTCCAGAGAAAATGCAGTAACGGATGAACTTAACTTTATTGACCGGTTATGCGTCCAAACAGGGGTTGCCTTGCACAACCTTAAGCAATATGAAGACATGAAGGTGATGACTGAAAAATTGCGTGAGCGAAATGATGAAATAGAGTTGAAGAATAAGCAACTTGATGAAGCAAGTCGGATGAAATCAGAATTTTTGGCTAATATGTCGCATGAATTGAGAACACCACTTAATGCCATTCTCGGTTTTTCAGAAGCAATGAAAGATAGCATGTTTGGTGATGTAAATGACAAACAGGAAGAAGGCTTAGAAGTTATTTTTGAAAGTGGGCAACATTTACTGAGTTTAATTAATGATATTCTTGATTTGTCTAAAATTGAAGCAGGAAAAATGGAGCTAGATTGTTCTGATTTTGGGCTTAATGAGGTGGTTGAACGCTCTTTATCTATTATTAAAGAAAAAGCAAATAAGCATAATATTCACCTCACTCTTAATTTAGATCCGCAAGTAGAAAATATCTCAGCAGACGAGCGAAAAATTAAGCAAGTCTTGTTCAATTTGCTCTCTAATGCAACTAAATTCACACCTGATGATGGCAGTATTACTGTAACGACGCATTTACATTTGAATGAAGTACCACCATGTGAAATTAATGATAGAAGGCGACGAGATTTTATTTCTATTGCTATTGAAGATACAGGGATAGGAATAGAACAAGAAAGCCTTAGTAAACTATTTATCCCTTTTGAACAGTTAGACAGCTCATTATCAAAAAAATATCAAGGGACTGGCTTAGGATTAGCTATGGTTAAGCGCTTAATAGAGCTACATCATGGCTGTATTAAGGTTAATTCAACATTAGGAAAAGGCAGTTGTTTTATTGTTTATTTACCGATCGAAAATAATTCTTTATCAACAGACATTACGTTAAATCATTTTTTACAGAATAAAAAAAGTGTTCTCGTTATTAATAAAAATGACAATGATGCCACTATGGTAAGAAGTATTTTGGAACAGGTGGGGATTGATGTTTATCGTTGTACTAAACCATCTGAAATTACTGACTATGTAACACAGTATAAAATTGATGCGGTTATAGCTGAGGTTGGCGAACAAGAATTGGCTCAATTACAAGAAAACAGTTGTTTTAATGATGCTCAGAATCCCATGCCTTTAATCTTGGTACAGTTAGGGCAAATTGATATGGCTGGGGTTGCTATTCAACCCAAAGGGATTGTTAATAAACCAGTAAGAAAAAATAATTTAATACGAGCTGTTATAAATGCAGGTATTCCCATTGATGAAACATTACAAAAATCATATACGATTTTAGTTGTTGATGATGACCCTAATTCAATAAATTTAATTAGTACATATCTGCAACATAACAATATTGAAATAAAAAAAGCGTATTCAGGAGAAGAGGCAATAGAAATATTGGAGAAATCTGTTCCTGATTTAATTGTTTTAGATTTAATGATGCCAAGAGTAACAGGTTTTGATGTGGTGGCATTTATGCAATCAAAAAACTTACATCATGTTCCCGTTGTTGTTGTAACAGCTAAGATTATTACCGAACAAGATGTTCAACAACTTTCGGGTAAAGTTAAAGATATCATCGAGAAATATAATATTGATCAGCAAAATTTTGTTGGATATATCGAAAATCTATTGAGGAAAAATGATGGAACATAATACTCCACATATTTTATTAATTGAGGATAACCCTAATAATATTAAATTAATGGTTATGTTGCTTGAACAACAAAATTATCAAGTGACTGTAGATACAAATGCGGAAGCAGGCATTATCAATGCAAAAAAAATATTACCTGATTTAATTTTACTGGATATACAATTGCCTGAAATGGATGGTATGGAAGCTTGCCGTATTATGAGAAAAGAAGACGCCTTGGCATTCACGCCAATAATTGCTTTAACGGCTTTTGCAATGCAAGGAGATAAAGAAAGAATTCTGGAAAATGGGTTTAATGAATATATGTCAAAACCAATTAATTACCGTGATTTTTTAAATTTGGTAAATAAGATATTAAGTTATGAAAATTGAACCTAAAAATACACCTATCATAGCTATAGTTGATGATGAAAGTAATGTCACGCGTCTATTAAGCACGTTGTTGGAACATGAGGGGTATAAAGTCTGTTGTTTTAACTCTGGTGCAGACTTTTTAGAGTATTTAAAACATGATCGTATTGATATGGTTTTACTTGATCTGATGATGCCAGGAGTCACAGGTTATGATGTTATTAAAAGTATCAGAAATACTACATCAGTCGAATATACCCCGATATTAATTATTAGCTCACTTACTGATAGGCAAACACGCTTAAAAGCCTTGGCATTAGGTATTGATGACTTTTTGAGTAAACCTATCGACAGAGAAGAGCTTTGGTTACGTGTAAGAAATACTATAAAAGTAAAAGCTTATCAAGACCAATTATTATCTGAGAAGGCGCTTCTTGAATGTGCTGTTAAGCAAGATGCTGAAGATATTCAGCTTAGTCATATTGAGACTATTCGTACCTTAATTATTGCTTCCGAATACCGTGATGATGATACAGGTGCTCATGTTGGGCGTATTGGTCTGTATGCAAAAAAATTAGCAAAATTAAAAAAACTACCTGAAGAATATGTTGATGCACTTTATTATGCCAGTGCTTTACATGATATTGGGAAATTAGCTATTCCTGATGCTATTTTGAAAAAACCAGGTGCATTGACTGATGATGAGTTTTCACAAGTAAAACAACATACAGAGATAGGTGAGCGTATTTTATCTAAAGCGAGTATTTCTCCTTATCTTAAATTAGGGGCTGAAGTAGCAAGAAACCATCATGAATGTTGGGATGGGAGCGGATATCCCAGTGGATTAAGTGGAAGTGATATTCCCCTAGGAGGACGTATTGTTGCTTTATGTGATGTTTACGATGCTTTACGATCCCCAAGGCCTTATAAACCAGCTTTTGATCATGATAAAACAATTTCTATATTACGTCATGGTGATGGACGAACTCAACCTGAAAAGTTTGACCCAGAGCTACTGCGTTTATTTTTAGCTAATGAATCATTGTTTGAAGAGATTTATGAGCAAAGTTAATTAAACCACCACTAGCTAAAAGTCATGATATAGAATGTGTAGAGTCCCATTGGGGCGCAGTGCTTTAGCCTGCAATATTTTGTAAGAAAGCAGGCTAAAGAGACTGTGAAAGTATATCGCTTTTGACCTCCCCCTTTGGAAAAGGGGGAATGAGGGGGGGGTACAAAAAAATAAGCAGTTGATATTAAACGCATTATTTTTATAATAAAATCTCCCCCAACCCCTCTTTTCCAAAGAGGGGGGCTAAAAGCCAATACTTCCAAAGCACAAAAAATTTATTTAATTCACCGTTTAACCTGTGGTAAATTCATAGCCATGATCGCTTAAAAGACGAAGACTAGCACCTTACAAAATAGGGTTAAATACGCTTTTCACCTAAGCGAATTTGAATAACTAAACGGTTGCCTATTTGTTCTTTTAAAGCAGCAATATCCGCAATCATTTTTTCATTTAAAAAACAGTCTTTAAGGTATATTCTGTCATCATAGAAAATTTCAGCCACCTCCATTCCTTCTTCTAATTGATTCCACGACATTTCAACAATAGGGCGTTCTGTTTCAACCGTGGTTTCTTTTAATACCTGTAAAAAATTATCCACAACAGCAGGGTCGTAAAAAATGTCTTTTTTTGCTATTAAACGATCTTGCACATCAGAGACTGACATAGGTTTCCCTGTCATTGAGCCTTCAATAAAACATATATAGTCTTTAACGACAGCAAGAATACGTGAACCAAGAGGAATATCTACACCAACTAAACCACTAGGAAACCCCGTTCCATCATAATTTTCAAATTGGTATTTAATTAGATTAGCTGCATCTTTTAATTGGGGCATATCTTCTAATAAAGAGGCTCCTTCCAAAGCATGTTTTAAGTAGCTGTCCCGATCATCATTTTCCATCAAAAAATAGGCTTTTGATATTAATGAATCAGGCAAACTCATTTTACCAATTTGTAATAATAAACC